>Ga0302347_1001019_pt1 | contig 36734 bp, 32 predicted proteins | sample PhyWR1_FD_202178 | JGI IMG/M metagenome (GOLD analysis project Ga0302347, IMG submission 202178) | Leaf surface microbial communities from wheat plants in UC Gill Tract Community Farm, Albany, California, United States - DLSL W.R1 (v2)... | ecosystem: Host-associated > Plants > Phyllosphere >... | reverse complement strand
ACCTCGCAAAACCGATTTCTTACGATAACCTCACAATCGTTGCTAAATTCACAATTTAGTAAGGTATCGATTGACCTGACGGGCGTTTTGCGCGGTAAGTCAGGAGAGGCAAAAACCGCAGGAGTAGAAACACTGATTCCAGGGTGAGCAACCAGATACCATTTCTCTTCTGGATTAACCTCCGTTAGCTGTTCACCAATCCCTTCTGCAAATGCTGCATGCCCACGCACAAAGACGGGCACATCAGCGCCTAACTGGCGACCTAACTCTGCCAGTTCATTTTCAGTACATCCGGTATTCCAGAGTTTGTTTAATACCACGAGGGTAGTGGCCGCATTGGATGACCCACCGCCTAACCCCCCCCCCATAGGTAGCCGTTTTTCAACACCCAGGCTGGCTCCGGCCCCTGTAGGGAGAGTGCCTTTCACCGTAGTAAAAGACATCAGCAGACGTGCTGCGCGCATAATCAGGTTGTCTTCATCAGCAACACCCGGCAGCGGGGAGGTCAGATAAAGGCCACCATCCTGGCGTAGTTCAACGGTCAGGGTGTCACCGTAGTCCAGAAATTGAAACAACGTTTGCAGGTTATGATAACCATCAGCCCTACGTCCGGTAATATAAAGGAAAAGATTTATTTTCGCCGGAGATGGCCAGCGCGTTATCATGGCGTAACCGTCCAGTTATCCATTTTCAATTTAATCCGTAGTGTTCCGGTACTGAGTTCCATATTTGATGGCAAAGCAGGCGATATTTTGCTGTCATAACCGCTATAAACAACCTTCCAGGTTTTACCCTCTTGTTTATAGCTGAGTTCTTTTAACTGATATTTATCATCCAGACTGTAATTTGTTGCCTCACCCGGCAGGCCGAGTATCCACTGACGTAAACTGTTTAATGGAATAGGCATACCGGTAAGTTGAGCCAGGGTGCGTTCGGCATCCTGAGTCGTATGGCGTTTGCCATCGCTGGTAGTCAGTTGCACCAGATCGGGCTGAACATTCAGTTCAAGTTCGGTGCTGCCTAGTGGGTTTGTCAGTAGCAGGCGATAGCGCTCAGGGCCGGTTTGTTGCCAGTTGAAACGCGCATAGATTTTCTGGTCATCTGTCAGGTACGCAAAGGCGCCACGTGTTTGAAATTGGGTAATTTTCTGTACTTCTTGCTGATGCTGTCGCCATTCGGGTGAATCAGGGCTTTTCCCAGGTTCGGTCGGCGAATTAAAAGCACAGGCCGTCAGGGCTAAACTGGCAAGGGGCAGAAGGTGTTTCAGACGAAGTCCTGCAATCAACATAGTGTCAGCTCATCTATTAATATATTTTGACAGTTTCTATTTATGCTAACGGTAGGATAAGGGTGCGTCTACCATCATCTTGTCCTAAATCATAAATAAGCGGATGGTGCTGCTAAGTGTAGTTCTCTTTTATTGGCTGCGCGCATCCTGTATGATGCGTCAAGAAATCCTTATCAACATTAAGTCTTACTCAGATCGCCATATGAGCCTGTTAGCACTAGGAATTAACCACAAAACAGCACCAGTGTCGCTGCGAGAACGTGTCACGTTTTCGCCGGATACACTCGACCAGGCGCTGGGAAGTCTGCTTGCCCAGCCTTTGGTGCAGGGCGGGGTGGTGCTGTCTACGTGTAACCGTACAGAACTTTATCTGAGTGTAGAGCAGCAAGAAAATCTTCATGAGCAATTGGTTAATTGGTTATGCAGTTACCATAACCTTAATGAAGATGAAGTGCGTAAAAGTCTTTACTGGTATAACGGCAATGATGCTGTCAGCCATTTAATGCGTGTCGCCAGTGGGCTTGACTCACTGGTGTTAGGCGAGCCACAGATCCTCGGACAGGTAAAGAAAGCCTTTGCCGACTCGCAGAAAGAACAGGCGTTATCCGGTGAACTTGAGCGCATGTTTCAGAAGTCCTTCTCAGTGGCGAAGCGAGTCAGAACTGAAACTGATATTGGTGCCAGTGCTGTATCCGTTGCGTTTGCTGCTTGTACTCTGGCCCGGCAAATTTTTGAGTCACTCTCAGATGTTACTGTTTTGCTGGTAGGTGCAGGGGAAACCATTGAACTGGTTGCCCGTCACCTTCGCGAACATAATGTCAAAAAAATGATTATTGCTAACCGCACACGTGAACGTGCGCTGTTACTGGCAAAAGAAGTTGGGGCTGAGGTTATTAGTTTGAGTGAAATAGATGTGCGTTTAGCTGATGCGGATATTGTTATTAGCTCAACTGCCAGCCCATTGCCTATTATGGGCAAAGGTATGGTGGAACGCGCGTTGAAAACCCGCCGTAATCAGCCAATGTTGCTGGTGGATATCGCCGTGCCCCGGGATGTTGAGCCTGAAGTCGGTAAACTGCCTAACGTCTACCTTTATAGCGTGGATGATCTTCAGGCGATTATTCAAACCAACCTCGCCCAGCGCCAGGCCGCTGCCGTGCAAGCCGAAACGATAGTCGCCCAGGAATCATGTGAGTTTATGGCGTGGTTGCGGGCTCAGAATGCGACTGAAACCATTCGTGAATATCGTCACCAGGCCGAAGAAATACGCGACGACCTCACTGCCAGAGCGTTAGCGACCTTACAACAGGGTGGCGATGCTGAAGCTGTGCTTCAGGAACTGGCATGGAAACTGACCAATCGTTTGATTCATACCCCAACAAAATCCCTGACGCAGGCTGCCCGTGACGGTGACCATGAACGCTTGCAAATCCTGCGTAACAGCCTCGGGCTGGATTAATCCAATAACTCTTATTACAAGGTGAAACACCGCCTATGAAGCCTTCTATTGTTGCTAAACTGGAAGCCTTACAAGAACGTCACGAAGAAGTTCAGGCCCTGCTGGGCGACGCGACAACTATCGCCGACCAGGATCGTTTTCGTGCGTTATCGCGTGAATATGCGCAGTTAAGCGACGTATCAGCTTGCTTCCTGCAATGGCGTCAAGTTCAGGAAGATATTGAGACTGCTGAAAGCATGCTCAGTGATCCGGAAATGCGCGAAATGGCGCAGGAAGAATTGAATCAAGCTAAAGCCAGCAGTGAAGAATTAGAGCAGCAGTTACAAGTGCTGTTATTGCCGAAAGATCCTGACGATGAGCGTAATGCGTTTGTCGAGGTACGTGCGGGTACCGGAGGAGATGAAGCAGCTTTATTTGCGGGTGACCTGTTCCGAATGTATAGCCGGTATGCTGAATCTCGTCGCTGGCGTGTCGAGGTAATCAGCGCCAACGAAGGTGAACACGGCGGATTTAAAGAAGTTATCGCTAAAATTAGCGGTGATGGTGTTTATGGAAGACTGAAATTTGAGTCAGGCGGGCATCGTGTTCAGCGTGTTCCCGCGACAGAATCACAAGGACGTATTCATACTTCTGCTTGTACTGTTGCGGTCATGCCAGAAATTCCTGAGGCAGAATTACCCGATATCAATCCCGGGGATTTACGTATCGATACCTTCCGTTCTTCTGGAGCGGGTGGCCAGCACGTAAACACCACCGATTCTGCTATTCGAATTACTCACTTACCGACGGGTATTGTCGTTGAATGTCAGGATGAACGCTCTCAGCATAAGAACAAAGCAAAAGCGCTCTCAGTATTAGGGGCTCGTATTCGTGCTGCAGAAATGGCGAAGCGTCATCAAGAAGAGGCGTCCACGCGTCGGAATCTGTTAGGTTCTGGTGACCGTTCTGACCGTAATCGAACCTATAACTTCCCTCAGGGAAGGGTGACCGATCACCGTATTAACCTGACTCTTTACCGTCTTGATGAGGTGATGGAAGGGAAAATTGATGCTCTTATCGAGCCGATAGTGCAGGAGTTCCAGGCAGACCAGCTTGCAGCGTTGTCTGAGCAGGATTAATGGATTTTCAGACTTGGATAACTCATGCCGTCAGGCAGCTTAAAGACAGTGATAGCCCGAAACGAGATGCACAAATTCTGCTAGGATTTGTGACGGGTAAGTCCCGTACATTTATTCTTGCCTTTGCGGAAACGTCCCTGACAGATGTGCAGTACAGCCAGCTGGAGATCTTGCTGGCTCGTCGAGTTAATGGCGAGCCTGTGGCTTATTTAGTCGGGGAGCGTGAGTTCTGGTCGCTACCCCTGCGAGTCTCCCCTGCAACCTTGATCCCGCGTCCTGATACCGAGTGTTTGATAGAGCACGCTTTAACATGCCTGCCATCTCAAGCTTGTCATATTCTGGATCTAGGAACTGGAACCGGGGCTATAGCACTGGCACTGGCTAGCGAGCGTCCCGATTGTCAGGTAACAGCATTAGATGTCGTGCCAGAGGCAGTAGAGTTAGCGCGCAGCAATGCCCGGAATCTGGGAATAACTAATGTGACGATATTGCAAAGTCACTGGTTTAGTGCACTTGAAGCTCAACGTTTTGCTTTGATAGTCAGTAACCCCCCCTATATCGACAGTGACGATCCCCATCTCTCTCAGGGTGATGTCCGTTTTGAACCTAAAAGTGCTTTGATTGCAGATAATCATGGTCTGTCAGATATCGAAATACTGGTCAGCTGTGCAGGTGATTTCCTTGAGCCGGATGGTTGGTTGATTCTGGAACATGGCTGGCAGCAAGGTGCTGAGGTACGGCAGCTCTTTTTGAGAGCTGGCTTTACTGATATCAGTACTGGCAAAGATTATGGGGATAATGAACGTTTGACATCAGGGCGATATATTTCACGGTGAAGACACAGTGTTAAACCAAATGTGCTTTTTAGACCAGAAATATTGGCTTTCGCTATCGGTTTATCGTGTTAGCTGTGGTGTTAGCTGACTGATGGCGCATTTAGCGTTATTATTTATATCACTTTGGAATTTATTGGTCAGTAAATATCAGTAAAACCAATAGGTCTATTATTTGTCTGGACCGGTGGTGCACGACATCCTCATTGCATTCACCACCACTAAAATATCGTTATTGGGGTAAGTATGAAGTCGTTAGACGATTTCGAATTTAATCAGGCGCCGCTTTGTGAAGGTATGATTTTAGTTTCACAATTGATTCGTGATGACTTTCCCGTCACAGAGGTCAATCGGCAACTCAGCCAGCTAGTTACTCTGGCACGAGAAGAAATCTGTGAAGGTCAGCATCCTGACTTGCAACTTCAAAAACTGCTTGAGCTTTTTTATGGCTCGTGGGGATTTAAAGATGCGGGGGGTGTCTATCGTCTGTCGGATGCGTTATGGCTGGATAATGTATTAAAACAACGCCAGGGCAGTGCCGTGTCTCTGGGAGCCATTTTATTATGGGTCGCTGGTCAGCTTAATATTCCACTGATGCCGGTGATATTTCCTACACAGCTTATTTTGCGAGCTGACTGGATGGACGGCGAAATGTGGCTTATTAATCCGTTTAATGGCGATACGCTAGATGAGCACACTCTCGAAGTCTGGCTTAAAGGCAATGTCAGTCCAACGACAGAGCTGTATGAAGAAGACCTGGAAGAGTCAGATAATGCTGAAGTGATCCGCAAATTGCTGGATACCTTAAAATCTTCACTGATGGAAGAACGACAAATGGAGCAGGCTCTTCGCGTTAGCGAGGTATTGTTGCAATTTAATCCTGAAGATCCCTATGAAATTCGCGATCGTGGTCTGATTTATGCGCAGCTGGACTGTGAACATGTAGCGCTTAATGATTTAAATTACTTTATTGAGCAATGCCCTGAAGACCCGATCAGTGACATGATCAAAGTGCAAATTAATGCGATTGCACATAAGCAGATAACTCTTCATTAAGCGCACATCTAATTAAGGCGAAGATATGAAACAGAAAGTGATTAACATTGGTGATATCAAAGTCGCAAACGACCTGCCATTTGTCCTGTTTGGTGGCATGAATGTGCTGGAGTCGCGTGACTTGGCGATGCGTATCTGCGAACACTACGTTCAGGTTACACAAAAACTCGGTATTCCGTACGTGTTTAAAGCGTCATTTGATAAAGCGAACCGTTCATCAATTCGTTCTTACCGTGGCCCGGGTCTGGAAGAGGGAATGAAAATCTTTCAGGAACTGAAAGACACTTTTGGTGTAAAAATTATCACTGATGTGCACGAGAGCTGGCAGGCACAACCTGTTGCTGAAGTGGTGGATGTCATTCAATTGCCAGCATTCCTCGCCCGCCAGACAGACTTGGTAGAAGCTATGGCAAAAACCGGTGCCGTTATCAACGTGAAAAAACCGCAGTTTGTCAGCCCTGGACAAATGGGTAATATCGTTGATAAGTTTGCTGAAGGCGGTAACGACCAGGTTATTTTATGTGATCGTGGTACGCAATTCGGTTATGACAACCTGGTTGTTGATATGCTCGGCTTTAGCGTGATGAAGCAAGTCACCAACGGTGCACCCGTGATTTTCGATGTCACCCATGCACTGCAATGCCGTGATCCGTTTGGCGCTGCGTCTAGCGGACGTCGTGCACAGGTCGCTGAATTAGCGCGTGCGGGTATGGCGACAGGTCTGGCTGGACTATTTATTGAAGCGCATCCGGATCCGGATAATGCATTGTGTGATGGTCCTTCCGCTCTGCCGTTAGCGAAGTTAGAAGGCTTCCTGAGTCAAATTAAAGCGATTGATGATTTAGTGAAAGGTTTTGATGCGCTGGATACCAGCCACTAATCACGTACTGATGATACAAAAAAGCCCTTGTCGTAAGACAAGGGCTTTTTTATTGTCGATAAAATCAGGCGAAAATCGTCATCAAATAGGCTGCAAATAACGCCAAGTGCGCTGAACCGTTAAGAACATTGGTACGGCCCGTTGAAAACGAAATCTGGCATAGCACAAGAGCTGACACCATCACGACCATCTGCGGATTGCCTAAAGCAAATACTATTTCATTGCCGGTTATCATGGCGATAATGGTAACCGCAGGAACGGTCAGTGAAATAGTCGCCAGCACAGAGCCAAAGAACAGATTCATAGCGCGCTGTACTTGGTTATTCAGTACCGCTCGCAGGGCACCGAGACCTTCAGGCGAGAGGATCAGTAAAGCTATCAGGAAGCCGGTAAACTGCTCAGGGGCATTGAGAGTACTGAGTAAAAACTCCAGAGGATTAGCATTCATCTTAGTAACGGCAATTACTGCTATCAGATGTACGATAAGCCAGGCTGTGTGCCATTTTGAACTATGGGCAGATGGCTTGCCATGATGCGGGTCGCCATCATCACTTTCATCTTCGTGATCATAGATAAATAAACTCTGATGCGTTTTGGTTTGAATTAACAGAAACACACCATACATAGCTGCAGAAATTAAGGCGACTAACAGGGCCTGAGCAGTAGAAAAGTTTCCTGCTGGCAAGGCCATAGGGAATACCAGTACAATAATAGCGAGTGGGAATAGGGCTATCAGATACTGTTTGAGTCCAAACAGGTTCAAATACTGTGTGGCAAATTTACGTCCACCCAGCAATAAGGAGAAGCCGACTAAACCGCCGGTAACAATCATAATGATGGAGTAAAGCGTATCACGCATCAACGTCGGGGCTGCGTCACCTGTTGCCATCAGCGCCGATATCAGGCTGACCTCAAGAATAACAACAGATAAGCTGAGAATAAGTGAGCCGTAAGGTTCACCAAGACGGTGAGCCAGAACGTCTGCGTGACGCACGACGCTGAAAGCACTGGTGAGAATAGCGACCAGGGCTAAAATATTGATCCCTACGACAACTGGCAGAGACTGGCTGGAACCCCACATTGCCAGGACTGCCAGAGCGAGCACCGGGAAAATGAGAGAACTCTCCTTGTGGCGGGTTTTTACCGGCTCATGCTGTGTTTTTAACATTAAACGACTCCATTTCTGCAGATGATAACGAGTTTGTTTGCTGTAGCTGTGTTTTTAAGTGTAATAATATAGCAAAAAAAGAACATTTTTATTCAAAATTTACTTTTTTTTACTGCTTTTATTCAATATTTGATTTAGATCTCTATAAGTGACTATGTTTGCGTATTAGTTCAATTAAAACATGATGATATGTTTGTTAATGACGCAAAATAAGCACGATTATGGCGTCTTCTGGTAATCAGAGAATTTAGCCCTTAAAGCAAAAATAACCATCCCTTGCCCCAGGCTCTATCGTTACTGAATAAGATTGGGCTGCACGGTATAACTGGAGTGTAGCAGCTGATGAATGCCCGGATATTTCATTTCTTTTCAGGAATAGCATTATTTTCATGGTCTGGCCAGGCCAGCATGAAAGAATCTACTCGTCGGGAGTTAGTAGTTTACCGAATACTGATAGGGAGAAATTGAAGCGTAGCGTATATTTGACATTGATTCTCATCAATTAATTGATTAAGGTCATTTTATCAGTCAATTGAACGGGATGATTCAATGTATTTCAGTAAAGGAATATTTGTAGTGATGGAGGTGTAGCGTGTTAACCAGAGATTTCTTAATGAAAGCAGACTGTAAGACCGCTTTTGGTGACATTGAGGAATCCATATTATGGAGCCCGGAGCAACGGTCAGCCTCTCTTGCTGCCACTCTTGCCGGGCGTCCTGATCAAGGTCCGATATGGCTGTTTGGATATGGTTCTTTAATATGGAACCCGGCGTTCGAATACGAAGAGGCGGCTCCTGCAACGCTGACGGGCTGGCATCGTAATTTCTGCTTACGTCTTACTGCTGGACGTGGTACTGCTTGTCATCCAGGTCGAATGCTGGGCCTGACAGAAGGTGGGGAAACGGCTGGGGTGGCGTTTCGTCTTCCCGATAACGGACTGGAAGATGAGCTGGCTCTGGTCTGGAAACGTGAAATGATTACAGGTTGTTATCTGCCTACTTGGTGTCCACTTCTTCTGGATGATGGGCGTCAGATTAATGCCTTGGTATTTATTATGGACTCAAGACATCCATTATATGAAGCTAACTCCAGTGCTGAGATTATTGCTCCGTTGATTGCCGCAGCTAGTGGCCCGCTCGGTAGTAATGCGCAATATCTATTTTCGCTAGAAGAAGCTATGGAAGAGCGCGGAATGCGGGATGACGGTGTCGCTGAGTTGGCGAAAAAGGTGCGTGACCACTTGACACTGAAAGCGAATTTGTCGACAGGCCTGGCATAATGAGTCATAGCACGGCCCGTTGCCAGGACCGGGCAGTGATGGCCCGGTGTCAGGAAAACAGCGGTATGGGGATTAAAACGTCAATACATTATCAGCAGCGACAATCCACTCAGCTAGCTCTACCAGGGTTCCAATCTCAATACCATCAATTAACGGCAGCGCACTGATACCTCTACCATCGGCGCAAGTCTTGCATAACTTCACCTGCACTCTTTGCGCGGTCAAAATTTCAAGCATCTGCTGAATATTATAACCCTCTGAAGGTTTTTGCCCGCTAATTCCGGCAGTGACGGCATCAGACATTAAAAACAGTTTAATTTCTGGATGGGGTGTCTGTTCCCCGAGCGCAATTGCCAGACGTAAACTGTTAAATAGTGACTCACTGCCATAAGCAGCACCGTTGGTAATAATGACGATTTTTTGCACGGGAACCCCTATTGTTTACGATATCTGAGAATTATAATCGCTGGTTGGTTGAGGATCGTTGCGCAGAAACACTATTTACTTTGTTCAAGGAGAGGGGGAGTGGAAATAACTAACGGAAGAAAATGGTGGTGGGGGAAGGATTCGAACCTTCGAAGTCGATGACGGCAGATTTACAGTCTGCTCCCTTTGGCCGCTCGGGAACCCCACCACGGGGTAATACATTCATTTTGATATGGTGGTGGGGGAAGGATTCGAACCTTCGAAGTCGATGACGGCAGATTTACAGTCTGCTCCCTTTGGCCGCTCGGGAACCCCACCACAGGGTAATACGCTTTACAGGCCTGGTACGTTGCATAAGCGGGCGCATCATATCAAACGATGCGCCCCTGTAAAGGCTTTATATTAATAAAATGAACTGTTTGCCGTTTTTTTACCCTGAATAACGCAGGCTCAAACAGCGCTGTATAAAAAGAAGATTATAAAATAATCGTACGATTACCGTAAACAAAGACCCGCTGAGCCAGGACTTGATAAAGTGCACGGCTAAGAACATTTTTCTCAACATCGCGACCCGCACGCATCATGTCATCGGCACTGTATGTGTGATCAACATTAATGACGTCCTGCATGATAATTGGACCTTCATCCAGATTGTCGTTGACGTAGTGAGCAGTAGCGCCAATGATTTTTACACCACGCTCATAGGCCTGATGATACGGACGCGCGCCGATAAAAGCGGGTAAGAATGAGTGGTGAATGTTGATTATCTGGTTAGGGAAACGAGAAACAAACTCTGGTGACAGCACCCGCATATATTTAGCCAGAACCACATAATCTGGCTGATAAGCTTCAATGGCGTTTGCCATCAGTGCATCGTGCTCAACGCGCGTCATACCTTCATGGCTGACTAACTGGAAAGGAATATCGAAGCGCTCAACCAAGGTGCGCAGGGTTTCATGATTACCAATAACCGCAGCAATTTCTACATCCAGGCCGCCGTAGATAGCTTTCATCATCAAATCACCAAGGCAATGTGCTTCTTTGGTGACGAGTATGACTATACGACGCTTTCCGGCAGGAGTGAGTTCACGAACAGAACCTTCTGGTAATGCGCTGTCGAGATCGGCAAGTAATGTGGTGTCATTAAAAATGCCTTCCAGTTCGGTGCGCATAAAGAACCGCCCGGTACGATGATCAACGAATTCATTGTTTTGCACGATATTCAGTTCGTGTTTATAGCAAATATTCGTGATACGCGCGATCAGACCTTTTTGGTCAGGGCAGATAGTGCGGAGAACTTTACGTTGTAATGCCTGCATGGAATGGTAAGTCCTGTTGATAGTGTCTGCAAAACGAGAATGCTTTTAAGGGATAATGTCCGTCATACTTCACGTTGCCCGGCTGTTGCGTGCATTCAGTTCGCCGAATGAGATACTGTTGTATGCTCATCATCGTTCTTCACTGCGAGCCTACAGGCAACGCGAATTACTCAGGGTATAAAATAGCTACCCGCAGCATTTTTTAAATTTTTTGCCTGAGCCACAAGGGCAGGCATCATTACGACCAAACGATGGGCGTATACCATCGATATAATACCACTGGTCGTTTTCTTTAAGGAAACGAGAACGTTCAATTATTGCCGCCAAGTTACCGTTTTCCTGAAAACGCGCAACAAAACCGACATAAGCCTCATTTTCTTCTTTTCCCTTGGTCTCTTCAAAAATGGTCAGACCTAACCATTCGGTCCTGCCAAAGCCTTCAGAAAGCTCTGATTCTAACCCAGGGTAACGACGACCAGGATGCCAGCTGGCTGCCAGATAGTCAGCATTATGTAGAACAAAGGCAGTATAACGAGAACGCATTAATTGTGCGGCGTGTTTCGGTTGCTGGCTAGCGCTTAGATAAGGCTGACAACATAGGTTATACTCTAGACCACTGCCACATGGACATAGTCGCATTATCGCATCTCCAGGAAAAATTACATAAGATGATGGCAGACATTATCTTAACCGAGCAGTGACTTTGCCGTCACTGAATGATTAGCAGGAAAAATTGACTGAGACGCGATGAGACAGGCAAGAGTTGGCTGTGTATCTATACCGGACATTGCGACAAGGAAGAAATATGCAATAAATGTGACAACATTCAATAATATTCTAAGTAATATTATTGATAGTGATGGTTCTGACGTAATTTTAATACGGACTGTTTTCACTGATAATCTGTATCGACACGCAGGATGCGTGTATTTACATGGCAAGGAGCTTCGCGTTTTGAATAATTTTCAATGGTTTTTCCATGCTAGAACGCATGATGTAAGCAAATATAATTCACCTCATGTCTATTTAATCTGGCGGAGAAATGCTAATCCGATCTGCCATTTTTATGCGTTATACCAGACACATACAGATGATTTTTTATTCTTAGTCCATGCAACTTACGTGAAAACTGCACCATGCCCTTCTGTCATAGATTTTCTGTTGTTTGCGCTATCAAAAAAACCTGAGAGTAAAATTGGTACTACAATAACTACATTCATCATACCGCTTCGATGGGCTTTTCTTTCTCTGATAGTGATGGTTGGTTTAGGACATGTTGTCTGTTGTCATTTGTTCGCAGGAAATATGTCTGTGGTATCTAAAATAGGCGTGGCAATGTCAATATGCAGGAGACAGGGGGAAATAAAAAATGAGTGCGTTTATGTGTCTATCTTTATGATTGAGATTGCCTGTTTTACATTTGATGCTGTCAATTTAAGCGGGAATGAGAGCTGTGCTGTACTGCGGTTGAGCCGCTTTCAGCCTGAGGATAACTCATGCGACCGCCACTAGAAGGAAAAAAGATCCTCATTGCTGACAAAGATACTTCTTTCGGTTCAGTACTGGAGGGTTATTTTTTATCACTGGGTGCGACACCGTTGGTAGTCTCAGATGGTGTTAGTGCCTTGGCGCTATTTCATGAGAGAAAACCAGATTTATTGATTTGCGACCTCGCTATGCCGCAAATGACCGGACTACAGTTGATAGAACAAATTCGTACTCTGGATAATGAAGTGCCTATTTTAGTCATTTCAGCAACAGAAAATATGTCCGAAATAGCGAAAGCTCTGCGCCTGGGGGTGCAGGACGTATTGTTAAAACCCATGAATGACTTTAACAGGCTACGGGAAACCGTCTTTTCTTGTCTCTATCCGGTTATGTTTGGTTCCCGACTTGATGAACAAGAACGTTTATTTGAGGACTGGGATGCCTTGGTCCGGGATCCTGTTGCGGCATCTAAATTATTAAATGAGCTTCAACCTCCGGTACAACAAGTAATTGCACAGTGCCGTATTAACTATCGCCAGTTGCTCTCTATTGATAAACCAGGATTAGTGCTGGATATCGCGCAGCTCTCAGAAGATGACTTAGCCTTTTATTGCCTTGATGTCACACGTAGTGGGGATAATGGCGTATTAGCGGCTCTTTTACTCCGTGCTTTGTTTAATGGCGTATTACAAGATCAGTTAGTACAACAGCATCACCGATTACCAGAGTTAGGGCGACTACTAAAACAGCTTAATCAACTGCTGCGTCAGGCTAATCTGACCGGACAATTTCCACTGTTAATCGGGTATTACCACCGTGGACATCGGCGGTTAGTACTCATCTCTGCGGGGTTAAATGCGACTCTGAGCGTTGATAATCAACATACTGAGTTGCGCAGCGGGCTTCCACTTGGAACACTGAATAATACCTATCCAAACCAAATGAGTCAGCATTGTGACTCGTGGCACTGTCAGATTTGGGGAGGCGGTGGGCATTTACGCTTAATGTTGTCTACAGAATGAACAGTCAGACAATAAAAAGTAATTAGTCTTATACGGACCTATGAGCGGGTGGTAACATCAGCGGCGTTTTTTCGTATTTATCCTAAATTAATAGCGGCATGGATTAAGGGCAGTGTTTAATGTGAAAACTGATATAATCCCATGTCTTTTTAATATTTATACCAAGTCTAAAGTTTAAACGGTCCTGGAGATTTTTGATGGCTGCCATTAATTCTAAAGTAACAAAAGCCGTTATCCCCGTAGCGGGATTAGGTACGCGTATGTTGCCAGCAACCAAAGCAATTCCAAAAGAAATGTTGCCTCTGGTGGATAAACCGCTAATTCAGTATGTGGTGAATGAGTGCATTGCAGCAGGTATCACGGAGATAGTTCTGGTTACTCACTCATCAAAAAACTCCATTGAGAACCATTTTGATACCAGCTTTGAGCTGGAAGCAATGCTTGAAAAGCGTGTTAAGCGTCAGCTGCTGGAAGAAGTTCAGTCTATCTGTCCGCCACATGTCACCATCATGCAGGTACGGCAGGGTCTGGCTAAAGGGTTAGGTCATGCGGTGTTATGTGCCCATCCTGTAGTCGGTGATGAGCCTGTTGCGGTTATATTACCCGACGTAATTTTAGATGAATTTGAATCTGATCTGTCCCGTGATAACCTGGCAGAAATGATCAGCCGCTTTGATGAAAGCGCTCGTAGTCAGATAATGGTTGAGCCGGTTGCCGATGTCACTGCATACGGCGTTGTCGATTGTCAGGGCGCTGAGTTATCTGCAGGTGATAGTGTTCCTATGGTCGGTATTGTCGAAAAACCGAAAGCAGATGAAGCTCCTTCTAATCTATCCGTTGTTGGTCGTTATGTTCTGAGCGCAGGCATTTGGCCACTGTTGTCCAAGACACCTCCTGGTGCAGGTGATGAAATTCAGCTGACTGACTCTATTGCTATGTTAATGGAGAAAGAGACAGTCGAAGCTTATCATATGAAAGGTGTCAGCCATGATTGTGGTAATAAACTTGGCTATATGCAGGCTTTCGTTGAGTATGGCGTACGTCACAAAACGCTGGGTGAAGATTTTAAAGCGTGGTTGAAAACGACGCTGGGTAGCCAGAAGTAAGAAAACGGGTTATCGCAAATTGTCTCAAGATTAGTTCGTAACAAATACACTGACGTGGTCAGTCTGAAAAGACTGGCCACGTTTTTTTTGATATCTCACTCTGTTACATTCGGGGGAATGGGGCATATCACATATTTTTTCTATGCTTATCGATACCGTTCGCGAAGTAATCCCGCCAACGCACTTGATTTAGAGTGCCGAGCGGTAAAATACCTTTCTTGTATTGACTCCCCAGATTGAATAACAACCCAGTCGTCTTCATGGATTGAGTTTTGAGACCCGCATCAGGTAGCTAAGTATAGCTATCGATTGATTCCGTTTAGTCTTGAATGAGTAGGGTACAAGTGTCTGTATGCTCAATTTTAGCGGATATGAGGCGATGATTAATACCTGCCAGCATCAAAATGAATGTTTATACCCGTCATACTTCAAGTCGCCTGGGTGCGGGTATCGCAAATTTTGTTGAATTACATAGTTTGTCTATGTTTGTCATTTTTGAGTCGCTGACATTAATTTGATTATCATCATTAATAAGTTGTCATAGTAAAAGGTAATTAATAGCAGTAATAAATAGTATCGAAAGTTATATGTCGGTCATCTAACCGGTATACCTCACGTTGTTTGGGTGTTGCTTTCATAAATTCTGCCGAAACACGTAGTTTATCTATGCTTATCGACAGAATTTACTCAGCCCCTCTACAAGCAACTCGAATTATTTAGGATCTACATGCATTCCTGGAGTGCAATTTTTGTAAAATTTACTGAGTTCTGGGACACTGTCCAGCGCATTGAGAGTCTAAGTACAGTATCTCCCCCTGAGGGGAATAAATTATTTTCTATTAGCAGCGTATGAATCCCAGTCTGGAATATCATCCTGATAACATTTGACAAGCCTTCTTTAGAGAAAAAATGATTAAAGATAAAAATATGAGTCTCCATATCGAGGGGGTAATACTCGTCAGGTGAATGTTGTCCGAATGTTGTATTGTTATGAACAATTGCTCAGACTAATATACTTATCACGATTTTAAGTTGCTTGAGAGTGACTTCTGTAAAGCTACGAGTCTAGAGTTAGGGACGATTCTCATCGATTACCAGCGTATGGTACCCGGGAATCACTTGGATCATTTTTGTCCTGAGGTACAATAATTATTATTTCCTGATAATAAGTAAGGGTAAGCAGGTCTGTTGGCGGTTTTAGTCGCAATAAAAGGTAAACAGATAGAGCAGTAGAGCGATAATAAATATTACTTATTGTATCTATCTTCGCATTATTATTTCTGTGCAAAGCTGACTGATAAACAGGCAAAATGGATTTCTGATTGAATCAGGCCCTACCGGCATTCTGAGTCAAGCTGTAGTGGGATAAATAAGAGTTAATACGGTTGGCAGTGGTTTGCATATGATAAGGGCAACTGAAGGCTCTGAGGTGAGGGAGGATATATAGCCGTTATACTTCAAATTAAAGAGATAGGGCTGGAGTGATGCTCACCGAATTAGCGGTGCCTTGTGCTCATTGACTCGCTTCGTTCAGTCTCTGGAGGCAATTTAAATTATTTAAGGTGGCATGCAATAATTAAAAACACACAGATATAGCATGCACTAATGTGTTGATTAAGAACAAAATGTTTCCACTATTGTCAAGGGCTGCTTCAGCCAGCTTATTATCAGGATACCTGAAAATGAAAATCCCGCCGAAGCGGGATTTTTATAAGCAGCACTTAGGATATTAGAGCAAGAAATCATCCAGTGATTTACCTTGTTCATCCATTGCTTTCTTGATGATAGCTGGAGTACGACCCTGGCCAGTCCAAGTTTTGTTTTCACCATTTTCATCGATATAATGGTATTTAGCTGGACGAGCAGCACGTTTGCCTTTACCGGTAGTTTTAACCGCAGCCATGCTGTTCAGTAATTCGTTTGGATCGATACCATCAGCAATCAGCATTTCACGATATTGCTGTAATTTACGAGTACGCTCTTCAATTTCAGCTGCTGCAGCGTTTTCTTCTTCACGACGCTCATTAACAACAACTTCTAATTTCTCCAGCATTTCTTCCAGAGTTTCCAGAGTACATTCTCTAGCCTGTGCACGCAGTGTACGGATGTTGTTCAGAATTTTAAGTGCTTCGCTCATTTTAGTTTTCTCAGATCATTTATTGGGGTTTGTTGTGATAATAATAGAGCCTTAATTTCCGTTCTGCAATAGGAAATAATGGCGTTGGATAAAAATATACAGATATATACGCAGGTTTTAAATGTCGGTAACTTAAATTTCTCTGGATTTTCTTGAGTCGTCTACGCTCCGAACGCATTTTTTAACCAGAACCACTTGGAACTACAGGGGGAGTCACACAACTGAATTTAGCATCGGATGATAAATATAATACTGAACTATTATACAGACAGGTAATCGGAAACCGATTCCAAACGAAAATAATTTAGATAATTCATCATACTGAGCTTTAAAAATTAAAGCCTGCATTCGGTTATTGTTACAATTCAACATAATAACTGGAGCCGTATTATGCTCAAGACTAACCAGTGATTTATATATCTGCTGATGTTTACCAGAGGAAGGTTTCCAATACTGCTGATTCTTCAGGCCTATAACCGTCTAGTCTACGCTATCTCGTTGCTGCAGTAGCGAACCTGACTGAATCGCAGTATTTGTCAGCGTGTAGTGTTTGTTGACCACTACAACACGAATTATTTTGGTATAAACGCTGTGATACAATCTGACAAACTAATTTCCACTTTGACTCAGGTAGAACGCGCAATGGCACAACTCTATTTTTACTACTCGGCGATGAATGCCGGTAAATCAACAGCACTATTGCAATCCTCTTACAATTATCAGGAAAGAGGTATGCGCACGCTGGTTTATACGGCAGAGATAGATAATCGTTTTGGTATTGGTAAAGTCAGTTCACGTATTGGTCTTGCTTCGCCAGCGAAACTCTATCATCAGACTACGGATTTATATGCAGAGATCTGCACTGAACATTTATCCTCACCTCTGCACTGTGTATTAGTTGATGAAAGTCAGTTTTTAACCCGCTCACAGGTTTATTCCTTATCCGATGTTGTTGATGAATTATCTATTCCAGTTTTATGTTACGGATTACGCACTGATTTCCGTGGTGAGTTATTTACCGGAAGTCACTATCTGTTAGCTCTTTCTGACAAATTAGTTGAGCTTAAAACCATTTGTTTTTGTGGGCGTAAGGCGGGGATGGTATTAAGACTGGACAGTGAAGGTCATCCTTATAATGAGGGTGAGCAAGTCGTTATCGGTGGTAATGAACGTTATGTTTCTGTATGCCGTAAACATTATAAAGAGGCACTAGCCAAAGGTTCTTTGCGTGATATTCAGATTGAGAGCGGTTGCAAAGGGGAGTTACTGTAGCGACATCTTACTGACATACGGGCATCAGGGGGCGGCTTGGGAAACGGAAAATATCCTACGCTAAGCCTGTTTCTTAAGCAGGCATGACGGGCAGCTTTGAGCGAAGCAGACGTATACTACCTTCATTGACAGTATCGTTCTGGTAATGATGAACTAACCTGATTAAATCCGAACCTTTTAGGCACCTTGATAGGTACTTCGTAAAGCATTATTGTTTTTGAGGCGCCTAACAGTCTGGGTGACATCGTAAAGGCTTGTCTGCCGCGGATCCTGGCGCTTGGCGTAGCAACATCTGATGATATTGATACGCTACAGCAACGGCTTGACGATGAACGCTGTCAGTCAGAAAGTATGTATATTGGTGATGTCATGTTCGGCGCTTGGGCACGCAAGCCCATCGTTTAACTCGCTGATTTGTGCTGAAGCGGATGGTGCATGATTGATACTGTTACAGGCAGAGCTGTTCTTGCAAAACGGAAGATTTTTTCTTGCAAGATAGCTCATTTGAACAGAACAGGACCCGGCTTAAATTCCCGAAAGGCATCGTCGGCTGGCTGATAACCCAGCATCTCCCTGGCTTGGCTGGATGCTGCGTGACATCGCGATGTAGTTCCCCCTGAATTTAGTACCACCCGGCAAACCATACTCCGGGTAAAGGCAGGACAGCAATAATCCTGAATGTAAACGTAGCTCCGACTTGAGAGGCAGTTCTGTGCCAGAAGCGGCATTATTACTTCCCACCGATGTTAATCGTAGAAATTTGGTAAAACGCCCATTCTGTCGAATTCAGTCTTTCCTTATGGGCGTCAGCCGGGCCAGTTTATAGTTTTGCTCCGAATCGGCTCTGCGCGGCGATTTAAGTTTGATCTTTCATCACTTCGCGCAACACCCCCTTCAGCCAGCTCAGTGGCATATCATTATCGCACCGCTTATGCCAAAGCAGGGAAAGGGCAATCTCCGGTGTTTCTACTGGAACGGGACTGCAACATAAGCCGTAATGAGCAACCCAGTCGTCGGCCAGCCCGGCGGGAACGGTCGCTAACGCAGGTATGCGCGTCAGAAGTGGTGGCAGAGAGGAAAAATGCGGCGTCACATAGTGGATCGAACGTGCTTTTCCCTGTGCAGCCAGGAGATCATCGACGGCGCTACAGGTTGCCCCACGATAGGAAACCAGCACATGAGCATGCGACACGTAATTTTCCAGCGTCAGCGGTGCTTGCAGAGAAAGCTGTTCAGGGTGCCAGAACGTACAAAAGTTTTGTGACACGATCTTCTCGCGCCTTAGCGTAGCGGGCGTACCATCGCCAACTGAAATGGCAAGATCTATCTCCCCTCGAGCGACGAGTTCAGCATCTTAGCCGCGGCAGGCTATCCGGTAGAGTCGATCGATGTCGTACTTCTAACCCATATTCATGCTGATCACTCTGGCGGTGTCGCGCGAGCGGGCAAACCAGCTTTTCCAAAGGCCGAGGTGTTCGTGGATAAACGAGATGTCGATTTCTGGCTTAACCCGGATAACATCAACAGGGTAGAGGCCAGTGAGGTGCATACTTTTGCTGATTCTGAACGTACCCTTCGCCCGATTATCAATGCGGGCCGGTTGAAAACCTTCCTGGCCCCGGCAACATTACCGGGGGGAATAAGTGCGGAGTCGACGGCAGGCCACACGCCTGGCAGCGTGCTTTATCGCGTGAAAAGTGAAGGCCAGACGCTGGTGCTATGGGGGGATATAATCCATGCCAAAGCGGTGCAAATGCCAGATCCAGACGTGGCAATCCACTTTGATGTTAACCAAAAACAGGCTATCGCCACACGGGAAAAAATACTGAAGCAGGCTGCGGATCAGGGCTATTGGGTGGCTGCGGCGCATATTTCCTTCCCCGGGTTTGGTCACGTGCAGTATGATGGTAACGCCTATCGCTGGGTGCCTGGTAATTACACAACCCAGCTCGGCCAATAAATTTTTAGCAAAGCGAACAATGACAACGATATAATAGTGAAGATTTTTACTGGTAGTCCAAATGCGACGGTTCCACATCTACACAGCACTTTATTTAGTACTCTCTGCTTCAACCTGCTGATGGAACAATAACCTCTAATGTTGTTTCCCGGGGTTACTGAATTTAGTACATAACGAAACGAGGATCCTTCTGAACTTAACGTAGGGTATTTTCCGTTTTCCAGGCGGATCCCATCAGCGTTATTTTGTCAGCCATGCTGCCTGAAATCAGTACACAGCCGCTTAATGTACAATGTGTCGGTATCGCTAAACTACTGCTACCGTCGTTCTTGTTGTCTGCAATAGCTGCCAGAGGGTACAGAATAGGGTTGTAGAGGCCATATAACAGGCGTTATCGGCCAAGAGTTATAAAGAGGGCGGTAAGGATATAAAACCTGCCAGGATTGAGGCTATTGAGGATTTGATATCTGGCATGCTTGAGTCGGTGGAATGTTGCTTAAGCACTGTTCGCTGGATAACTGGTTTTGCTTGTGTTCATCGATTATCGACAAATAATGCAGAGTATAATTGCCGGATAGTAAAAATAATAAACCCCGACTTACCGTTTAACGGTGTTCGGGGTTTTAAATAGGATGGCGATTATAAAATCGCCATCGCCTTTAATCAGGCATTATTTTTTGGTCTTTTTCTCAACTTTCGGGGCAGGAGCGGCTTCTTTAACCTCTTCACCACCTTCAACAAAATCACGACCGTAGTAGGTATCCAGTAGAATCTGTTTCAGTTCAGAAATCAGTGGGTAACGCGGGTTAGCGCCAGTACACTGGTCATCGAACGCATCTTCAGACAGTTTATCTACATGGGCCAGGAAGTCAGACTCCTGAACACCAGCTTCGCGGATAGACTTTGGAATGCCCAGTTCAGCTTTAATTTCTTCCAGCCAAGCCAGCAGTTTTTCAATTTTAACGCCAGTTCTGTCACCAGGTGCTGTCAGACCTAAATGATCAGCGATTTCAGAGTAACGGCGACGGGCCTGCGGACGGTCGTACTGACTGAAAGCAGTCTGCTTAGTCGGGTTGTCATTCGCGTTATAGCGGATAACGTTGGAAATAAGCAGGGCGTTTGATAAACCGTGTGGAATATGGAACTGCGAGCCGAGTTTATGCGCCATTGAGTGACATACCCCTAAGAAGGCGTTAGCAAACGCAATCCCGGCGATAGTCGCTGCATTGTGAACACGTTCACGAGCAACAGGATCTTTAGCACCAAACTTATAAGAGTTAGGCAGGTTTTCTTTGAGCAGTTTCAGGGCTTGCAGCGCCTGACCATCAGAGAATTCGCTCGCCAGTACAGAAACATAAGCTTCCAGGGCGTGAGTTACGGCATCCAGACCACCGAAGGCACAAAGTGATTTTGGCATATCCATAACCAGGTTAGCGTCAACAATTGCCATATCTGGTGTTAAGGCATAGTCAGCCAGTGGATATTTTTGTCCAGTTGCATCGTCGGTTACTACGGCAAACGGAGTGACTTCAGAACCGGTACCCGAAGTGGTGGTCACGGCAATCATCTTAGCTTTAACACCCATTTTCGGGAATTTATGGATACGTTTACGAATATCCATAAAGCGCAGAGCCAAGTCTTCAAAGTGAGTTTCAGGATGCTCATACATAACCCACATGATTTTAGCCGCATCCATCGGTGAACCACCACCGAGTGCGATAATCACGTCAGGTTTAAAGGAGTGAGCTAATTCAGCACCTTTGCGCACGATAGTCAGCGTTGGATCCGCTTCAACTTCAAAGAAGACTTCAGTCTCTACACCAGATGCTTTTAATACAGATGTGATCTGGTCGGCATAACCGTTATTAAATAAGAAACGGTCGGTAACAATCAGCGCACGTTTATGACCGTCGGTAACCACTTCATCCAGCGCGATTGGCAGTGAGCCACGGCGGAAATAGATAGATTTCGGAAGTTTATGCCACAGCATATTCTCAGCTCGCTTAGCCACGGTTTTTTTGTTGATCAGGTGTTTTGGACCTACGTTCTCGGAGATGGAGTTACCGCCCCAGGAACCACAACCCAGTGTCAGAGAAGGTGCCAGTTTAAAGTTGTACAAGTCACCGATACCGCCTTGAGAGGCCGGGGTGTTAATCAGAATACGTGCAGTCTTCATTTTATCGCCGAAGAATTTCACACGTTCAGGCTGGTTATCCTGGTCAGTATACAAGCAAGAGGTATGACCGATACCGCCCATCTCAACCAGTTTCTCTGCTTTAATCACTGCATCGTCAAAGTTTTTCGCACGATACATTGCCAGTGTTGGTGACAATTTCTCATGAGCAAAAGGTTCAGACTCATCAACCTCAGTGACTTCACCAATCAGAATTTTGGTATTTGCTGGTACGCTAAAGCCTGCCAGTTCGGCAATTTTTGGTGCCGGTTGTCCAACGATAGCCGCATTCAGCGCACCATTTTTTAGAATGATATCCTGCACAGCTTTCAGTTCTTTACCTTGCAGTAAATAACCACCGTGTTCTTCAAAACGCTTACGAACTGCAGCATAGACTTCATCAACCACGATAACTGACTGCTCAGAAGCACAGATAACACCGTTATCGAAGGTTTTTGACATCAAGATAGAGGCCACTGCACGTTTGATATCCGCAGTTTCATCAATCACAACTGGAGTATTACCCGCACCTACACCGATAGCAGGTTTACCAGAACTGTATGCCGCTTTTACCATGCCAGGGCCACCGGTCGCCAGAATCATATTGATATCTGGGTGGTGCATCAGGGCGTTAGACAGTTCAACCGAAGGTTGGTCAATCCAGCCAATCAAGTCTTTTGGCGCACCAGCAGCAATTGCTGCTTGCAGTACGATATCTGCTGCTTTATTGGTGGCGTCTTTGGCACGTGGATGTGGAGAGAAGATGATAGCGTTACGTGTTTTAAGGCTGATTAAAGACTTAAAGATAGCCGTAGAGGTTGGGTTAGTGGTTGGAACAATCCCGCAAATGATACCGATAGGTTCAGCGATAGTGATGGTGCCAAAGGTGTCATCTTCAGAGAGAACACCACAGGTTTTTTCATCTTTATAAGCGTTGTAGATATATTCAGAAGCAAAGTGGTTTTTGATGACCTTATCTTCCACGATACCCATGCCTGATTCCGCAACGGCAAGTTTTGCCAATGGGATACGAGCATCCGCTGCGGCCAGTGCAGCAGCACGAAAAATTTTATCAACTTGTTCTTGAGTGAAATTGGCATATTCACGCTGAGCTTTCTTTACACGCTCTACAAGGGCGTTAAGTTCCGCGATATTAGTAACAGCCATAATGCTCTCCTGATTTTGTTAAACTTTTTTAGTCAATAAGCAGCGCAAACCGAAAGTATAGTCAGCAAATAAAGATAATGTGTTAAGAATTGAATGTTAATGAAATTTTATTAAACATTCTGCTTATTGACTAAAAAAGCTTGATTCTGTAGTTCCCGGCATTAATTTTGTTTTTGCCTTTAACCTGCTATCAAGACTAGCGATTTTCTCATCTTTATTGTGTGATCTGCATCACATAATTTCATTGCTGACTCCTTTCAGCTGATAATGTTCAGGTCTTTGAAAATGCATAGAAAAATGGTTACAACTCAGTTAACTTTTTATGGCTAAAATTTAACTGCGGGGTAACATGCTCATCCCATTTGCTCATAACCTGAATGCGTCAGGATTTATGTTATTAAGAACATAGCCGTGATGGGGGTTTTCTATTACATTACGCTGGACTTTACGGCCATGTTCACTTTGTGGAGCTACGTGTGACACAATCTTTTTTAGATTTTCCCACTTATTTTAAATTTTTTATTGGGTTATTTGCCTTGGTTAACCCGGTAGGTATTATTCCGGTTTTTATCAGTATGACCAGCTACCAAACGGCAGTGGCCAGAAATAAAACCAATCTTACCGCTAACCTCTCAGTGGCAATAATACTCTGGATCTCGTTATTTCTCGGCAACAGTATCCTGCAAGTTTTTGGCATCTCAATCGACTCCTTCCGTATCGCCGGTGGCATTCTGGTCGTGACGATTGCGATGTCAATGATCAGCGGTAAGTTGGGGGAGGATAAACAAAATAAGCAGGAGAAGTCAGAAAGCGTTATTCGTGAAAGTGTTGGTGTAGTGCCGCTTGCTTTGCCCTTAATGGCAGGACCGGGTGCTATTAGCTCAACCATCGTCTGGGGTGTCCGTTATAACGACTGGTTACATTTGCTGGGCTTTTCATTGGCAATTGCATTGTTTGCATTTAGCTGCTGGGTACTCTTCCGTATCGCGCCTTGGCTGGTTCGTATGCTTGGACAGACCGGAATCAACGTGATAACGCGTATCATGGGCTTACTGTTGATGTCTCTGGGGATTGAATTTATTGTTACCGGAGTAAAATCTATCTTTCCAGGCCTTGTTGGATAGTTCGACTGCTCAAGTAAAAATAACTATTTTGTCATATCACTCTGTTTCCAGGTGTTGCCTTTGTGCACATCTGGAAATAAATCAGACTAAAGCGAAATGATATAAGTGATTCATCTATTATAACGACACAAAATGCTAAAAATTAACCACTCTTAAAAATTCACTGATATTACGCTGTTGAACTATGTTACTTTTTTCACATTAAAAAATATCCCGTAATGCATTGATTTAAAATCATTTTTTGTTTTTTTTAATATTTACCATCTCTCCCTGCAAGAAAAATAAAGAGAATTACTTAACAAATCTGCAAATTGTATTGGCGGCGGCTCGATGCTTTTGATACTTTCGTGCAAAATAATTCTCTCTGAAATGATTGCTTTTTAGCTGAGAATGATACCACTGACGCTTTTTAGTCTACGGAATAGTTTATTTATTGCTCACGACCACGCAATCGATGGGTGATAGGGAATTGACGATGAGGTTGTCGTAAGAACAACCCAAAAATAAAGTCGATGATAGCAGGTAGTAACGGTTTGTCCTCCTTGTTGAGGGTTATACACCTCAGTAGGGTAACGCCGAATGGGTAAAAACAAGTTGACGAATTGATCGACAATTATAATGAGTGGGGTACCAACAATATGACAATTATTTCCAAAAAAAGCTTGATTGCAGTGAGCATTGTGAGTGCGCTAATTACTGGCAATGTAGCGGTAGCTGCCGACGTTCCGGCAGGTGTCACACTGGCTGAGAAACAAACCTTGGTACGTAACAACGGGTCTGAAGTTCAGTCTCTTGACCCGCATAAAATTGAAGGTGTTCCTGAGTCCAATGTCAGCCGTGATCTTTTTGAAGGTCTGGTTATCAGTGACATAGACGGCACCCCGATTCCAGGCGTGGCCGAAAAGTGGGAAAACAAAGATGGCAAAGTCTGGACTTTCCATCTGCGTAAAGATGCTAAATGGTCTAATGGTGAACCTGTTACCGCCAATGACTTTGTTTACAGCTGGCGCCGTCTGGCCGATCCTGACACCGCATCACCTTATTCCAGTTACTTACAATATGGGCACCTTGCCAATATTGATGATATTCTTGCCGGTAAAAAACCTGTTAGCGATCTGGGCGTAAAAGCGCTTGATGATCATACTCTTGAGGTTACCCTCGATGAGTCAGTACCTTACTTCTATAAACTGCTTGTCCACTCATCAATGTCACCCGTGCCACAAGGGACCGTCGAAAAATACAATGAGAAATGGACCCAGCCAGGCAATATCGTTTCTAACGGTGCCTACAAATTAAAAGATTGGGTGGTTAACGAACGTATTGTTCTCGAACGTAACCCGGAGTACTGGGATAACGCTAAAACCGTTATCAATCAGGTAACCTACCTGCCAATCTCTTCAGAAGTGACAGACGTTAACCGTTATCGCAGCGGTGAAATCGACATGACCTATACCAACATGCCGATTGAACTGTTCCAGAAGCTGAAAAAAGAAATTCCAGCAGAAGTGCGCGTATCTCCTTATCTGTGCACCTACTACTATGAAGTGAACAACCAAAAAGCACCGTTTAACGATCCGCGTGTTCGTGCTGCGCTGAAACTGGGAATGGATCGTGATATTGTTGTTAATAAAGTGAAAAACCAAGGTGACTTACCGGCCTATGGCTTTACCCCTCCGTTTACTGATGGCGCTAAACTGACTGAACCAGAGTGGTTTGGCTGGTCACAAGAAAAACGTAACGAAGAAGCCAAAAAACTGCTGGCTGAAGCGGGCTACACCAAAGACAAACCACTGACCTTCAATCTGCTGTACAACACCTCCGATCTGCATAAAAAGCTGGCGATTGCGGCTTCTGCTATCTGGAAGAAGAATTTAGGTGTGGATGTGAAGCTCGAGAATCAGGAGTGGAAAACCTTCCTCTCCTCTCGTCGTGAAGGCAACTATGAAGTCGCGCGTGCGGGATGGTGTGCCGACTATAATGAACCAACCTCATTCCTGAATGCCATGAAGTCTGACAGCTCAAACAACTTTACTGGTTATAAGAGTGCAGAGTTCGATAAGCTGGTACTCGCTGCACTGGAAGTCGGTACAGAAGAAGAACGTGCTGAGCTGTATAATAAAGCTGAACAGCAAATGGATAAAGACTCCGCCATTGTTCCGATGTTCTATTATATGAACGCTCGCCTGGTAAAACCTTGGGTTGGTGGCTACACCGGTCAAGATCCACAGGATAATGTTCGCGTGAAAGATCTGTACATTATCAAACATTAATGGCAAATCGTGGGGCAGGCTGCCGCGTTGTTAAACGTGGAATTTCAGTCTGCTCCATCGTGTCTTATTTACATCGCACTATAAAGGCACAGGCCAGAAGGTACGGGCAATGTTAAAATTTATTTTACGTCGTTGTTTGGAAGCGATTCCGACGCTCTTTATTCTTATAACCATTTCCTTCTTTATGATGCGACTGGCACCGGGAAGTCCTTTCACCGGTGAGCGAGCGCTGCCTCCAGAAGTATTGGCAAAAATTGAAGCGAAATATCATTTAAATGATCCTATCTATCTCCAGTATTTCAGCTACTTAAAACAGTTGGGACAGGGTGATTTTGGACCGTCATTTAAATATAAAGATTACTCTGTGAATGAACTGGTCGCCGCGAGTTTCCCGGTGTCCGCAAAGCTTGGCCTTGCTGCTTTCACGCTCGCACTTGTATTGGGGGTATCAGCCGGGGTAGTGGCAGCCTTAAAGCAAAATACCAAATGGGACTTTACCGTGATGGGGTTTGCCATGACGGGGGTGGTTATTCCAAGCTTTGTTGTAGCACCTCTGTTGGTGCTGATATTTGCTATTGATTTGAAATGGCTTCCCGGAGGCGGCTGGAACGGGGGGGCGACAAAATATATCATCCTGCCGATGACCGCACTGTCACTGGCTTATATCGCCAGTATTGCGCGTATAACACGAGGGTCAATGATAGAAGTACTGCATTCGAATTTTATTCGTACCGCAAGAGCGAAAGGCCTGCCGATGCGGCGCATCATTCTGCGTCATGCGCTCAAGCCGGCCTTACTGCCGGTGCTCTCGTATTTAGGTCCTGCATTTGTCGGTATTATTACCGGTTCTATGGTTATTGAAACCATTTTTGGCTTGCCGGGAATCGGTCAGCTGTTTGTTAACGGTGCGCTAAACCGTGATTATTCACTGGTTTTAAGCCTGACCATTTTGGTGGGAGCGCTGACGATTTTGTTTAACGCTATCGTCGATGTGTTATACGCCGTTATCGATCCGAAAATCCGATACTAATGCTGGAGTGGCAATAATGTTAATCAAGAAAAATACCGAAGCGGTCGGTAACTTCAGCGAACAACTCGAGGTGGATGGACGCAGTCTCTGGCAAGATGCTCGCCGTCGTTTTATCCATAACCGAGCTGCTGTCACCAGTTTAGCGGTTTTGTTTCTCATCGCACTGTTTGTCACCGTTGCCCCAATGTTGTCATCGTTCACCTACTTTGATGCTGATTTCGGCATGATGTCGGCTGCACCTGAGATGGAAACCGGTCACTATTTTGGTACTGACTCATCCGGTCGTGACTTACTGGTTCGTGTTGCTATTGGAGGGCGTATTTCTCTGATGGTCGGTGTTTCTGCAGCCCTGGTTGCAGTACTGGTCGGCACACTTTACGGTTCCCTTGCCGGTTATGTGGGTGGGAAAACCGACTCAGTAATGATGCGTTTGCTGGAAATCCTTAACTCCTTTCCGTTTATGTTCTTCGTTATCCTGCTGGTGACCTTCTTTGGGCAAAATATCCTGCTGATCTTTGTGGCAATCGGTATGGTTTCCTGGCTGGATATGGCGCGTATTGTTCGCGGTCAGACGTTGAGTCTTAAGCGTAAAGAGTTTATTGAAGCAGCACAGGTCGGTGGAGTTTCAACCTTTAAAATTGTGGTGCGTCATATTGTACCTAACGTACTGGGTGTCGTCGTCGTTTACGCTTCACTGCTGGTACCGAGCATGATTCTGTTTGAATCTTTCCTCAGCTTTCTCGGTCTTGGGACTCAGGAACCACTGAGCAGTTGGGGCGCATTACTCAGCGATGGTGCAAATTCGATGGAAGTGTCCCCATGGTTACTGATGTTCCCGGCATGTTTCCTCGTCGTGACACTGTTTTGTTTCAACTTTATCGGCGATGGCTTACGTGATGCTCTCGACCCGAAAGACAGATAAGAGGGTCCTCTATGAGCATGACCAATACCTCAGCGAAGACCACTTTGCTTAATCAAAAAGACATATTACTGGATGTGAAAGATCTCCGTGTCAGCTTTTCCACGCCTGACGGTGATGTGACAGCAGTAAACGATTTAAATTTCAGTCTGTCAGCGGGCGAAACACTCGGTATTGTTGGCGAGTCCGGTTCCGGTAAATCACAGACAGCTTTTGCTCTGATGGGATTATTGGCTGCGAATGGACATGTGGGTGGATCTGCCAAATTTAATGGCAGTGAATTGCTCAATATTCCAGAAACTCAGCTTAATCGTCTGCGTGCCGAACAGATAGCCATGATTTTCCAGGATCCGATGACCTCGTTGAACCCCTATATGCGGGTAGGCGAGCAGCTGATGGAAGTTCTGATACTGCATAAAAAAATGAGCAAGGCTCAGGCATTTGAAGAGTCATTACGGATGCTTGATGCAGTTAAAATGCCCGAAGCACGTAAGCGTATGGCAATGTTTCCACACGAGTTTTCCGGTGGAATGCGCCAGCGCGTGATGATAGCGATGGCACTATTGTGCAAGCCGAAATTACTGATTGCAGATGAACCCACCACGGCACTGGATGTAACGGTACAGGCGCAGATCATGACGTTATTAAATGAGCTTAAACGCGAATTTAATACCGCTATCATTATGATAACCCATGACTTAGGAGTGGTTGCTGGTATCTGCGATAAAGTTCTGGTGATGTATGCCGGGCGTACTATGGAATATGGCACTGCACGTGAGGTGTTTTATAATCCTGTACATCCTTATTCGATTGGCCTGCTGAATGCAGTACCGCGTCTCGATACTGAAGGCGAAATCTTACAGACTATCCCAGGTAACCCACCGAATTTATTACGCTTACCCTCTGGCTGTCCTTTCCAGCCTCGCTGTCCGTATGCAATGGAGAAATGTACCACCTCTCCGCCATTAGAAGTGTTCGGTGAAGGTCGTTTACGTTCCTGCTTTAGAGCAGTGGAGGAATTAGTATGAGTGCCCTCGCTGATGAAAGAAAAGTCCTCTTGGAAGTGAAAGACTTAAAAGTCCATTTCACTATCAAAGATGGCAAACAGTGGTTCTGGAAACCTGCCAAAACGCTTAAAGCGGTGGATGGTGTCTCGCTGCGGTTATATGAAGGTGAGACCCTGGGCGTAGTAGGGGAGTCAGGTTGCGGTAAATCAACTTTTGCCCGTGCAATTATCGGTCTGGTAAAAGCAACCGAAGGGCGCGTAGCCTGGCTGGGGAAAGACTTACTGGGCATGAATCCTGCCCAATGGCGTGAAGTCCGTAGTGATATTCAGATGATCTTTCAGGATCCGCTGGCGTCTTTGAACCCACGAATGAATATTGGCGATATTATTGCCGAACCATTGATGACCTATCATCCGCAAATGCCGCGCAAGGAAGTACAAGAGCGCGTAAAAGCGATGATGATGAAAGTCGGCCTGCTACCAAATCTGATCAATCGCTACCCGCATGAGTTTTCCGGTGGCCAGTGTCAGCGTATCGGTATTGCGCGCGCGCTTATCCTGGAACCGAAATTGATCATTTGTGATGAGCCTGTATCAGCCCTGGATGTATCTATTCAGGCGCAGGTGGTCAACTTGTTACAACAACTACAGCGTGAAATGGGTTTGTCGCTGATTTTTATTGCCCATGACCTGGCAGTGGTAAAACATATTTCGGACCGAGTTCTGGTGATGTATCTTGGCCATGCAGTGGAACTGGGAACCTATGACGAGGTTTACCGTAATCCTCTTCATCCCTATACCAAAGCCTTGATGTCTGCAGTACCGATTCCGGATCCCGATTTAGAAAAGAATAAAGTGATTCAATTGCTGGAGGGTGAATTGCCTTCACCTATCAATCCCCCATCAGGTTGTGTATTCCGCACCCGTTGTCCGATTGCCGGGCCTGAGTGTGCAATAACCCGCCCGGTACTTGAGGGGAGTTTCCGTCATGCAGTTTCTTGCCTGAAGGTCGATCCTTTATAGAATCGATAATGGAAGAAAGAGTCTCCTGGCACGAGACGTACACAGCGGGTAGTATGTTTGCTCGTTGATTTAACCCTTACCTCAGCCTGAGGTAAGGGTTTTGTTAATCAATAGCCTTATTCACAAACCCTCAGTCGATCAGACGAGTTTCGTCTGCCTCGTAGCGTCTGGCTATGCCCATCGGAAAATATTGTCGTATCGTAACGCTCCCCGATAGGCTGATAATTACCGTCATACTAAGACCAGTGGCAAGTGATATTCCGTCCCTTAATACGTATTTGTAGATAAACAGGATCTTTACTAACGGTGTTAGATAAAAAGATTGAGGATGAAGGGAAGGCCTGCCAGGTGGGTTTTTATGGGGTGTATTCTAAATGGTTATAAGATTTCATGTCGGGGAAGGGAATATCTTATTTACTCCCCGGACGTGTCAGAAAATGAAAGTTGGATAAGGGCTAGCTATTTTTTCTTTCTTGTTGTCAATGAGCAACTTGTGGGTACTGGCATACAGCTTTACGCGATAGACTATGGCAATGACTTAAGCTGCATGTTTCTTGCTCCAGAAGACGTGGAGGAGGCGCAAAGAGTGCTATCACGAAAAAGCGACTGGCCTTACATACCGGCACTGAACAACAATTGATATGTTCAATTTCGTTGCTATAGCCTTAATGATAAAGCGCTTATGACTATGACACACAAAGATTCTGCCGCATAAATCGGGTACAGCGATGAGCATACGCTGAGGTATACCCATCATGTAAAAAGGTATACCAGTCTCAGTGATATTCCCTCAGAAATATATTTAGCCCATTATCTCGAATCCGTAAATATCAGGCTATGTGGTATTAATAAGCACTATCAATCATCCGTTTTTCAGCGTTTAATAACCCTCACCCAAATTCCGTTTATTAGTCATATCAGGCTGGGTATTTTGCCTGGTCTTTTATCTCTGTGAGGCTCCCTGTGCTCAGGCATTTTTCATCTTTTCGCCGGCTGATGTATCGTTATCTCTTTGATCAGGCAACGCGCTCAGGACGATGTGTTGAAGCATTTTGTGGCCTATTAGCGTTGCTCAGCGTAGTGGTTATTTTTATCGAATCCAGTATTGGTAAAGATACCGATCTCAGTCTGGATGAATGGTATGTGTTTATTGGCGTGGAACTTTTTTTCACGCTGATGTTTACCCTTGAGTATATTCTACGGGTGATTAGCTGGCCAAAACCGGCGCGCTATATCTTTAGCTTCTGGGGCTTTATTGACCTGGCAACGACGATACCGCTCTATGTGCTATGGCTGTGGCCGGAGTTTTCAGTCCACTATTATTTCGCCTGGCGTTCAATGCGTGCTATTCGTGTATTGCGTATTCTGAAACTGTTGCGTTATATGCCAGCTCTGCAAAGTCTGAAACAAAGTATTGTTAATGCCAGTCACCAGCTGATCATATTCTTTTCTTTTATTGTGGTGGTGATGGTGGCATCCGGGGCGATGATGTTCGGGATAGAAGGGCAGACTAACGGCTTTACCAGTCTTGGAGCATCAGTCTACTGGGCGATAGTGACCGTCACTACGGTAGGATATGGTGACATCGTACCGCATACCGCGTTTGGACGTTTTCTTGCATCGGTATTGATATTAGTGGGGTACTCAGTGATTGCTATTCCAACGGGTATTCTGACGGCGCAAATGTCACAGGATTTACAGAAAAAAAATCGCCTCAGAGCGTGTTTACGCTGCCATCAGGATGAGCATGAACCCAGCGCGCATTACTGTAAAACCTGTGGTGAACATTTGCCGACACTTGAGGAAAAATAACATAGCGGATCTGGCAGCCTGACAAATAAAAAGGGGAAACAATCGTTTCCCCTCGTGGTATCTGCTGTTATTCACGCCACAGGATGTGACACAACTTATGATCTTTTTCGCGACATAACAGGACTCGTGCGAAAATATCATTAATCTCTTCGCCATCACTTTCTGCAAGACCGATAACGACTTCGGCAAAGAAGTCAGGATTCAAGTCAAAATCGACATGTTCACTCCAGTCTTCAGCCGGATCAAACAGCTCAGCACCACCACGTTCTTCAAACTGTAAGTTAAATAAAATGATATCTGCCGGGTCCAGATTATCACCCGCCAGTTCAAGAAAAATATCGTACGCTTGCTCTAATGTTTCGTCTTCGGTCAAGCGATTATTCAAGTCCATATCTTGTTCCATCTCTATACTCACTTATCGGATGCTTAGGCCGCCACTTCTACAGTAATGGACTAAAGAAGTAAAATAGTCGCTCAGTCACGCGATGCCAGAATGGACGTTTTTTCCACTCTTCTGGGTCAAGTAAACGTGAACGAGAAATATAGTCGCTCTGAACTGCTGCGAGGTCGCTGGCAAAACCGACATCATCAATCACTAACGTGATTTCAAGATTAAGCCACAAGCTGCGCATATCGAGGTTAACCGTGCCGACCAGACTGAGCTGACCATCGACCAAGATACTCTTGGTATGTAACAGTCCGCCTTCAAACTGATAAATTTTTACACCGGCTTCCAGTAATTCACTAAAGAAGGCGCGGCTCGCCCAGTCAACCAGCATGGAATCGTTTTTACGTGGCAGAATAATACTGACATCTACCCCACGATGCGCAGCGGTACAGATGGCATGCAGCAAGTCATCACTCGGTACCAGATAAGGCGTGGTCATAATTAAATATTTGCGTGCTGAGTAAGTGGCAGTCAACAACGCCTGATGAATTAAATCTTCCGGGAAACCAGGACCTGAGGCAATGGTATGAATAGTATGTCCGGTAGCCTCTTCAAACGGCATAATGTTCTGATCTGGCGGCGGCGGGAGGATACGCTGACCGGTTTCAACTTCCCAGTCGCAAGAATAGACAATTCCCATTGCGCTGGTGACCGGGCCTTCCATACGTGCCATCAAATCTATCCACTGACCGACATCGGCATCTTGTTTAAAGTAGCGAGGGTCAACCATATTCATACTGCCGGTATAAGAGATAAAGTTATCTATCATCACCATTTTACGGTGTTGGCGTAAGTCCATACGACGCAGGAAAGCACGCATCAAATTGACTTTTAATGCCTCCACCAGCTCAATACCTGCGGTACGCATTTTTTTCGCCCACGGGCTGCGGAAAAAAGCTTTGCTTCCCGCGGAGTCCAGCATCAGACGACAGTGTATGCCTCTCCTGGCTGCGGCCATAAGAGCCTCTGCTACCTGATCAGCCATACCACCGGGTTGCCAGATATAGAACACCATCTCAATTTTATGGCGTGCCAGCTGAATATCGCGGATCATGGCATTCATAGTATCTTCAGACTGAGTGAACAGTTGTAGCTGATTACCCTTAATTCCTGCGATACCCTGGCGGTGTTCGCATAACTTAAAGAGATTGCTGGCAACGTCGCTATTATCTTTGGCGAAGATACGGTCGTAAGCCTTAAGATCCTGAAGCCATTTTTGAGTCGATGGCCACATAGCACGCGCACGTTCAACGCGTTTTTTACCCAAGTGAAGTTCGCCGATCAGTAGATAAGTCACGACGCCGACCAGTGGCAGGATGTGAATAATCAGCAGCCAGGTCATGGTTGACGTCGCCGGACGACGCTTCATTAAGATACGTAACGTGACACCAGCGATGATCAGCCAGTATCCCAGAATGATGAGCCAGCTTATTATGCTAAAAATAGTTGTCATGCGTCAAAAAAATCCTGTTGAAGCGTGAAAAGAAAGCCGTCAGGCAGAGTTGTCTCTTTTATATATTAAATTAATACGTAAAACGAGTGGCTTGCCTGGTGGATGACTCTATAATAGCGGGTCTTCTTCGAAAAATAGAGTTATAAAAATGAGACGTAGCAGAACTGAAGTCGGGCGCTGGCGTATGCAGCGTCAGAATCAACGCCGTAGAGCACGCTGGCTGGAAAGTCAGTCCCGTCGTAATTTACGCATTTACGCAATTCGTAAGCACTCCATCAACCATCAGCGCAACGCGTTGTTGTTTGCTATTCATGACCGATAATCGCCACAAAAAACCGGCTAAACGCTGTGTTTTTGTGGGTCTGCAGTAATTGAATTTCTCACCTTCTGAAACGATACCCGTTTACACCCCATCCGGTGAGTTATTCTGCTCACTGTGGCCCCAGATACTACCAGATAATAACATGCCAGGTTATTTCGTGAAGTCACTCTATGACCTCTGGATTAAGACCGTTATTGCCAGCAGACCTGCGTTATTCTCTGGGAAAATCCGTTCTCTGTTGGCTGGCGACAGTAAATAAAGAAGGGAAATCCAATATCTCTTCTAAAGTTTTTACTTCACATTTTGTTTAATAGTTTGTCTTAATTTGGTAAATGAGTGCTGACATCTTCCCCGATCTAAAGGACGGGGAGGATGTTAATGGCACAGGCTCCGGATGTTTGCGAGCCTGTCGTGACGCAGAGTCGTGTTGATGTATTCTTCGCTTGAATCGCCCCGGAAAAAGGGGACGGTTCAATTAGGATGGTGAGGATGTCCCCGCAGGGCAATGCGTTTAGCAACAGAACGGTCAATGCTCAGCGGGCCTCCACCCTGCACAATAAGCAGCAGACAAATTACGATATAGGCAGATTCGGGTAGGTAAAACAGCCAGCTATACCAAGTAAGCAGATTGAGGTTTGCCGGGATATGGTGCAGGGCGACGGTAAACAGCGCCACCAGGCTGATTATCATCAGCACCAGTGCGCTCAGGCGTGTCAGAAATCCCGTTGCCAGCAGTAGTCCGAACAGCGTTTCACAACTGGCAACAAAAAACGCCATAAATGCCGGGAACGGGATACCTGCTTCTGTAATGGTCTCCAGCATCATGGCCTGGTTTTCCGGCACAAAGACTTTGTTAAAGCCCGAGGCAAAGAAGAACACGCCGAGGGCGATTCGCATTATCGCTAGCGGAATAAAGCTGCGGGTGCCCGGCGTCTGAAACAAAGCCAGCAAATAGGTCATAAACATTCTCCCTGGTTTATGGAATTTATTGTCATTTGCAGGGGCGGTATTTACCTGACCCTGGCGCAGATCAAGATCATATAGTCTCAGATGCGCTGCGCTGTTGGAACATACTGAAAGTAGTATGTCAGTGCAAGCGGAGGACAAAAAAATTACATACACCTGCCTTTGAATATAATAGATGTCCGGGGACAATACTGTTGCTTTCTCTTTTCTCTCTTCTGTACTTTCTGCATCAGGCGACTCCCCTTCGCGGAACTGGCTGTCATGCTTCGCACTGAACCAGTATCCTGCCTCATCACCAATATTAGCGGCATCGCCTATCTGAACTCAGCGCCTACAAGCAACTCGAATTATTTTGGGTATAGAAGCTGTGTCGATTTTAGAGGAAACTCAAAGACTTTTGGGATAAATACCACTGAACCTGGAACGCTGAATCTGTCCGGCGCCACTATTAAATCTCCAGCATCCCAATTTATCGAGATAAGGAACCGAGGATCTCAAACTTTTTATTGCTAAATGATTTGGTCTACTGGCGAGATTAGATGTAGGGCTTAAAAAAATAATGTGTACTTGAATATGTACCTTAATATTTAAGCAGCCCTTATTTTATGTTGATAACTAATTGTTTTAAATGACTTATGATTAACTATCAAAAAACCTTTTTGAAGGGTTTCACTACGACACTTTCGTAAACGCCTGCCTCAACATAGGGATCGCTATCAGCCCAGGCTTGGGCTTCTGCCAGTGATGCGAACTCTGCAATCACGGTAGAACCCGTAAAACCCGCAGCTCCAGGATCATTACTGTCGATAGCAGGTAGTGGACCTGCTGTAAGTAATCGACCTTCATCACGCAGAAATTGTAAACGTGCCAGGTGAGCGGGGCGGACAGCAAGACGTTTTTCCAGAGAATTAGCGATATCCTGAGCAAAAATAACGTATAACATAGGCAGATCCTGAGTTAATTAGGGATGAAAATACAGTAGGTTAATGGTAACTGAACTGCAAATAAAAAATAAATGACTTGTTAAATTTCATATTGGATCCGCAGGTTTATTCCCCATAAAGGACAAAGTAACATGTTTTAATCTTTGTGTTGTTGAATATGATTGCTATTTGCATTTAGAATTACCTTCTCCTGGCTAAATTGAAAACATTATGACGTCAATGCACCTTGATATACCTCACCGCTTTCCGTGGTCAACCGTACTGTC
>Ga0302347_1001016_pt1 | contig 36800 bp, 39 predicted proteins | sample PhyWR1_FD_202178 | JGI IMG/M metagenome (GOLD analysis project Ga0302347, IMG submission 202178) | Leaf surface microbial communities from wheat plants in UC Gill Tract Community Farm, Albany, California, United States - DLSL W.R1 (v2)... | ecosystem: Host-associated > Plants > Phyllosphere >... | reverse complement strand
TTCGAGCGTTTCAAGGCCAACAAGCGTGGCTGGTGGTCGCTGTGGCTGTTCCTGATCCTGTTCGGGCTGAGCCTGGGCGCCGAGCTGATCGCCAACGACAAACCGCTGGCCGTGCACTACGACGGCGACTGGTACTTCCCCGCGCTCAAGCGCTACCCGGAGACCACCTTTGGCGGCGAATTCCCGCTGGAGGCCAACTACAAGAGCCCGTATATCCAGGAGTTGCTCAAGGCCAAAGACGCCTGGACGCTGTGGGCGCCGATCCCGTTCAGCTACCAGAGCATCAACTACGACCTCAAGGTGCCCGCGCCCGCGCCGCCGTCAGGCGTCAACCTGCTGGGCACCGATGACCAGGGCCGCGACGTGCTCGCGCGGGTGATCTATGGCTTCCGGGTGTCGGTGCTGTTTGCCCTGACCCTGACCGTACTCAGCTCGATCATCGGCGTAATCGCCGGCGCCTTGCAGGGCTTCTATGGCGGCTGGGTCGACCTGGCCGGGCAGCGCTTCCTGGAGATCTGGTCCGGGTTGCCGGTGCTGTACCTGCTGATCATCCTCGCCAGCTTCGTGCAGCCGAACTTCTGGTGGCTGCTGGGGATCATGCTGCTGTTCTCGTGGATGAGCCTAGTGGACGTGGTGCGCGCCGAGTTCCTGCGCGGGCGCAACCTCGAATACGTGCGCGCAGCGCGAGCGCTGGGCATGCAGAACGGCGCGATCATGTTCCGCCACATCCTGCCCAATGCCATGGTTTCGACCATGACCTTCATGCCGTTCATTCTCACCGGCGCCATCGGCACCCTCACCGCCCTGGACTTCCTAGGCTTCGGCCTGCCCGCCGGCTCACCGTCGCTGGGTGAACTGGTGGCCCAGGGCAAATCCAACCTGCAAGCGCCGTGGCTGGGCATGAGTGCCTTTGCCGTGCTGGCGATCATGTTGAGTTTGCTGGTGTTTATCGGCGAGTCCGCTCGCGATGCCTTCGACCCGAGGAAATGAGATGAATCAGGACAATCTGATCGAAATCCGCGACCTCAGCGTCGAGTTCGTCACCGGCGAACACCACCACCGCGTGGTCAACAACATCAGCTTCGATATCAAGCGCGGCGAAACCATCGCGCTGGTCGGCGAAAGCGGCTCGGGCAAATCGGTGACGGCCCACTCGATCCTGCGCCTGCTGCCCTACCCGCTGGCGCGGCACCCGAGCGGCACCATCGAATATGCCGGGCAAGACCTGCTGACCCTCAAGGAAAAAACCCTGCGGCACATTCGCGGCAACCGCATTGCGATGATCTTCCAGGAGCCGATGACCTCGTTGAACCCGCTGCATTCGATCGAAAAACAGATCAACGAAGTGCTCGGCCTGCACAAGGGGCTCACCGGCAAGGTCGCCACCCAACGGACCCTGGAGCTGCTCGACCTGGTGGGTATCCCTGAGCCGCACAAGCGCCTCAAGGCCCTGCCCCACGAGCTGTCCGGCGGCCAGCGCCAGCGGGTGATGATCGCCATGGCCCTGGCCAACGAGCCGGAGTTGCTGATTGCGGATGAGCCGACCACCGCCCTCGACGTGACCGTGCAGCTGAAAATCCTCGAGTTGCTCAAGGAGCTGCAGGCGCGCCTGGGCATGGCCTTGCTGCTGATCAGCCATGACCTCAACCTGGTGCGGCGTATTGCCCACCGGGTGTGCGTGATGCAGCAGGGTTGCATCGTGGAGCAGGCCGACTGCGAGACGCTGTTCCAGTCGCCCCAACACCCGTACACCCAGGAACTGCTGGCGGCGGAGCCCAGCGGTGGGCCGGCCACCAATGCGGTGGGGCCGCCGTTGCTGGAAGTCGATGACCTGAAAGTGTGGTTCCCGATCAAGAAGGGCTTTTTGCGCAACACCGTCGACTACGTCAAGGCGGTGGACGGCATCAACTTCAGCCTGCCCCAGGGGCAGACCCTGGGCATCGTCGGCGAAAGCGGCTCGGGCAAATCCACCCTGGGCCTGGCGATTCTGCGTTTGATCGCCAGCAAGGGCGGGATTCGCTTCGAAGGCCAGCAACTGGACACGCTGACCCAACAACAGGTGCGCCCGCTGCGCCGGGAAATGCAGGTAGTGTTCCAGGACCCGTTCGGCAGCCTGAGCCCGCGCATGTGCGTCAGCGAAATCGTCGGCGAAGGCCTGCGCATCCACAAAATGGGCACCCCGGCCGAGCAGGAAGCGGCGATCATCGCCGCACTCAAGGAAGTCGGCCTCGACCCGCAGTCGCGCCATCGCTACCCCCACGAGTTCTCCGGCGGCCAGCGCCAACGCATCGCCATCGCCCGCGCGCTGGTGCTCAAGCCACGCCTGATCCTGCTCGACGAACCGACCTCGGCGCTGGACCGCACGGTGCAACGCCAGGTGGTGGAACTGCTGCGCAGCCTGCAGGCCAAGTACAACCTGACCTACCTGTTTATCAGCCATGACCTGGCGGTGGTCAAAGCCTTGAGCCACCAGCTGATGGTGGTCAAGCACGGCCAGGTGGTGGAGCAAGGCGACGCCAAGGCGATTTTTGCCGACCCGCAGCATGCTTATACCCGGCAGTTGCTGGAGGCGGCGTTCTTGGTCCCCGCATGACCAGACACGGGCAAAATGTGCGAGGGGGGCTTGCCCCCGATGAGGGAGTGTCAGTTAACCCATTGATGCCAAGCCGAACATCCCCCGCACCGGCCTGAACAACGTCAGCACCGGGTTCTACGGCGAACCCCGCAGCCTGCAGTTGGCGACCCGATGGGACTTCTAAGCTGACGGGCCCGGCGCTGTGTGCAATGATCATCGCTCGTTCTGCCAAGGGATGGACCCACCGCCATGTCAATGCACAACACCGCATCCCCCTCGCCGCGTTTCTGGCGCGACGAGCGCTTGCCGTTCATTGAAGCGCGCACCATCGAAGACGGGCGCAAGGTCACTTACACCCGCCATGCCCACGAGCATTTTTCCATCGGCGCCGTCACCACCGGGCGCAGCTATTACCACTACGGCGCCGAGACCTTCCAGATCGGCGCCGGCACGGTGGTGTTGATGAACCCCGGCGACGTGCACGCCTGCAACCCTATCGACAACGAGCATTGGTCCTATCACATGCTCTACCTCGACACGCCGTGGCTGACCGACTTGCAGTACCAGCTGGGGTTCAGCACCGACCAGGGTTACCGCCCGTTCAACACGCCCCACACCCAGGACAAGCTGCTTTACAGCGGCTTGCTGGCGCTGTACCGGTTACTGGTGGATGAGCAGGCCGACCTGCTGCAGAAACAGAGCGCGCTGGTGAGCTATTTCAGTGACGTCCAGCAACGCCTGAACCCTTCTCCCACCCCGCCGCGTGAGGTCAACCATAAGCTGGAGCGCGCCGCCGACTACATCCGCGAACACTGCACCGAGGCCCTGAAGCTTGAGGACATTTGCCTCGCCGCCGAGCTGTCGCCGTCGTATCTGATCCGCGCGTTCAAGCAATATTGTGGGCTGACGCCCCATGCCTTCCTGGTCAACCAGCGCATCCAGTTTGCCCGCCGCCAGTTGCGCAATGGCGAGCTGATCGCCGATGTGGCCCTGGCCGCCGGGTTTGCCGACCAGGCGCATTTCCAGCGTGCCTTCAAGCTGCATTTCGCCGCCACGCCCGGGCAATACCGCGACCGGCTCAAGCCATCAGCAAATAACCCACACTGGCCACCAGCAACGCGGCCATTGAACGGTTGAACAGCCGCACGCCCTGAGGGTTGCTCAAGTAGCGGCGCAGAAAGGTGCCGGCGTAGGCCCAGCACGCCACCGACAGGTAGCAGATCACCAGGTAGAGGCTCGCAAACAGCCAGACCTGCGCAGCGTCGCCATCGGCCACAAACAAGCCCATCCCAGCCACGCAGGCCAGCCAGGCCTTGGGGTTGAGCCACTGCATGATCGCGCCGTAGAGCATCGACGGCGCCGTGGCGGTGCCCTCGGCGTCCAGGCGGCCGTCGTCAACGGCCAGTTTCCACGCCATGTACAGCAAAAAGGCGACCCCGCCCCACTGGATCAGCTGAGTCAGGATCGGCCAGCGCAGCAACACTTCATGCAGCCCCAGACCAATCAGCACCAGCAGCAAGGTAAAGCCGACGGCGGCGCCGAACACGTGTTTCTGGCTGGCGACAAAGCCGAAGCGCGCGCCTGAACTCAGGGCCACCACATTCACCGGTCCTGGGGTAATGGACGTGGCCAGGGCGAAGGCGGCCATGGAAATGATCAAGCTCATTGCAGTTCCTTTTTTATGATGCCGCGTGAAGAGGCCACAACGGTATAAGGCCCATCCAAAACGGTATTGAACAAAATCACCCTGGCCCCACAAATCTCGCCGGAGCCGGTGCTAGAGTTCACGGCCAACTGTTCGATTGATCACTGCAAAAAGGAATCGCCATGTCACGTCGCCTCTTGGCAGCTGCCTGCCTGATGCTGTCTTTTTCTGCGGCCCAGGCCGCCGAACGCTGGGAAACCCTGCCGCCGACACCCGCTCCGGTGGCCGCAGCAACAACCGGCTACGCCGCCGTCAACGGCGTCAAGATCTACTACACCCGCACCGGCCACGGCTCGCCGGTGGTGCTGCTGCATGGCGGGTTGGCCAACTCCGACTACTGGGGCAACCAGGTCAAGGCCCTGGCGGCCAAGCACACCGTGATCACCCTCGACAGCCGTGGCCACGGGCGCAGCTCACGCAACGAAAAACCCTTCGGCTACGGCCTGATGGCCGATGACGTGGTAGCCGTGCTCGACAGCCTGAAAATCCCCCGCGCCGATATCGTCGGCTGGAGCGACGGCGCCATCATCGGCATCGACCTGGCGTTGCATCACCCTGACCGTATCGGCAAGGTGTTCGCCTTCGCCGCCAACACCCAGACCTCCGGCGTGAAGGACGGCGTGGAAAAAACCCCGACCTTCGCCGCCTATATCGAACGCGCCGGCAAGGAGTACGCCAAGCTGTCGCCAACGCCCAAAGAGTACGACGCGTTTGTGGAACAGATCAGCCATATGTGGGCCAGCCAACCGAACTGGACCGACGCCCAACTGGCAAGCATCAAGACGCCGATCCTGATTGCCGATGGCGACCACGACGAAGCGATCAAGCGCGAGCACACCGAGTACATGGCGGCGACCATTCCCGGTGCCGGCCTGCTGATTCTGCCGAACACCAGCCACTTTGCCTTCCTGCAAGACCCGGCGCTGTTCAATGCGGCCGTATTGGGCTTCCTCGATAGCAAATAGACCCTGTACCCTGTCGGCGCGCCGCCGTGGCGCGCTTTCAGTTTCCAGCCAGGTCAGGATGCCAATGCCCAACCCGATTCCACGCCGGCGCGACGCCGTCGTTACCCGCGATACCATTTTGTTGTCCGCGCGCAAAGCGTTTGCCCAGTCGGGCTATGAGGCCGCCGGGTTGAGTGAGATCGCGGCGGATGCAGGGGTGACCTTGATGTTGATCCAACGCTACTTCGACTCCAAGGAACAGCTGTTCGCCGAAGTGATCGCCAAGACCCTGGCCAAAACCGATCCACAGGTAGTGATCGACTTGCTCAAGCCGCTGCTCCATCAAGGGGTGGACGGCGCTCCCGCCGCTACTTGACGAACAATTCGCGGTCCCGCGCCTTCACATGGCCTTGGCGGTAATAGGCGTCGAACCAGGGCTTCTCACCCGCCGCCGGCGGCTTGGCCAGGCGCAGGGTTTGCAGCGCGCCCGGCTTGCTGGCATTGACGCGAAAATGGAAATGGTCGAACAGGCGCAACGCCTCGATGGCATACACCACGGCAACCTTGCGGTCTTCGATGCGGATCAGGTGGTCGCCGTTGTTCTTCTCCCCGCCCCCGGCCAGGTTGGATGACCCGGTGTACACCGTGGGGTTGGCGCCGTTGAAGTCGGTGACCACAAACTTGTTGTGCACCATGTTCCCGGCATTGCCCGACCATTCGGCCCTGAACGGCGCCGGGGCATTGCTGGCCAGGAACGCAAACGGCAACAACCCCACCGAACCGTCCGGCTTGCGTAGCGCCAGCTTACCGGTGCGCTGGGCCACGCCGTAGGAAAACAGCGCGCGCTGCATCAACTCATCCAGCGCGGTGCGCACCTTGCCGTTGATCAGGTTGAGAAACACGATGGAATACAGCACCGAACTGGTGGCCTGTTCGATGCTGGTGGCGATGGGGTCCAGGGACAACGCGCTGTCGGCATGCGGCGCGAAGCACAGCGACACCCTGGAGCCGGGCTCGTCGCGCACCACCCACCATTGCTGCGACAGCGGATTTTTGCGAAACGCCGCAGGTGCCGTCCAGTAGGCGTCGAACACTTCGCCGAACTTGCCCGCCACGGTTTCATCATCAAACAGCAGCACGTTATTGGCCTGGATATACAGGCCACGCAGGGCAAAGTTGGTGGAGCCGCCGAGCACTCGAATGGCCTTGCCTTCGCGGCGCACGATCAACACCTTGTTGTGCTGCTGGCTGGAGAAGTGCAGGCGCTTGACCTGCGCACCGGCGGCACTCAAACGCGCGGCGCTGAGGCTTTCGCAGCTGTCGGTGGCGCCCTGTTCGCCATGGTCGTCGATGATCGCGCGCAGGCGTGGGCCGAGCTGCTCCAGGCGGCGCAGGATGTCGGGTTCCTTGCTCTCGTAGATCAACGCGTCGAGGGTTAGCCCGGGGTCGCTGGCGACTTGTTCCAGCACCTGCAGAATCAATTGCCGCGCTTCGAAACCCAGCCATTGGTAATTGCGTTCGAAGGGCGCCATGTCCAGGTCCAGGTAGGCCCTGGGGGCGGAACGCGCTGGCGGCAGGATGCGGGTTTCATTGTCGAAACGATCGCCGTAGGCCTGGGACGAGGCAAAGCCCCGAGTAAAGCCGATATTCACAAACTGACTGATGGTTTGCGCTTCCAGAGACACCTGCGCGTCCACACTGACGCCCTTGCGCAGCGTGCCGTCGGCCTGCATGTAGCAGGCAGTGACGCGGTAACGGAACAGCCCCGGCAGGATCTCGCTGGGCACGTGGATCCAGCGGAATTTCTGGAATGGCGCCTCGGTGGAAGGAAAGGTACGCGGACGCTGCGGCGTGGGCGGGTAGTCGAAGTGCAGGCGATTGTGCAGCACGCCCCAATGGTCGGCGCCGGGGTAGCGCACTTCGATGCTGAAGCCGACAAAGTCGGGGGTGGCCAGGTCCGGCGCCAGGTCAAACGCGAGCAAGGCGGCGCCCTCTCCGCGATACAGCTTGAAGGTCAACCCTTGAAACGTGGTCTTGCTCTCGAAATCGGCGCTCAAGCGATATCCCTTCTGCCGGCAGGCGGTTTCTTGAGTCTAGCGCCTGCGCCGCATCAGGCCACTGGCGCTTGTGTAACGATATCTTCGATACCCAGCACACGACCGTCCTCGGCCAGGATCTCGACCTGGCGCAACGGCTTGAGCGAACGCGCATCCAGCACGCAGGCGCCGGTCCCCTCAGGCTCCGTGAACGCCTGGCCCCACTGCGCCAGGGTGACCAGCACCGGCATCAGCGCGCGGCCCTTGTCGGTCAATTGGTACTCGCTGCGCGCGCCCACTTCGCTGGTGTGCAGCAGGCCTTGCTCGACCATGTCCTTGAGACGCGTGGCGAGGATATTTTTCGCCACGCCCAGGTGTTTCTGGAAATCACCGAAGCGCGTCACCCCGGCAAACGCGTCGCGGATGATCAACAGCGTCCACCAGTCACCCACGACGTCCAGGGCACGGGCAACCGGGCAGCCATCGCCTTCCAGGCATTTGCGTTTCATCGTCGGGCCCTCCAGGCTCTGAAAAATTTGGTTGCATTATAGGACCAACAGGCACAGGATAAAAACGGTTTCATCATTAAACCTAATTTTTGCTCCGGAGCGCATCATGGATATTCGTGGAAAAGTGGTACTGGTCAGTGGCGCCAATCGTGGCCTGGGCAAAGCATTCGTCACCGCATTGCTGCACGCCGGTGCGGCCAAGGTGTATGCCGGTGCACGTGACCCGGCCAGCGTAAACATTCCCGGCAGCACCCCGATTGCCCTCGACATCACCAACCCGGCCAGCGTGCAGCGCGCCGCCGAGCAATGCGGCGACGTCAGTGTGGTGATCAACAACGCAGGCTTCCTGAAATACGGCTCGTTGCTGGCCGAAGACAGCGTCGAAAACCTGCAGCAGCACTTTGACGTGAACACCTTCGGCACCCTGCGCCTGAGCCGCGCGTTTGCGCCGATCCTGGCCAAGCAAGGCGGCGGTGCGCTGGTCAACATTCTCTCGGTATTGAGCTGGCTGAGCCCACCGGGCACCGGCGGCTACAGCACCTCCAAGTCCGCCCAGTGGGGCCTTACCAATGGCCTGCGCGGCGAATTGCGCGAGCAGAACACCTTGGTGATCGGCGTGCACCCGGCCTACATCGACACCGACATGGTTGCCGAAGTGCAGGCGCCGAAAAGCACGCCCGAAGAAGTGGTTGCCATCACCCTGCAAGCCCTGAGCGACGACCGCGAAGAAGTGCTGATCACCGACATGACCCACGCCGTCAAGGCGTCGCTGTCCACCGAAACCCCGGTGTACCTCAACCGCTGATCAGCGAAAAGTGCGCGCCGACCCCGGCGCGCACGCCCTCGGCCACCGCCAGCGCCACGCAGCCGGCGGCCAGCGATGCATCACCACAGGCAAACACGCCAGGCACCGAGGCCTGGCGTGGAATGTGCCGTTGAGCGCCTGGGCCAGGTCACCCTGGCGCAGTTGGCCGAGGATTTCGACGAGCGCTATCGCGTGGCGATGCTGCCTTAGCGCTGCGCCGGAATGCGAATGTCGCCGTCGCGGCACTGGCTTTTCACACTGCGCGGGCAGCCGGCGAAGGCCAGGTCCTTGGTCAGGCACACACGCACCTCCGACAGCACCTGGCCTTTGCAGATCACCGCCAGGCCATGATTGCCAAGGCGAGGGTTGCTCTGGCGGAACAAGGCCTCGATCTCACGGGCCGGCAACGACGACGGTGTGTTGAGCGGTTGCAACTGCGGCGGGATGACCACCACGCCCAACGCGGCATCGGTCTTTTCCAGATACGCCATAGGCTCAAGCCCCGAGCAGGTACCGTGCTTGGCCCATTCGTGCTTGAGCAATGCGCGCGTCGGGAACAGCGTCGCGCCTTTGTCGAGTTCGTCGCCAGACAAACGCGACTGCGGCGCACACGACGCCGGCCACCCGCCCTTCGCATATTGCGGCCACAGGCCATGCAGCACGAAGCCGTAGCCCTTGCCCGAGCACTGTTGGTTGTCCGGGTGCGTCAGGCAAAAAGTCGGCGACCACGACAGCGACAACACATAAAAATCAAATTCCCCCGGCGTGCCTTGGCTACGCGGGGCCGCCATTGCGCTGGTGGCCAGCACCAGCCACAACGCCATCCAGTATTTCATCCGGCTATTTTCCTTGAACAGACTACGCAGGCAGGTTGGGGTTACGTTGCAGCACCTTGTCGAGGATCCGATCGGTCTTCAAGGCCTCGATCCCAAGCGAAGGATGCTCGGCCTCGCCGCGGATATGCGCGTTCATGGCTAACACATGGTGCCACTGGATATGTGCATGGCACGGCACTTCGAGCACTTCGTCAGTCTCGCCTTCAAGGCGCAGCGGCTGGTCTTCGAACACCGAGAACTGGATACGCCCGTGGCTGCCGATCAGTTCAACCAGGTCCTCACGACGGTCCGCGACAAAATTCCAGCAGCCCATGCCCAGCGCGCCCGAACTGAACGTCCAGCAGGCTGTTACGGCGTCTTCAGCCGCATACTTCCCGGCCTGGCGTGCAGTAAAGCCTGATACCTCGACAATATCCCCCGCCAGGTACTGAAACAGGTCAAAACCGTGGCTGGCGAGGTCGGCAAAGTAGCCACCGCCGGCGATGGCCGGGTCGGTGCGCCAGTTGGCGGCGCTGGCATCGTCGGCCGCTGGTGGCTTGCACAGGGTCCAGGTAAGGTGACGCAAGGTGCCGATGCGCCCGGCTTGCAGCCACTCGCGCACTTGCTGGAAGCGCGGCAGCGAGCGCCGGTAATAGGAGACAAACAGGTGCAGCCCGGCGCGCTCGAAGGTGCGCTGCATCAGCGCGCTCTGCTCGGCATTCAGTGACATGGGCTTCTCGACGCAGCAGTGCTTGCCGGCCGCTGCCACCATCAGGCTGTATTCCAAGTGGCTGGCAGGCGGTGTGGCGATGTACACCGCGTCCACCTCGGGGTCATCGATCAACGCCTGGGCGTCGGTGTAGAAACGCGCAATGCCATGGCGCGCCGCATAATCGCGCACCGCTTCCTCGCGCCGCCCCATCACGGCCACCAGGGCCGAACCTGGCGCTTTATAGAAAGCGGGTCCACTCTTCAATTCAGTGACACTGCCACAGCCGATCATGCCCCAGCGTACGGTGCTCATCTGTTCTCCTCGTCCGTTTTCATCCAGCGGGCAGTATCCACATACCCACCCCGGCGCGCCATAACCACTTAGCATGACAATTGCATTACACTTTTATGACACTCATCCCGCTGCGGGGGCACAGACGATGAAAATAAGGGCAACGGTCATTTGCGAACACGAGGGGCATATCCTCTTCGTGCGCAAGGCCAGGTCAAAATGGGCATTGCCGGGCGGCAAGGTCGAACGTAACGAGCGCCCGGTCGGCGCCGCCGAACGCGAGCTGGAAGAAGAAACCGGGTTGAACGTGGACGGCATGCTGTACTTGCAGGAGCTCAAGGCGCGCGACACGGTGCACCATGTGTTCGAGGCTTCCGTGGTGAATATCGCCGATGCACGGCCCAGCAACGAGATTGTCGATTGCCGTTGGTACGCTTACGGGGCCGTGGACGAGCTGGACACCACCGACGCCACCCGCCACATCGTCAAATCCTTTCTACGGCGCCTGTAGCTGCGCGCTCTGCCCACTCTCGATCAACCCGCGTATTACCAAGCCATTCGCTTTCTGCCGTTCGACAAAGGATCTGACGAACGCGGCAGCGGCTGCATGCGCCACCGGTACCGCCATGGCCTGGCGGATAGTCATGAAATCATCCTCCACCAGCCGCCATTGCCCGGTGACTTTGCTCTGCAGAAAGTCCCGCACCCCCGCCGCCGCGTCCAGGCCCTGCTCGATAAACCAGTCGACCGCCGCCGCCGACGTCGGTGCGCGCACCAGCTCGGCATGCTGCACGGTGCGGCTCAGGTACAGGTCGTAGGCGGCGCCCTGGCCCACGGCGATCCGCTTGCCCGGCGCGTCCAGTTGCGCCACCTCGGTCAATGGCGAATCCGCCGGCACCAGGTAGGTGCCCTTGATCGCCACGTACGGCGCGCTGAAGGCAATCTCCTGCTCACGCACCGGCTCTATCGCCAGGAAGGCCACGCGCCACGCATCCTCGGCCAGCGCGGCAAACACCTTGCCTGCCGCCTCGAAGGTGATCAGCTCCAGCGCCACACCCAACTCGTCCGCGAGTGCCTTGGCCAACGCCACGGAAACACCCTGGGCCTCGCCCGCTGCACCGCGTTGCGCGAGCACCGGGTTGCCGAAGTTGATGGCGGCGCGCAGCACGCCCTGCGGGGCCAGTTGTTGCAGTACCTGAGGGTCAATCATCGAGCGCTCCTTGACGGGTCCGTTGCACGGTCTTGCGGATCACAAATGGCAGTACGCCGCCGTGCACAAGGTACCCAAGCTCTTGCAGCGAGTCGAGGCGCAGCGCTTGATCACTATCTGTGCCCTGCCCCAACACCGGATACGGATACGGATACGGATGAGCCGATGCTTTTTCACCGTTGACCCTGAAACCAGTTTTGAAAGTGCCTTGATTCATACCAGCAGCCTGCTGCGTTGTGCTTCGGCTACTGCGCAAGAGGCGGGCGATCGGCTGGAGGGAACGTCACAGACGCTGGTGGTTTCGGTATTGCATCTGGTGGATATGGCCAGAGCGATGGTGGATCGAGCGGTGGAGATCCAAATGTGGGAGGGGGCTTGCCCCCGATAGCGGTGGGTCAGCCACAGGTGCTTTAGCTGACACGCCCTCATCGGGGGCAAGCCCCCTCCCACATTTTTAACCGAGGGCGGTCTCAAGACCGCGGCTTCCCTCCCACCGCCCTGGCCTGCCCGCGCATATACAAGGCCTCCACCAGCTTCTGCCGTTCCTCCTGGGGCAAGCCACTGGCAAACTGCGCCAATGTCGTGTCCACCAGCGCCCGCAGTGCCGCATCCGCTTCACGGGCCTTGGCCAGCTCAGCCACCAATACATCGCGGTCCAGAGTCGGCGCCTCCAGCTGCTTGATCACCCCCAAACGCGCCTCCCGGCCTGCCATGACCAACGGCTGGCTGTCGGCCCGGTTATGCCGCAGCAATTGGCGCAGTTCTCTACGACGCTCGGGCGGTAGCTTGACCATGGCCTGGCGCAACCCATGCTGGTTGACCACCGCCTCTACCGGCGCGGCGCTGGTCCGCCAGTGATACAGGCCGCCACCCACCCCGCCGATCAAAAACACGTTAAGCAGTACCGAAACAAACAACCACGGTTTCAAGGTTCTGGCAGTCATTCCTCGGTTTCCTCGGCGTTAACGGTAAAGATGACTTGCGCGTCGCCTTGGTCGAAGACGCTGGGCAGCACTTCGGATGACAACATCGGCAGCGGCACGCTCATGGACGCCACCAGCATCCCGGTGACCACCCCGGCAATGCCCACACCCACCAGGCCGGCGGGCGATAGCCAGCTGGCATAACGTGACCAGAATGAGCGTGGAAAAGAGTGACGCACCTGGCGAACCAAGGCCGCGTCCGCCAGCGTCGGCTGATGGCTGTTCAACTGGCCGTCAAGCCAGCGCGCCTCGAGCAAGGCGTCGCGCACTTGCACATTGCCGCTGTCAAGCAACGCCTGGGCGGCGACCTGTTCAGCAGCAGGCCAGCGCTGCAGGTCGGCCCCGTAGGCGTCGGCCAGGTAAGCAAAACGTTCGGGTGTCATGGTTTTCCCCTTCCTGGGCGGGCAAGCCCGGGTGTGTCGGCAAGTTGGCTGCGCAACTGGCGTCGGGCCCGCGACAGCAGGCTCTCCAGTGCCTCGACGCTGTTATTCATCAGGGCCGCGGCGTCGCTATTCGACAGCTCCTGGTAGTACTGCAGCACGATGGCTTCGCGCTGGCGCTCGGGCAAGGCCGCCAACGCGGCGGCCACGCGATCACTGCGGTCCTGGCTGTGCAACTGGTCTTCGGCGGAAGGCGAGCTGTCCACCAGCTCGGCCGCCTCCTCGTCCGTCAACGGGCGCGCCTTGCGCCGGCGCAAACGGTCATGGCACAGGTTGAGCACGACCCGGTGCAACCAGGTGTCGAACCGCGCCTCGCCGCTGCGCCAGTGGGCCGCCTGGCGCCAGATGCGCAGAAAACTTTCCTGGGCCACGTCCCTGGCCTCGTCGGCATCGCCCAATAGCCGACCGGCAAGCGCCAGCAACCGCGGGAGCTTGCGCGTCACCATTTCGTTGACGGCGGCAGGTTCGTTATTGCCGATACGTGCCAACAGCTCAACGTCCGGATCAGTCTCTTTCAATCGGGCAATTCTCGGCTAAGAGTCAGGGTTCAGCGGTTCCAATGCCCTTCGCGCCAATACCAGTTCGGGCCATGGGCCTCCCAATGGCCCGGCTGCCAACGCGCATTGCGCATCACCGGCTGCCAGTGGCCGGGGACCCAGCCGTAACCACGCCCTTCCCAGCGCCAGTGCCCACGGTCCCAGGCGTAGCCGGGGCGCTCGGCGGGGATCATCTCCACACGCTGCGGCGGCGGCGCCTGCTGGATGATGATTTCGGTCTGGGCAAATGTCGGGGTGCTGACCAACGCAACAAGGGCCAGCGGAGCAAGCAAGGCAAAACGCAATGTGGCCAGACGTTTCATGGCAACTCCTTCAGGCAACGAGCGAAAGTGCCGGTTGCTGATGGGTTGAACGGCGCGCGCAGAAAAAACCCGTCGCAGGCTGCGCAGATTTTTTCCAGCAGGCGTCCAGGGCAGTATTGCTCAGGGGATGGCGGGGCTTGATGAAATGTTTGAAAGCATCGCGACGGATTCAGGCCGGTGGCCGCGTTGAAGGATTAACGCAGGTAAACCCAAGAGGAAACACCATGTACCGTCGACTTACCATGCTGGTTGCCGCGCTGCTGATCGTCAGCCTCAGCGGTTGCGTGATCCTGCCGGAGCACCGCCATTGCTGCTGGCGCTATTACGGCGCGCTCGACACGCCCACCCACAGCGTCAACGGCTAACCCACCGCCGCAAACCCACGGCGCCCGGCCTTGAGTTCGGTGCGCAGTTCGCCGATCAGGTTTGAGATGGAACGGATGCTGTCCAAACCCTCGGGCGACACGCGGGTGAGCAGCAAATCGACGCGACCGGACACCGGCTCGAACACGCTGATGCGCAACGAGCCGTCCTCGTTCACGGTGCAATCGCATGAGAGCGGCAGGAAGCCCGAGGCCATGATGCGGTTGAATTCGACGATGGACATCATGAACAGCACCCTCCCCTGCGCCTCACCCGGTTGTGGTGATGCACCCAGCGTAGATGAGCTTTTGCAGGGTATCGAGCTATTGCTCAAAAGTGCCAACCACGCCTCATTTCGCCCCGAAACCGCCGATTCGCTGACGCCAGAAAACCCACCGCGCGACCTCTCGTCTGCTGCCCAGGCCGGCGCTTGACTCCGCGCGCCGATCACCAGAGGCTCTCGGCTATTCGCCCTTTTCCCGAGCATTCCCATGAGCATCGAACCGCCGAGCCAGCCCGACAGTGACGTGTACAAAACCCTGCTGGAATCGACCAAGGCCATCCCTTGGCGCATCGACTGGCAGACCATGACCTTCAGCTATATCGGCCCGCAAATCGAGGCGCTGCTCGGCTGGACCCCGCAGAGCTGGGTCACGGTGGACGACTGGGTCGAGCGCATGCACCCGGATGACCGCGAGTACGTGGTGAATTTCTGCGTGTCGCAATCGCGCGCGGGCGTGGACCATGAGGCGGATTACCGCGCGTTGACGGTAAACGGCGACTACGTATGGATTCGCGACGTGGTGCACGTGGTGCGCAAGGACGGCGAAGTCGAGGCGCTGATCGGCTTTATGTTCGATATCAGCGAACGCAAGAAGACCGAAGAACACCTGGTGCGCCTGCAAAAGCAGCTTGAGGAATATTCCTACCAGGACGGCCTCACCGGCATCGCCAACCGGCGCATGTTCGACACCGTGCTGGAGCGCGAATGGGCCAGCGCCCAGCGCAGCCAGCTGCCGCTGTCGTTGATCATCCTCGATATCGATTTTTTCAAGCAGTACAACGACCACTACGGGCACATCAAGGGCGACGAATGCCTGCGCCAGGTGGCCCGCACGTTGTCGCAGGCGGCCAACCGGCCACGGGATTTCATTGCGCGTATCGGCGGTGAAGAGTTTGTCTGGCTGTTGCCGGAAACCGATGCAGCATCAGCCAAACAAGTGGCGCGACGCTGCCTGCATCTGGTGCGCCAGCAGCAGATCGAGCATGGCTTTTCGGCAGTGTCGAACCTGCTGACCTTGAGCCTGGGCGTGGGCACGCAAATCGTCACACCCGACAGCCCGATGCTGGGGTTTGTCGAATCCGTGGACAAGTTGCTGTACCAGGCCAAACGCAATGGGCGGATGCGCGCCGAGTTTGCCGGGGATCAAGCGTGACACCGAGGTCAAATCGCGGGCAAAAAAAATCCCAAGTAGCTGATGGAAACTTGGGATTTAAAAATGCATAAACCGTGGGAGGTGAACGCCCGGCAATAATACCCACTGTAAAAACGTGTAACAACAGTATTTTTATCCTTTCGTCGGATTAAAAGTGCTGTAAGTCCTTCAATAACCACACATTTTTAAAGGTAGAACTCCTATATGTGCCACTTTTTGGTGCAACTACCGCCTATATATCCACTGATTAAAAAGGGTTATTGATAGTTGCAATCCCACAACAGCTCTATCCTACAAAGGCCCGTTGTGTTGCTGACGCCGAAACTGCCCCGGCGCCAGCCCATGGGCCTTGCGAAAACACCGGGAAAAATACGCCTCATCGGTAAACCCGCACCGGTGCGCGATGGCACCGATCATCTGCGTGCCGTTGAGCAACAGCGTGCGCGCCAGCTGCATGCGCCGGTCGAGCACCAACTGGGAAAAGGGTTTGCCGGTTTCCTTGCGCAACAGATGGGTCAGGTAGTTAGGGGACAGGAAGGCGGCGGCGGCCGTGTCGGTGAGGTTAAGGGTCGGCTCATGCAGGTGCTCGCGGATATGCGCCTGCACCCGCGCCAACGCATCCTTGCGCCCACGCCGGGTGGCGTTGTTGGCGGCGAAGGCCTGCAGCGGTTCGGCGTAGTGCTCGCACACCAGGCCAATCAGCTGAAATAAGTAACCCTTGAGGCGCTCGCGGGCGCCAAAGGTGCGATGGGCATCGAGTTCACGCATATGCGTGAGCCAGGTTTTGACCTCCTCGAACGTCGCGTCGTCGAGGATGAAATCCAGTTGTTCCTGAAAGCGAAACGGCGACAACTCCGGCGCCTGGCCGATGGGAATGTCTTCCAGGTCCAGGGGGTCGCAGCTCAGTTGCGGCAGGAAAAACGCCTGGCTGAAGTTGATCAGCATGAACTCGCCATCCTCGGGATGGGGAATCACATGCAACCGATGGGGCAGGATAAACGCCAGGGCGTTGCGCGGAAACGGTCGTACGGCGCCACCGATATGCTGGACGGTGTCGCCGCCGAGGTTGATCTGGATCTGGAAGTATTCATGCCGATGGGGACTGGTCAGCGCCGCCCTGCCCCGCTTGTCGCGGATATAGAAGTCGGGGCGGTCGCTGCGTTGCTCCATGCCGTAGGTGGTGACGCGGGTGCCTGGCATAACGCTCTCTCGGGTGGCCTGGGCCTGAGTCGAAAGGCACCACTGTAGCCTCAACCCTGGCTGAGGGTAAAACTCAACTCGCCAATGCCGTCGATGCCGGCGCTGAGTACATCGCCCGGTTGCACCGTACCGACGCCGGCGGGGGTGCCGGTGAAGATCAGGTCGCCGGGCTTGAGCGCCACGGAGCGGGAGGCGTAGCTGATCACTTCGCTGACGTTCCAGATCAGGTCGGCCAGGTCGCCGACCTGGCGTTGTTCGCCATTGATCTTGAGCCAGATCTTGCCGCTTGCAGGGTGCCCGATGGCGCTCACCGGTTGCAGGGCAGTGGTCGGCGCCGACTGATCGAAGGCCTTGGCCCAGTCCCACGGGCGTGAGAGTTTTTTCGCCTCGGCCTGCAGGTCGCGACGGGTCAGGTCGATACCGACGCCATAACCCCAGACGTGGGACAACGCGTCCTCAACACGGATATCCACCCCGCCCTTGCCGATGGCCACCACCAATTCCACTTCGTGGTGCAGGTCGGCAGTCAGCGGCGGGTAGGCGATCACCCCCTCGGCCGGGACCACCGCGTCCGCCGGTTTCATAAAGAAGAACGGCGGCTCGCGATCCGGGTCGTGGCCCATCTCGCGGGCGTGCTCGCTGTAGTTACGGCCCACGCAAAAGACGCGGCGCAGGGGAAAGCTCGCGGTGCTGCCCTGTACCGCCAGGGACGGCGTTGGCGCGGGAGTGAATACATAATCGGTCATGGCCTGTGCCTCTTGGTTTGCCTGGCGCCAGTATGGCGAGGGGCGCCGGGGCAAAGTTGGACAGGCTTACGCAGATTTTGCACTGGGCGGTGCTTGCACCTGCGGGGCGCGCGTCAGCAGGCGATACAGCGGCAGGCAGGCGGCCTGGATCAGCAACATGCGGATCACCTGCATCGCCGTCACCAGGGTCACCGCCAGGCCCAAGGCCTCGGCAGTCAGGCTCATTTCCGGCGCGCTGCCGGGCATCATGCCCAGGGCCAGGGACAGCCACGGCATCTCCAGCCAAGTACCGAGCGCCCAGGCCGCCAGCGCCGTGGCCATCACCGAGCCGGCCAGCAACAGCAGCACCTTCGACAGAAAACCCGGCGCGCGGCGCAGGAAACTGCGATCAAACGCGACACCCAACGCGCAGCCAATCAGCAACTGCCCAGTGCCACTCAGCCAACCGGGCATGCTCATCGACAGGTTGTTGCAACCCACACCCACTGCGCAGATCAGGAACGGCCCGAACGTCCAGGGGTTGGGCAGGTTGCACTGCTTGAAACCCAAGGCGGCCAGCCAGCCCGTTGCAAGGATAAAGACCAGCCACGGCCAGATCACCGGCAACGCCGGCTGCGCCGCCACGTGCGGCACCCCGAAGGTGACGACGGCGGGCACCGTCAGCAGGATCAACAGCAGGCGGATGCCATGGGCGGCGGCGATAAACCCGGCGTCCGCCTGGCGTTGGCGGCCGAGGTGGACCATTTCCGAAGAGTTGGCCGGCATCAAGGCGAAGAACGCGGTGCCCAGTGGCACGCCCCAGCGGTGCAGGATCAGCACCGCGCCCAGCGCCAGCACCAGCGTGAGTGAGACCGCCAGCATGATCAGCCCCAGATGAGCCGCCACCTGTTGCATCACCGGCAACGTAAAGTGGCAGCCAATGGCGACCGCCACTATCACCTGCCCGGCTTGACGACCGTAGGGGACTTCCGGCACCTGGCCGCCAGCGCAGCGGGTCAGCAACACCGCGACCAAAGCACCGATCACCCACGGCAACGGCCACCCGGCCCAACTCGCAAGGCTGCCGCCAAGGGCGCCGACCATCAGGGTTACAAGCCAGTACTGGCGAAGTTTGAGCATCATGTTTAACCCGGCATGGAGAAGGATGGCGCAAGGTTATAGACTTGCCCTCATCACAGAAAATATCCATTTGTGAAGCACATCATCATTCTTTGTTATGTGAGCAGGCATGAACCTTAAAGCATTGGAGTACTGCGTCGAGATCGCCCGCCAAGGCAGCTTTACCAAGGCCGCGCAGGCCCTGCATGTGGCGCAACCGGCGCTTAGCATGGCCGTCAGCCGCCTGGAGGATGAGTTGGGCGTGGCATTGTTCAACCGTGCGACACGGCAAATCAGCGTGACCGCCGAAGGCCAGCTGTTCCTGGCCCGCGCCGAAGCCTGCCTGCAGGGCCTGGCCGGTGCCCGTAGCGAGTTGCAGGACCTGACCCAATTGCACAGCGGCGAAATCCGTATTGGCGTACCGCCCATGTATGGCATCCGCCATATTCCGGAGCTGTTGATGCAGTTCCGCGCGCGCTACCCCGGTATCGCCATGCATGTGGTGGAAGGCAGCGCCGATGACATCAGCGAACGTCTGGGCACCCGGCAGATTGACGTGGCGCTGCTGGAGTCACGCCGGGTTGATGCGGGCTGGGAGTCGGTGTTGCTGGGCAGTGATGAGATGGTGTTGTGCGTGAGTGATCGGCACCCGTTGGCGGGCGAGCTTTCGATCCCGGCAGAACGGTTGAAGGACGAGGCGATGCTGGTGTTCGACAACACCTTTTTACAGCGTCACCTGCTGGACGCCTTTTGCAGCAACGCCCGCGTGAGTTTCAACGTCGCCCTGGAAAGCAACTTCGTGCCGTTGGTGATTGCCGCCACCCGCAGCGGCATGGGGGCTTCCACCCTGCTGCGCTCGGTGCAGGAGCAGGAACCGGGGCTGGTGGGCGTGTCGTTCGAGCCTGCGCAGTTCATGCACTTCAACCTGTGCTGGCGCGCCAGTGAATACCTGTCCCAGGCCAACCGACGGTTTATAGAGACGGCGCGGGTGTATTTCCAGGAAGACGCCAGCTCGCCGCTGACTCGCTAAGCGATCATTTACGCGCGACTTTGTAGCGCAGGCAATCCTGGTAGAAGCTCTGGCGAATGGCCTCGGGTTTCAGGCGTGAACGGCTGTCATAGGTTTGCTCGGTGATGCCCATAGCCATCATGCGCATCCACGATTTGTTGAACTTGATGGTGTGGATCTTTTGCCGCGCGGCGTACAGCGACACCCCCGACAGTTTCAACTCCTGGGCCCTGGCGGCGGTGCCGGCGCCCCAGCTGCACATGTACTTGTCCCCGTCGCGCAGCTCCCGTGCCTGCACGGCAGCCGCGCCACCGGCCAGGGCACAGGCGATCAGCATGATTCCAACAGTGCGCATTTGCTTCCTCACCTAACCACCTGAAATAAAAGCGATTCTGGCGAGGATTTGGTTACAGGGGGGCCATTAAATTGCCTTCTTACCAAGGTGAGTTGTCGCCGGTTCCTGTGGCGAGCGAGCTTGCCACATTGACCGCGCTACCACTGGTAGGTCGCACTCGCCTGCACGGTGCGCTGTGAGCCATACCAGCACCACGAGTAGGAATAGCACGACGCGACATACTCTTTATTCGCCAGGTTAGTGGCGTTGAGCGCCAGACGCAGGTTGTCCTTGAGGTTCGCGATATTCGGGATGTCGTAGTGCACCGCCGCATCGAACAGGGTGTAACCCGGCACCTTCAAGGTGTTGGCGGTATCGCCCCAGGACGAACCCACATACCGCGCGCCGGCGCCCATGCCGAAGCCCTTGAGGTTGCCGTCATGGAAGGTGTAGTCCGCCCACGCCGACGCCGTGTGGCGCGGCACACCGTAAGTGGTGGTGCCTTCGGCCGGCACGGGCGCGCCTACACCGACATCGGTGATAGGCGCGTAACGCACCGTACTGTTGGACTTGCTCACGCGGTTGTCCAGGTAAGCGTAGGCCGCGGTGATATCCAGGTTGTCGTTGAGGCTGGCCTTGCCTTCCAGCTCAAAACCACGGGATTGCTGCTCGCCGTCCTGGATGCTGCAACGGCCGCTGCCGCACAGGTGGGTTGGATCCGGGTCCATGGTCGGTACGTTGGTCTGGCGCAGGTCGAAGATCGCTGCGGTAATAAAGCTGTTGCTGCCCGGCGGCTGGTATTTGATACCAATTTCATACTGCTTGCCTTCGGTGGGTTTAAACACCGAACCGCCAAAACCGGTGCCTGATTGCGGGTTGAACGACTCCGAATAACTGGCATACGGCGCCAGGCCATTATCGAACAGGTACACCAGGCCTATGCGACCGGTAAACGCCTTGCTGTCCAGGGACGACTTGCTCTTGGCCCCGGTTTTGATGGTTTTGGTGGTGCTGTCGGTGCTGGCCCAGTCATATCGGCCGCCCAGCAACAGCACCCATTTGTCCCATTTCATTTGCTCTTGCAGGTAAACGCCGGTTTGCTCGCTGCGCGAGGTGGCGTCGGTAATGAACGCCGGCGTAGCCACGGGAGCCCCGTAGACCGGATCGAAAATATCCAGCGTCGGCCCCGCACCGTAACCTTGCTTGGTATCGGTGCTGGTGTTCTGGTAATCGAGCCCCATCAACAAGGTGTGCTGCAACGGGCCGGTATCGAATTTGGCCTGCACCTGGTTATCGAGGGTGTAGGCGTCCATGTCGACATCGGTGGCGATGGTCGAACGGTTGGACGTGCGGTAATCCGCCTGCAAGTTGCTGTTGTAGAGGCTGCGGTAGATGCCTTCGGCGCGCAGGTATCGGGCGTTCTGGCGCACCGTCCACACATCGTTGAAGTGATGCTCGAAGGCGTAGCCGAGGGAGTAGTACTCGCGGTCGCTTTTCTCGAAGTTCTTTTCGCCGTCATAGAAATCCACGTCGATCTTGCGCCCGGTCGGGCTGTGCAACACCGAGCCCCAGGCGGGTACCGAACCGTAGGACGCACCCTTGGGGTCCTTCTGGAAATGCCCGAGCAAGGTCAGCGACGTGTCCTCGTCCGGACGCCAGGTGAAGGCACTCGATAACGACTGGCGACGGGTTTCGGTGTGTTCTACCTGGCCGTCGGCATCATCGAAAAGGCCGGCGACGCGGTAGGAATAAACGCCTTGATCGTCGATCGGGCCACTCAAGTCAAAGGTGGTGCGCTTCTTGTTGAACGTGCCGTATTCAACGCCCACTTCATGAAACGGCGTGTCCAGCGGGCGCTTGGTGACCATGTTGATCACCCCGCTCGGCGTGCCCTGCCCGTACAGCACCGAGGCCGGGCCGCGCAGCACTTCGACGCGTTCCAGGTCGAACGCATCCTTTTGCGGCAAGGCGTCACGGCTCGAGGGCATGCGCAAGCCGTCGAGGTAGGTGGCCGGGGCGAAGCCACGAATGGTCAACTGGTCCAGGCGCGAGGCGGTGGCGCCCCGGGTCTCCGGGACCACGGCAGCGCTGTAGCGCAGGATCTGGTTGAGGCTTTCGGCGTTCTGCGCGCGCATCTGGTCTTTGGTGACGATGGAGATCGACTGCGGCGTCTCGATCACCGCGGTGTCGGTCTTGGTGCCCGACAGGCTGCGGGTGGCCACGTAGCCGGACACGGGCCCGGTCGGGCTTTCGCTCTGGTAGGCGCCGCTGATGGTGGTGGCCTGCAACTCCATGGCGCCGCCGTTATCGGGGATGGCTTCGAGGCGGTAGCGGTCCGCCGAGAGTTTCAACGCTTGCAGGCCGCTGCCGGCGAGCAACTGGGTCAGCGCCACGTCGGTGGCGTATTGCCCGCTCAGGCCATTGCTGTGTTTGCCGCGCGTGAGGCTTGCGTCGAATGCCAGCACCAGGCCCGCCTGCTCCGCCAGGCTGTTGAGCGCCTGGCTCAGGTCGCCGGCCGGAATCTTAAAGCCGCGCAGCGTACTGCTGCTTTCGGCAGCGACGGCGGGCTGGACAGTCAACAACGGCACGGCGGCAAAAGCCATCGCCACTGACAGGGCCAGTGGGTGCAAGGGACGAGCAAGGCGCGACATGGGAAATCCTGCGTAATAGAGGTTCTATTAACCATGACGGCCACCTCGGAAAATCGGGCAAGGATACGAGGAATTTTTATTTGAGAATCTTTCCATGGCCTTGCCGCAATCAGAGCCGTCGCTTTTTTTTGTAGTTTTTTGACGAGATCTTTCAAGGCTTTTTCCCTTTGCAGGTCAGCTCTTTCTGATTTTTTCAACCGTTCATCCAGCCGCTTTTGGCTGCGGCAGACTCCGACGCCTTGCCCCCTGCCGAGACGTCATGGATGACCCATATCGCCTTTATCGAACATGAACTGGATGGCTTCCATCAGAGCCTGGCGGTGTATCGCCAGCAGATGAACAGCTGGTATGGCCGCGCGATGGACTCGGTCAGCCATGCAGCGGATTTGCCGTCGTTGCTGGGGATGGATCGGGTGTTGCGGGTGGGGGATTCGCTCAAGACCGTCAGCATGACCGATGCGGATGTGCTCGGCAGCGTCGCCCTGTGCCCGTTGGGCGGCGAGCTGAAGATCGAAAGCAAGTTCGAGTCGGCCTACGACGTGCCGATTGGCGACATCCCGGTGGAGGTGATCGGGCTGGATGACGGCAGCTCGACCGTTGTGATGCTGGATGAGCACGGCAAGGGTTCGCACCCCTGTGCCGCTGGCAAGCGCTATCAGGTGCGGGTGCAGGGCGGCGTCTCGGCGCAACAGGTGGATGCACTGTTTGCCTCCTACGCAGGGCTGACGTCAGACCTTGAACAATGGCTTCGGGAGCAGTGGAAAGGCTTCAGGCCACACTGGGAAGTTTCCACCGCCAGCGCCATTGGCAGCGGTGTGCTGGCCGGCAGCTGGGCAGCGATCCGCGATGTGTGGGACAGCATCAAGCTGGTGCAGGCGATTCTTGAAGACCCGTTGAAATACGCCGAACAGCTGGGCGCCGAGGCGGCCAGGTTGGCAAAAATTGCCACCGACGCCCCCAAGGTCATGGAACAGGCGATGTTGCTGGCCAGTGACGAGGCAGCGCTGTTCCTGATGATGCGCACGGCGATGCTGTGGCTCGACGCACTGCCACCCAGCGAAATCGCCAAGGCCGCCGCCGGGTTCGTGGTGTCGTTGCTGATCGACCTGGTGATCGCCGTAGTGCTGACGATTGCGCTGCCGGCGGCGGGCGTGGCCTACCTGAGCTTGCGGCTGGTCAAGTACGGCAAGCAGATCATTACGCTGGCCATCGGCTTTGTTGAGAGCCTGTTCGCGATTCTGACCCGGTTTATGCAGGCGGTGGATCGCTACAAGGCGGTGGCGGTTCGCGGGGTGGTGGGCGGGCTGAAGCAAGGCACGATGCAGATGCGCTGGCGTGCGCGGCAGAACGCGGTTTTGAAGCAGAAAGAGCACGTTGATGACGTGCCCGTATCGGCGAAAAACCCGAAGGGGGATGCGGCGGCTTCTGCGGACAAGACGGCCACCAATGGCTGCCCTGTTTCGATGGTCACTGGCGAGGAATTGCTCACCCTCACCGATGGGACGCTGGACGGGGTGTTGCCGTTTGAGTGGACGCGGGTGTATCGCACCAGTGCGGTGGAGGTGGATTGTGGGTTGGGGTTTGGGTGGAGTCATTCGCTGGCGCAGCGGCTTGCTGTTTCTGGTGAGTCGGTGGTGTGGACGGATCATGAGAACCGACGCACTGAGCTCCCTTTGCCTACGGTCTCTCGGCCGGCGATTACTAACAGCCTGGCTGAAGCGGCAATTTATTTGGGCGCTGCGCCCGATGAATTAGTGCTGGCGCAAGAGGCACGTTTCTACCACTTCCTCGACGGTACGCTGAGTGCCATCAGCGATGCGTATGACAACCGGCTGCGAATTTCCCGGGACTACTCCGGACGCATTGAGCGGCTGGATAACGGTGTCGGGCGCTCGCTGCTTTTGCGCTATGTGGCTGGCCGCATTGTGGCGGTGGACTACCAGGTTCAGCGCGCCAAGGGCCGTGAACCCTTTGAATGGATCACCGAGTTTTGCATTGTTTCCTACGCCTATGACGACCGTGGCCGACTGGTTTCAGCGACCAATGCCGTAGGCGAAACCGAAGTTTATCGCTACGACGATCAGCACGTCATTCTGGAACGCGGGCTGGCCGGTGGCGCAAGCTTCTTCTGGGAATGGGAACGCGCCGGCAAAGCTGCACGCTGTGTCCGGCATTGGGCCAGCTTCTCGCAGATGGACACGCGTTACACCTGGGACGACAACGGCCGCGTCACCGTGCACAACGCCGATGGCAGCCAGGAAGTGTATGTCCACGATGACCGCGCACGGCTGGTGCAGCGTATCGACCCGGATGGTGCCGAGCACTTTAAATCCTATGACGCCAAGGGCCGGTTGACCGTCGAACAGGACCCGCTGGGTGCGGTGACGGCGTACCAATACGACGACGCCGGACGCTTGGTGGCGTTGTTTCCTGGGGATGATGAACCGACTTCCTACGAGCATGACAATGGTTTCGTACGGGTGGTGCGGCGTGGTGAGGCGGTCTGGAAATATGAGCGTAATGACCAGGGCGATGTTACGCGTAAGACCGATCCTGATGGCCACGTTACCGATTACACCTACGACAAATATGGGCAGCTGATTGGGGTTTGGTACCCGGATCACAGTTGCTTACGGCGGGTGTGGAATGAGCGCGGTCAGCTCATTGAAGAACAGCTGCCCAATGGTGGGATCAAGCTTTATCGCTATGACGATCTCGGGCGGCAGATTGCGCGCGAGGATGAGTTTGGCGCCCTGACACAGTATCAGTGGGATGCCGCTGGCCGCCTGTTGAAACTCACCCAACCGGGCGGTGCCACGCGGGAATACAGCTACAACCCCTACGGAAAAATCACCGCCGAGCGTGATGAACTGGGTCATGTCACCCGCTACGAGTATGCCGATGGGCTGCACCTGATCAGCCGCCGCATCAACGCCGATGGCAGCCAGGTCAGGTACCGCTACGACAATGCTCGGCTGCTGCTCACCGAGATCGAAAATGAAGTCGGCGAAGTCTATGGATTGCAGTACCACCCCAATGGCCTGATCCAGCAGGAAACCGGGTTCGACGGCCAGCGTACAGCTTACGCCTACGACCTGAATGGCAACCTGCTGGAAAAGACGGAATATGGCGACGAGGGCAGTCAGCTGGTTACCCGCTACGAGCGCGATCACGCCGGGCGGCTCGTACGAAAAACCCTTCCTGACGACAGCATTATTGAATATGCCTACGACCGCCAAGGCAATCTCCTCAGCGTCGATGACAACCATTGGGCCCTAGCCTACGAGTACGACAGCCAAAACCGCCTCACCGCCGAGCACCAAGGCTGGGGCACCTTGCGTTATGGCTACGACGCCTGCGGCCAACTGCAACACCTGCGCCTGCCCGACAATAACCGTGTCGCGTTCAATCACGGCAAGGGTGGCCACCTGTCCACCGTCGAGTTGAATGGTGAAACACTCACCTCCCACCTCTTCAAATCCGGCCAGGAACACCAACGCCAACAAGGCCAACTCCTCAGCCACTACCACTACGACGACCAACAGCGCCTGCACGCCCACGCCATCACCCAGCAGGCAGACACGCTCTACCAACGCCAATACGACTACGACACAGCCGGCAACCTAGCCCGCCTGCTCGACACCCGCAAAGGCGAACACAGCTACCACTACGACCCCCTGAACCGCCTCACCCGCGCCGACCACTCCCAGGACGTCCAGGAACGCTTCGCCCACGACCCCGCCGGCAACCTGCTGATGCAAGACCGCCCCGGCCCCGACATCGTCGCCGCCAACCGCCTGACCATCCAGGGCGACCGCCACTACGACTACGACGCCTACGGCAACCTCATCCGCGAACGGCGCGGCCGCGGCCACGCACTGATCACCGAATACCGCTACGACAGCCAACACCGCCTCATCAGCCTCACCCAACCCAACGGCCAAACCGCCCGCTACCGCTACGACCCGTTTGGTCGACGCATCAGCAAAACCGTCGACGACATCACCACCGAATTTTTCTGGCAAGGCGACAAGCTAGTTGCCGAACACCACGCCGATCGCCACCGCAGCTATCTCTACGAACCCGACAGCTTCCGCCCACTGGCCCTACTCGAAGGCTACGGCCCAAAGGAAACCAAACCCTACCACTACCAACTCGATCACCTCGGCACGCCCCAGGAACTCACCAACCCCGACGGCGAAATCGTCTGGTCCGCCCATTACCGCGCCTACGGCGAAATAGCCCGCCTCGACGTAGGTAAAATCGACAACCCGCTGCGCTTCCAGGGCCAATACTTCGACCCGGAAAGCGGGCTGCACTACAACCGCCATCGCTACTACAATCCAGATATAGGTCGTTACCTGACGCCCGATCCGGTGAAGCTGGCGGGTGGGATTAACGCGTACCAGTACGTGCCTAACCCTACGGGATGGGTGGATCCGCTAGGGTTTTCCTGCGTCCGCGGTAACTGCCCTGGGCAACAAAATAAGCCGCAAAAGCGACAAGGGGAATCCCCTCCGGAGACAGGAGAGGCGATTCACTCATCAACTTATGAGCAAGCTTTGAACAAAGCGCTTGTATGGTTATTAGAATATGATTTCCGAGCAGAGAAACCAAAACTAGGTAAATTCGGAAACCGTAAAGGAGAACCCATAGGTATGCAAACCGCCGACAACAAAACCGGTTATCGTGTTGAACACGATGAAAAGAATGGTGCACATATCAACGTATGGACACATAGGAAACATGGCCCTCATTACACATTTGAAGGCGACCACAAAACAGTACTCCAAATAACTAAAAGTTTTGCAAAAAAATGACCTATCTCGATGAAGAACTAATTGAGGATTTTAAAAAAATCAACACGCCAATAGTTATTTTTCCCAAGGAAAGACACAATTCAATTGTACAAAAAATAAACGACAACATTCGTTTTTCTGGAAGTCAGATTGCATGGAGCTTATTGAAAAAAAGCACGTATCTCGGGGCAACAACTTCGCAAGCCTCCCTGAAATCACTTAATAAAAAAATCAAGCTGATTGCTGAAGGTGATGTGTTTTTTGTTGGCGACTCCACCGACAACGCCTACTCAATAGACGTTAAGGACCTCTCCTTGGCGCTTCGAATATTTTCGACAATACCGCAACACACCTACATAACTCAGGAAGATCAGAGCTGGATAGCGTGCATATCATTTGAGGGTGATATTTATTTTGCAATCTTATGACAACCAAAATCTAGAAACATTGATAACTAAATATTTAGCACAGGTAAAAGCGACAGACCTGCTCGAGCAATCATTTGGGACCAAAAACATTCTGGAACTATGGCACTCCAACAAAATCCCGCGAAGAGGTTCAGTCACCAATGACGTAACTTAAGAGCTATATGGAATTGGCTGCCGTGTTTACCTATCTTAAGTAGGTTTAGACTTCGATTACGGACCGGACGAAAAGGTGGAAGGATTCGACTCTTGGAGACTATATATGTACGCCTGCGAAATACTCCACCGATTGGAAATGGGATGGCGCTACTAAGTGGAACCATCCCCAGAATTGGTGACAATCTGGATGTAGAGGTCGATCTAAATGAAGTCTTTTCCTGGGGACGAAACCTCACAGCCTCATCTGGTAGAACCCCAAGCATCTCGGTTGCAAATGGTATCACTCAAATAACAGCTGAACTGATCCCAAACGCAGATGAAGAATGCAGCCTTACAATTCGGCGACTCAATACTCCTAATTGAACTGGACGCACCAATCGCGAAAAAACCGGGTTTGTCGACTTGAGAACAACCAAAATCCGCCTATACCCAACAAACATTTAACCCCCCTCACCCCCACGCCACCACCAACAACCCCACCCCCAACACCAAACACAACGGCGAATAAAACCACGTATCCAACCGCGCAAACCGCGACCCACCGACCTTCTTGAAAAACCCCACCAACTCCGAATCCCCAATCGCCCGGGCAAACATCACCACCGCAATCGCGCTGATCCCCCATTGCAACGCGCCATGGGACACCGCCGAAAAGTACAACCCCGCGCGCAGGCAGACCAGCAGTGCAATCGCCACCAGGCCCATAGCCACCAAAAAAGTCCCCAGCGCCGAGGGTTTGAAGGCCGGCCGTGGGCCACGGGCGAATTCGCCGGGGAGTTGGGGGATGGCGGCGAGGCTGCCGAGTTTGCCGCCGGCGGCCCAGTACAGGTGCACCATGCTGATGCAGGTAAAAACCCCGACGATCCATCGTGCGATGACAAAGCTCATGGCTGGTTCTCCCTGAAAAGGTGCGAAACAGGATAGTCGCCCTGGGATTTTTTGCAGGCATTTCGTCGGCGGCTGATGGTAAAGTGCCGCCCCATGAAAATCGCCCGTGCCGACCGCTCGCTCATTGCCTGGATGCTGTATTGCTGCGTCCTGTTCAATGTGTTCGCCTGCAGCATTGGTCATGGGCAGATGGTGGGGATGCAGCTCAATGGCATCGGCGGGCAGTTCTGTACCGTGGACCCGCGCACCCAGGCGCCCACGCCGTCCAACTCCACCGACGAGAACCTGCCCACGCTGGCAAAGGCCTTCGGTTGCCCGCTGTGTTCCACCGGCGGCATGGGCCCGGCGCTCAATTCCAGCCTGAACGTGGCGGTACTGCCGCAACCCCACGCGCCGCCGCCGGCTGTCGTCGCCGCCGCTGACATCCCTGCCCGCTCTACCTGGCCCACGGCCCATCCACGCGCGCCGCCCGCACTCGCCTGATCCCTTCGCTTTCTGATCTGCACCGACCACCGTTTCCGCGAGGAAGTACGGCGGCCGTGCGTTGTTTTCAAGCCAAGTTTTTCAGGATTCAACCATGAAACATTTACCCCTGCTGGCGGGCCTGTTCGGCTGCCTGCCTATCTGCGCCTGGGCCATCGATCTGGCCCCCACCACCATTGATGGCGAACAACCCGCCGAGCCCGGCCTGGCCCTGGACCAATCCAGTGGTGTGGCATCGCGGTTGGGATTGAGCGTGCGGGAAACGCCGGCGTCAGTGGCGATCGCCAATCGCAGCGATATCGAGCGCCATGGCGCCAAGACGTTCCGCGATGCGGCCAACACCCTGCCCGGCGTCAACGCCAGCGCGCCGCCGGGTTTTGGTGGGTTTGTGTCGTATCGCGGGTTTACCAGCAGCCAGATCACCCAAATGTTCAACGGGATCAATGTCGCCACGGGGTTGGCCCGTCCGGTGGACGCCTGGATGTATGACCGGGTGGAACTGGTGGGCGGCCCCTCCTCGCTGATCAACGGCGCCGGTTCCGTCGGCGGCTCGCTCAACTACGTGACCAAACTGGCCACCCGTGAAGAACAGGCCGCCGAGGGCCAGCTCACCTATGGCAGCTATGACACGGCCGGCATGGCCTTCGGCGTCAACCACGCGCTGACCGAACCCGGCGCCGACGTGCAGCATTACGCGCGCCTGGATGTGAGCCGCAATACCAACCACAGCTATATCGACCGCGATCAACGCGACGCCTGGTGCCTGGCGTTTTCGCTGCTCAGCGACCTCACCCCCAACCTGTCCCATACCCTGGCGCTGGAATATCAGGATGAGCATGAAGACAGCCCCTACTGGGGCACGCCGGTGCTCAACCCCAAGGCCGGCGAGCTGAAGATCGACAAGCACAACCGTTTCAACAATTACAACGTCGCCGATGGCCGCTACGAGCAACGTACGATCTGGGCGCGCTCGATCATCGACTATCGCCTTAACGACAGCACCACACTGAAAAACACCCTCTACCACCTCGACAGCCAGCGCGATTACCGTAACCTGGAAACCTACCAGTACAACGCCGACAACAGCGCAGTGAACCGCTCCACCGCTTACCAGGTGCGCCATCAGGGCGAACAAAATGGCAACCAGTTCGAGCTGCGCCACGACGCCAGCCTCTTTGGCTTGTCGACCACCTGGTCCGGCGGTTTCGAATACAAGGTCAACAGCACCACCAACACGCCACTGAATGTAGCGGGCAACAGCACGGTGGACCCGAACAACTTCGACCCCGGCCACTTCTACGACATCCCGCGCACCCGGGAAAACTTTGGCAAGGACAAGACCAGCGAGGTCACCACCAAAGCCTTGTTCGTGGAGAACCGCCTGGGCCTCACCGATAAACTCTCGCTGCTGACCGGGCTGCGCTACGACGCCATCGATCTGGATGTGACCAACCACCGCGTGGTCACCGCCACCAACCCACGGCACTTCAAGCGCAGTTGGGAACCGCTGACCGGCCGCGTGGGCCTGACGTACCAGTTCGTCCCCTCGGCCAATGTGTATGTGCAATACAGCACCGCCGCCGAACAACCGAGTACCACCACCCAAGTATTCGATGTGTCGACCGGCAAGCAATGGGAAGTCGGCAGCAAGTTCGATTACCTCGATGGCCGCGGCTCTGCCACCGTGGCCGCCTACAAAATCGAGCGCAAGGACTTTGCCGTCACCGACCCGCTGGATCCCACCAGCAGCATTGCGGTGGGCGCTCAGTCTTCCAAGGGTATCGAGCTGGCCAGCTCGTTGCGAATCACGCCAAGGCTATTGGCAGAAGGCAACGTTGCCTGGGTGGATGCCGAGTACGACGAGTTCAACGAGAAGACCGCCAGCGGCGCCGTGGTGTCGCGCAAGGGCAATACGCCGACCAACGTCCCCAAACGCGTCGGCAACCTGTGGCTGACCTATGACTTTGCCGAGGACTGGCAAGGCGGCGTGGATGTGCGGTATGTGGCGCAGGTGTATGCGGACAACGCCAATACCCAGACGGTACCGGCCTACACGCTGTTCGGAACCTTCGTGCGCTATAAGGTGGACGCGCACACCTCGGTGACCGGCCGGGTTCGCAACCTGACGAATGAGGTGTATGCCGAGTTTGCGCATGTGTCGCCAGCGTATTACCTGGGTTCTCCAAGAACCTTCGAGCTGGCTATACAAACCCGGTTCTAAGGCTGGATGGAGCGGCTACTTCAGGCTCGCCTCAACCTTTTGCGCCACTTCCTCGGTCAACCAGGCTTTCCACACTTCCGGGTGCTCCTTGAGGAACGCTTGCGCCACATCCCGTGGCGCGCTGTGGTTCTCGCTCATCGTCGCCAAGGCTTTGTTCAAAGGCTCAATCGGAAACTCGACCTTTTCGAAAAATTCGGCAATCTGCGGGTGAGCCTTCTGAAACGGCGTGGACACCCCGATACTCAACTTGGAGGCCAGGGAACGCGTGGGTTTGGGATTCGGGTTGTCCGCATCGGTCAGCGTCTTCCACGCCTGCGCATCAAACGGTGGCTCTTCCAGCTGGATCAGCTTGTAGCGGCCCATCAACGGGGTCGGCGACCAGTAGTAGAACAACACCGGCTTGCCGCGACGGATGGACGAGGCAATCTCGGCATCCAGTGCCGCCCCGGAGCCGCTGCGGAAATTCACGTAGCTGTCGTCCAGGCCATAGGCCTTGAGCTTCTGCTTGTTGACCACTTCCGAGGTCCAGCCGATAGGGCTGTTGAGGAAGCGACCCTTGCCTGGGGATTCGGGGTCCTTGAACACATCTTTGTAACGCGCCAGGTCCTGTACGCTCTTGAGTTCCGGGGCGAGCGGCTTGATGCCTTTGGCCGGGTCGCCCTTGACCACGTATTCCGGCACCCACCAGCCTTCGGTGGCGCCCTTGACCGTATCGCCCAGGCCCACCACTTTGCCTTCGGCCTCGGCCTTGACCCACACCGGGCTGCGGCCGGCCCACTCTTCGCCGATCACCTGGATGTCGTTCTTGGCCAGGGCGGTTTCCAGGGTGATGGTGGTGCCGGGCAAGGTGTCGGTGGGCAAGTCGTAGCCCTTCTCGACAATCACCCGCAGCACTTCGGTGATCAGGCTGCCGCTTTCCCAGTTCAGGTCGGCGAAATGTATCGGCGCCTCGGCGGCCGAAGCCGGCAACGTCATCACCGACAGCCCAAGGGTTGCCAGGGCCGCAGCCAACAGCGTTCTCAATCCTTTCATGCCTTCGCACCTCGCGATCTCGCAGCCAATAGCGGACGGCTTTGCTGCCAATGCGCGAAGCCTCTGAATAGTTAAGTCAACTCAACTGTAGTAGAGGTTCCGGGAGATAAGCCTATACGCGGCGTTTATCAATCACTCACTGGCCTTGAAGGTCACCAGCTCACCCTTGCGCCACTTGGCGGCCTTGCCAGTCACGGCCTTGAGGGTTTTGGTCAGGCCTTCCTGCAGTTGCTCATTGGCGGCAAACACCAGCATCACGCTGTGGCCTTCCTTGAACACGATGCCCTGGCCCTCGGTCGAAGAAACAAAGGCGTAGTCGCCCAGGCCATAGACCGTCAACTTGATGTCACGGAACTTCAATTCAAACTTGCCGCCTTCGCGACTGGGCAATACCGCTGCGCGAAAGTGATCACCCACTTTGAGTTCAAGACGTTGTTTGTCATCGACCACCAACGCCGACTCTGTATCGATTTCCGCGATATAGATGCCTTCGGGCGTCTGCTCTGTTACGTAAACAAAACGAGATTGAAACTGTTTGACCAACTTTGCGCGCAAATCACCCAGCACGAATAACGCGTGCATATCCAGATTACTGACTGCCAAGGAAACGCCCCCACATCGAAAAGAGCACTGTCCGCCAGAGCGGGCAGCACGAAAAAACCGGCCATCACGGCACGAGCACACCACACATTCACTGAAAAAAAACTGAAGAAAATCCCGCTGCAGCGCCGTAAGACTAGTACAGGCGTGCGCGATGGACCTTGTGCAAGGTCATCAGGCATCACAGGAGATCACAGGTTCAACGGCCCGAGAATACGGCCCGACCAACTTCAGAGAATAACCCTATTAAAAACGCAGTTTTCCGACATCAACACAAAAACACATACCTGGGCATGGAACCAGGCGTCGGCTGCCGACGACAATACTAAAACAGCTGCACAGGTCAAAACTACTCAAAACACTACAGATGGGTCAACTGGATAGATCGAAAGGAGCAGGCCATGCAACGTCCGCACTCTAACGCTATGTCTTCGCGTACTCGCTCATCAAGTCAGCACGAGGCTCAATACTACCCCTTGCAAGGCCATGATGGGTGCCCGTATGCGGTTCTTTACCAAGTCGTACCCGCCGGCAGAAACTTTTTCCATATCCGTGAAGTGACCAGCGGGCGAATCAAAGGCTTTCGCAGTGACCATATCCAGGCCTGCGAACTGGCGAAAAAACTCGAAACCATCCTGCATGAACCTCACGGCGGCATCGTTTCGTCACCCCGATGACTTTACTGCGCCGCCGACCCGCAACAACTGCCATACTGGCCCGTCCACTGAAGTTTGTGCCTTCGGCCCAGGTTTCTACCAGTGCAGTTATCTCCAAGGGAAGGCTATACGTGACGGAATTTGATATCGGCGAATTTTTCATCCATGGCGACGCAAGAGAGGTAGAGGGCGAGTTCCAGGCAGTCATCGTGATGCGGGCCAAGCCTCCGCTGAACACCATCACCACGCACCAAGTGGAAAAAGATCGCTGGTTCAAGACTGTCGAAGCCGCTTCCGTCGCCGGAAAAGAGGCCGCCCAGGCCCTGAAAAGCGCCGTGGACTCAGGCGCACTGAACGCCTGAAGACTTCCAACAGAACTATGCCGCGTCACAAGCCTCCCATGCATAACGCCCCCCACCCTTGCATGGAGAACGATATGGACGCGCCAATCCCTACCCTCGAAACCCTGTTCGAACAACTGGGCCTGGATTCATCCCCGGAGGCCATCGATGCGTTTATCGTCGCGCATCCTTTGCCCGAGGACGTGAAACTCATCGACGCGCCATTCTGGTCACCGCAGCAGGCGCAGTTTCTCAAGGAGGAACTGCGCGAAGACGCCGACTGGGCGATGGCGGTGGATGAGCTGAACCAGCGCCTGCACCAACCGCACTAACCTCTAGCGCCCGCCCTTGGCCGCCTCGGGTTTATAGCCCAGGCGCAACCCGCCCCAATGCCGGCCCCTGAGCATGATCGGCACCGACAGGTCATGCATCAGCTCGCCGGTGTCGCGCGTGTAAGTCTGTAGCAATACGGCCTGTTGATGGCTGCCACAGCGAATGCCGGTGCGGTCTTCGAATTTGCGTTTGGTGCGGTTCTGCACCGCATCCACCTGCGCATCACCGGTCAGCGCCTGGGAAAACGCCTTGTTGTGCGTAGGCACATAACCTTGTGGCGTGCAGGCAATGGCAAACACCAGCCCTTCGTGGCGCGGCAGCAATGCTTCCTGGATCGCCGGCAAGACCTGGTCGGTGTAGCCGTCGAACCGGCTGTGGTATTTGCTTGGGCGGGTGTTGGGGATCAGCGTGTAGCTGCGGTCGAACAGGTCATCCAGGCTGATGCGATTGTGCTGCACATCGGCCTCGAACTGCTCGGCGATGCGGCTCGCGCCTTCGCGCGCGAGGTCGTAGATGCGCTGGTGATAGTCATCCAGCCCGACTTCCGCCAGGCGCTCGCTGATGGTTTCGGCTTGCCCTTCCATCTGCACGGCAGCATCGGCCAATTGACGGGTTTGCTGGTCGCTCACGGCCAGGTCGCTGCGCATTTGCTCCACGGCATGGAACAGGCTGTCGAGTTGGGTGCGGTTGGTGTCGGTGCCCTGGGCGATTTCACTGACCTGGCCTTCCACATCCGCGGCCAGGCTGGCGATGCTGTGCAGTTGCTCGCCGGCGTGCTCCACCTGTTCGACACCGGTGTGCAGGTCTGCCGACAGTTGGCGAATCTGCTCCACCACCTGGGCGGTGCGCTGCTGGATATCGGCGACCATCACCCCGACTTCATCGGTGGCCGTGGCGGTACGGCCTGCCAACCCACGCACTTCATCGGCCACCACAGCAAAACCGCGCCCATGTTCACCGGCACGCGCCGCTTCAATGGCGGCGTTAAGCGCCAGCAGGTTGGTCTGGCTGGCGATGGACTGGATCACCAGGGTCACCCGCTGGATTTCCTCGCTGCGCTGGCTCAAGGCTTCGATCAGCTCACGGCTGGCATTCGCACGTTGGCTGAGCTGGTGCATGCGGGTAATCGACTGGGCCAGCACCTCACGGCCTTCGGTACTGCGCCGGTGGGCCTGGCTGGCGGCCTCAAGGGCTTGACGACTCAGTTGAGAAGTGACCTTTTCCGTGCTGATCATCACTTCGGCGCTGCTGACAATCTGCTTGGCCGCACCCAATTGCGACTGCAGGCGCGCCGCCAGTTGCTTGACCGAGAAGGCCACGCCGGCAGCGGAGAGCGCATTGTGGCTGGTGGTATAGGACAGATCGCGAGTCAGCTCGCCAATCGCATCGATAGCTTCGGGCGGGGCCGTGCGCGCAGAGCGGTGTTTAAGCGTGGGCAGCCAGATCACGAGCAAGGACAGTGGCAGGCAGAGGTAGAGCGGCAGGCCGGCAAACCCCAGGCCCAGCAGGATCAGCACCAGGGCGGTGCTCTGCAGCAGCGGCGTCAGCCAGCCGGGCAGCCCGCGTACCACCGTTTGCGGCGGTACTGCTGCGCCCATCAGAGATCCGTCTCCAGCCATCTTCGTTACCCCGCTGCTTGTCATTATTGTCGCTGCATTAAACGCCACTATCGGGCCATTATCCATGGGCCTTTAGTGGGGTAGCTTGCAGCAAATCAATAGAGCGGGCGTAACCGGTGTTGCTCCGGGGCGCAAATGCGCGCGCCCCAGCTTCAGCGCATCAGGCTTGGCGCTGGTGCTTGTCGATCTGCTCGTGGCGCTCTTGCGCTTCGATGCAGTATTTGGTGGTCGGGCTGATCAGCAGGCGCTTGAGGCCGATAGGCTCGCCGCTGTCATCACACCAGCCAAAGGAATCTTCCTTGATGCGTTCCAGGGCACGCTCAAGCTGCGGCAGCATGCGCTGGTCGCGGTCGATGGCGTTGACCAGCCAGGTACGCTCTTCTTCAACGGAAGCGGCGTCGGCCGGGTCGGCCGGGGTGTCCAGGCTTTCAATGGCGATACGGTTCTGCTCAATGCGCTCGTGGTGTTCCACTTTCATGTCTTGCAGCAACTGCTCGAAAAAAGCGTGCTGTTCGGCATTCAT
>Ga0302347_1001015_pt1 | contig 36821 bp, 48 predicted proteins | sample PhyWR1_FD_202178 | JGI IMG/M metagenome (GOLD analysis project Ga0302347, IMG submission 202178) | Leaf surface microbial communities from wheat plants in UC Gill Tract Community Farm, Albany, California, United States - DLSL W.R1 (v2)... | ecosystem: Host-associated > Plants > Phyllosphere >... | reverse complement strand
ACGCTCCAGTAAAAGTTGGCCAAAACGGCCAACTTATGCTTTCGCCCACAGGTTGGTCCTAAGTGCCTGATTCGATGGTGGGCCCAGAAGGATTCGAACCTTCAACCAAAGGATTATGAGGCAGCTACCGAATCGAGCCGGATCAATGACATAGCCCTCTCCATTGTTCCGGTGACGGCTCGTGAAACCATTGACCCGTAAGGCGCGGTGGCGCGGTTGTTCCGGTTGCTGGCCACCTTAGAGAACGCCCTGGTCGCTTCCCGGACGATTGCGAAACCGCCTCACCCCTTCCCTACTCGGCACCTCTGGAAACAGCCGCGCAGCACACCAGCGTTCTGCATATCGCCTGGCCTGGTCGACGCTGGCCGCCCGCGCGTGGATGACCTGCCACATCTTCAATGCGCACAGCGTCATCCGCGCGGATCCGTCTGGCTGCAGCACGACCACGGCGACCGATCGGTTGCCCCAGCGTAGATCCCAGCGGCCGGCGCTGTACTCCCATCCATCATGCATCGCTGCGTCCTCGATCGCTCAGCGAGGAATAGCTTAGCGGCCGGAGCGCCATGGCCAGCGCCGGCGATGCAGCACCGGCGACGGTTGCGCTGAGCGAGCGTGATAGCCGGGCGGCAGAGAGCGTGGGCGCCTCTCCGCCCCTTTAATGGCAAATTTTTGGATGACCATCGGAAACAGGTAACTTAGGTAACCACCCCTAACAAATACCGAAATTGTTCAATGTAATCAATGCTTTATATAGATATATCAAAGGTAATTTTAGGGTAACGTCCGGGTAATCTGATTACCTTTCACAGAGGTAATCAGGCGCCTGATAAAAGTCCTTATAAATCAATGACATTACTCGCCACCCCAGTTGGAATTACCTCAAATCACCCATGGAGGTAACCTCTGGAAAACCTTGTGGCACAGGGCATTGAGGCTCTTTTTCGGACCCTGATTACCGCGTTACCTGGTTCCGATGGGACTCCAAATAATTCGGGATGGCCGCGCCGTCGCTGGGGCCTCGTGAACACGCACAAAAAGCACGTCGTTGCCGCAGGGTTCCGCAGGGATCGGAGCGCCCCTCCGATGGCCGTCCGCAGCAGCTGCGGCGGCCTCCCGGGAGGTGCGCAGGGGTGCGGAAAAAAAGGGGGGAAAAGACCGCAGGCGTGGCGGGGCGACGACTGCGCGCGCCGAGGGTTGAGGCCTCGCTCGTCGCCCTGGCGCCTACACTCACCCTGCATCTGGCCCGTCGCGCGCTCCTGCGCCTCGGCAGTGCCCCCGCAGCCCCGCCGGGCGACCGTGGTAGCCAGCGGCTCGCATCGTCCGCATGCGCGCGCCCAGGCCGGCATGCACGTGCCGCTTGCACTTCTGCAACTTGACTGAGACCGTATCTTTGCGACCGTGCCCCCGACCGAAAGGAGGGCTTTCGCGCGTGCGTCGTCGCCTGGCGACGAAACCAAGGGCTGCGGTATGGTCCATCTTCACCTTCAGTGAGGAGTGGTGCGTGGGAGATCTGTATGGGATACGCGACGAACTTGATCGAGCGAGGGCGTTGATCTCGGGAGGCAGTAACGTGCAGCTCGTCTATGCGGCACTCGAGATTCGCTTCTGCATGGAAGCTATTGCGTATCGGCAGCTGGATAGCTACGGGCCTGAGATCAAGTCACGGTTGATGAAGGAGTGGAGCCCTAGCCGTATCGTGAGAATGCTGACGCTATTCGATGAGGACAGCGATCAAAGTGCACAATTCTCGATAGCGGTGAATCTCCCTGACGACTTCGAGCCGCCGACGGATGGCATCAATCCAGAGTGGGCTGAGAAGGCACGAGATCTGGAGTTCGTGCCCGTAGGCAATGCAAATCGCATCCCGTGGAAAAAGTTCAGCGAGGCATACGCTGCGATTGGCTCGTTCGTCCACCTCCGCCGCGATGGCTCAAGGCCTGCTCCAACGCGGAAGAAGCTATCGACTATCCTCAGGATGCTGGATGAAGTGGCCGATTCGACCGTCATCGCTGCGATGAATAACTACGGCACGGCGACTTGTTCCTGCGGCACATTGCTCGTGCTAGGTGCAAAGCATCAGAGCGGCACCGAGTTGATCTATTGCACCAACAGCATGTGCAAGGCAGTTTTCCAGGCCGACCCAGAAAACCCAGGGACTATGAAAGAGATCGGGCAACTGCTCCTGACCTGCCCATGCGGTTCGAAGGTGTTGTTTAAAAAGGAGCGCATGCTTGCAATGGAGCGTTGTTCGAGCTGTAACTCATCGGTGCGCGCACTTATTAATTCAAAGCTTAGCGTTGTGCCTGACGCCTACTAGAATGCGGCAATTTGGACTTCGGCATGATTGGCCATGCCGAAGCGAGAAGGCCCCGTAAGGGGCCTTCGATTTCAATTGCTTTAAAGCGCCGCGATCCGTTCGCGTGCGACTTGGGCGTAATGCTCGGTGACCTCACAGCCGGTCCAACCGAACCCTTCCATCTGGGCGGCCACCAGCGTAGTGCCCGAGCCAACGAACGGGTCCAAGATCCGGCCACCCGCCTCGCAGATCCGCACGACCTGGCGCATCAGGTCAGTGGGCTTGCCGGTCATGTGCAGCTTGTCGTCGCGCCGCACCTTCGCCTTGATCACGCCAGGCAGCACCGGCGCGTTGCGGTCCAGCGGCATGGCGCCCTTACTGCCCCACACGATGTACTCGGCCTGGTTACGGAAGCGGCCGCGCTGGGGGCGGACGCCCTCGGTCTTGTCCCACACGGTCACCCCGCGCCAGGTGAACCCGGCGCACTGCAGCGCATCGGTGGTGAGCGGCAGCTGCCGCCAGTCGGTGAAGACACACACGGGCGCGCCTTCCTTGAGCAGGCGGGCACACTCGCTCAACCACATGACCATCCATCGCAGGTGCGAGCGCTGGTCGCGCTCATCGCCCAGGAAGTCGGCGTGCAGCTCGGAGCGGATGTACTTCTCCGAGGGTGGCCGCTGGCGGGCGGCGGCCGTCAGGCCACCGCTAGCGTAGGGCGGATCGGTGATCAGGGCATCGAACGAGCCGGCTTCAAGAGTCGGCAGCAGGGACAGGGCGTCGCCCTTCAACAGCAGGTTTTGCATGGCAGGAGCCTTCTTCAAGTCGCTCGGGGCGAACTGAGGGGAGGCTCTCGGCCTTCATGTGATTGAGCGTGCCGCAACGCGGGCACTTGATCTGTAGCTCGGCATAGCCGAGGGCACGGGCGAGCAGCTTGGCGCAATCGCCGCAGCGCAGGTTCTGCATGGCCGGGGACATTACGCGCCACCGCCCAGGGCTTTCGGGTCGAACGGATCGAACGCAATCACCTCCTGGCCGAGCCAGTCGTTCACCCGCAGCATGCGGGTCTGCAGGGCCGCCAGTTCTGTCTCGCCCCACACCGCGTACGCGTCGCGGATCGAGCCGAAGCCGCCAGCGTTCTGCGGCACCACCCCCAGCAGCTGCGGCGGAATCCGAAGCGATGCCAGGACGTCATCACGGGTGACGCTCTTGATGCCGGTGAATTCATCCTTGGCGGCCACTTCGCTCACCGGGATCAGCTGCAGGCCATCCTTCTTGCCGTTGGGCGAGTGCAGGAACAGGTTGCGGAAGTTGCCCACGCCACGGGTGCTTTTCAGCGACTCGCGCAGCGCGTCCACGTCGGCGTCATCGATCTGGTCGTCGGTCAGGTACAGGATGAAGCCTGCGTGCGAGCCGTTGTTGTAGTACTTGCGGCGGAACAGGGTGGCAGACTCGTTCAACAGGGCCGACTGCAGCGACGGCATCCATTCCGGCAAGCCGTAGATCTCCTGGTTGACGTCGGCCTCCCGCAGCTGGAACACGCAGCCCGGCTCAAATTCATGCTCATCCTTCCAGCCGCGGACCTGGTAGAAGGTGCCCGGCTCGACGCCGCGCCGCATGTACTTGGCCAGTGCCGGCACCAGCGCCACCGCATTGCCGATCACCGAATTCCGCCGTTCCAGATACCCCATGCCGAAATGCACCCAGTCCATGGCGAACTGCTCAAAGGCCTCGCGGGACAGGATCTTGTTCGGCTTGAAGGTACGGACCAGCATGTTGGTCTTGAAGCGCAGACCGGATCCCAGGTACACGTTGGCACGGGTAGCGCGGGACAGGCCATCTAGCGACACCGGCGGCTCGTAGTAGCGGCCGTTCTGCCAGCAGTGGACATAGTCGAGGATACCGCCCGATTCCAGCACCGGTACCGGATCCCCGAAGGTGAAGCTGACCGTGCGGGCGGTGGCCGCAGGTGCGGCGACGTCGTTCATGAGTTGATCTCCAATCGGCTGCGCCGCGCCGATGTGTGTGGGCGCTCAAGCGGTTCGTTTTGCAGGGCATGGAAGAGCGCCCAGGCCAAGTCGGCGTGGCCCGTCTCTTCGCTACGCCCTGCGGTGTAGGTGACCTGCCGCTGACTCTTGGTCAGGGTCTTCTTAATGGCCATGATCGAGCGCGTCAGGTCGAGCATGCCGGCGTCGTATTCCAACCGGCCATTGCTGATCACGTCGTAGGCCTTCAACACCAGCTTGGACTTCACCTCGGGCGAGTAGCTGAAAGTGACCAGGTTAGGGAAGAAGGTCTTCACGATCTGGGCCACACCGGTACCCATGCCGGTGGTGTCGATGCCAATGTAGGTAACCCAATAGCGCTGGGTGATCTTTCGGATGGCCTCGGCCTGAGCGGCGAAGTCATTACCCTTGAACTGGAAGCGTTCCAGTACGCGGAACTTGCCACCCTGCTCGCTGGGCGGCGCCACCACCACCAGGCCGGCGCTGTCGCCCGTCTCTGCCGGGTCGTAACCCACCCACACCGGGCGGTCGCCATAGGGGCGCTGGGCAAAGGGACGGTAGTCGCCCGCCCAATCGACATAGCTGTCGACGCCGCATGTCTGCAGCAGGCTCAGGGGGAACACACTGGCGCTGTCATCCACGAACCCGCACATCAGCAGGTTCTCGAAGGCGTCCGCGCTGTATTCCTCGCGCAGCTCGTCGATGTCGAACAGATCGCAGCCGCGCCGCTGAGCGTCGAGGATGGTGACGATCTGCCGCCACAGCTTGTCCTGGCCAAGGTGACCGCCCGCCAACGCATCGTGCGAGGTGTCGATCTTGATGCGCTTGTCGGCCGGTTTGCCCCGGTTGCGGCGCTCGCCCGTCCAGAAGCTGTACGCCTGGTGGGCCATGGTGGATGGCGTGCTGAAGTAGGTCTTGCGCCACTTCTTGTGCATGGCCATGCCGCTGGCCACCTTGTTCAGCTCATCGAACCCGTGCGTCCAGAAGAACTCATCGAAGTAGAAGTTGCCGTGATAGCCCTGCGCGGTTCGAGCATTGGTGCCCAGGAAGAACAGCTCGGCACCGTTTGCCAGAACAATGCTGTCGCCACCCTTGAGATCCTTGTCCAGCGTCTCGCGCACGAAGGACTGCATGTACCCACGGAACAGGAACGCCTGCGCCTTGGATGCGCTCAGGAAGATCTGGTTGCGGCCCGTCTTGATCGCATCGATCAGCGCCTCTCGGGCGAAGTAGTAGGTGGCGCCGATCTGGCGCGACTTCAGGATCGCGCGGGTGCGCAGGTTACTGGCCTTGTACCAGTCCAGCTGGTAGTCAAAGCACCCATCGACAAATGCGGTGGTCAGCTGCTCGACCTCAGCCTCACTGAATTCGTTCCGGCGCTCCTTCTTCTTTGGGCCAGCATTGCGGTTGGCCACGGCCGGATTCAGATCGGTTTCTGTACCGCCGCCCTGGTAGCGCTGGATCCGCGCCTGTCTTTCCAGCTGGCGGTGCAGGAGGTCGATCTCTTTGAAGTCGCCGCCGGTCTTGCCCTCTTTCAGGATCAGCTGCACCAAGCGCTGTTCAAGCGCACCACCGATGCGTTCAACGTTGTCGGCGCGGTCCCACTCGTCACGCGCCTTCCAGCTGTGTATGGTTTTCTCTTTCTCGCCAATCGCCTCTGCGATCTCGGTGACACGCCAGCCCATCCAGTACAGGAATTTGGCCTGTCTGCGGCTGTCGGTCTGGAGTTGGGCGGCGACGTCGTTCACCGCACTAGGGTCGCGTCCAGCGACCGATTCATACAGAAATCAATGACGTAGCGCTGAGTTTTACAACTCGGTTGCGTTGCTGCTGTTTGTCGCCCTGCCGAACATGGTCCTGTTGAAGCGCGATCCGCGCACACGGCCAAAATCAGCAGAGGACACCATGTCGGATCCCAAAAAGAAGTACCGCAGCAAGTTCTTCCGCGTCGCCGTGGAAGGCGACACCACCGATGGCCGTGTGATCGAGCGTGGCTGGATCCAGCAGATGGCCGGCAGCTATAACCCGTCGCTGTATGGCGCCCGCATCAACCTGGAACACATTCGCGGCATCCTGCCGGACAGCCCGTTCAAGGCGTACGGCGACGTGGTGGCGGTGAAGGCCGAAGAGGTCGACATCGATGGCAAGAAGAAGCTGGCGCTGTTCGCCCAGCTGGAACCGACCGATGCCCTGGTGAGCATGGTCAACAACGACAAGCAGAAGATCTACACCAGCATCGAAGTGTCGCCCAACTTCGCCAAGACCGGCGGCGCCTACCTGGTCGGCCTGGCCGTCACCGATAGCCCGGCCAGCCTGGGCACTGAAAAGCTGTCCTTCGCGGCCAAGCACCCCGAGGCCAAGCTGTTCGATGACCGAAAGCTCAACGCGGACAACGTGTTCACTGCGTCGTGCGAATCCAGCATCGAGCTGGAAGAAGTCAGCGCTGATGGCGCGGGCGGCGGCGACGCCACCGGCAAGCTGCTCTCCGGCATCGCCGGCCTGCTGGATCGCTTCACCGGCAAGGCCAACCCGCCTCCGGCACCGGTGACCCCGCCGGCCCCGGAGGGCGCAGCTGATGCGCAGGCGTTCGCTGGTCTGGCCGAGGTGCTGACCGGCATCGCCGACAGCATCAAGGACCAGGGCACGCAATTCGCCGCGCTGCGCAAGGACTTGGACGAAAGCCGTGCCGAGTTCAGCGCGCTGGAGCAGAAGCTGTCGAGCACCGCTTCGACCACGCAGGCGTTCCGCCCCGTCGTCAACGGCCCGTCCGACAAGTCCGCAGTCACCGACTGCTGACCAGCCGCAGCGCCCCCGCACACCGCCCACATCCCCGCTTTTCGGAGACCACCATGCGTAATGAAACCCGCCTGCTGTATGCGGCGTACCTGAGCCAGATCGCTTCCCTCAATGGCGTCGCCGACGCCGGCCAGGTGTTCAACGTCGACCCGACCATCCAGCAGAAGCTGGAAACCCGTATGCAGGAGTCCAGCGACTTCCTCGGTCGAATCAACATCATCGGCGTCAATGAACTCAAGGGTCAGAAGGTTGGCATCGGTGTTTCCAGCACCATCGCCGGCCGCACCGACACCACCGGCAACGGCGAGCGGTCCCCGCGCGACGTCTCCGGCCTGGACAGCCAGACCTACGAGTGCAAGCAGACCGATTTCGACACCGCGATCCGCTACGCGCTGCTGGACGCCTGGGCGAAGTTCCCCGACTTCCAGGCCAAGCTGCGCGACGCCATCGTCAAGCGACAGGCACTGGACCGCCTGATGATCGGCTTCCATGGCACCAGCGCGGCGGCAACCACCGACCGCACCGCCCACCCGAATCTCGAAGACGTCAACATCGGCTGGCTGCAGCAGTACCGTAACAACGCCGCTTCCCGCGTCATGGACGAAGTGGTCGCCGGATCGGGCAAGGTGGTGGTCGGCGCTGGCGGCGACTACAAGAACCTGGACGCTCTGGTCTACGACGCAGTGAGCAACCTGATCGATCCGTGGCACCGCAAGGATCCGGGCCTGGTCGCGGTGGTCGGCCGTGGCCTGCTGCACGACAAGTACTTCCCGATGGTCAATGCCGACCAGCCGTCCACCGAGAAGCTGGCCACCGACGTCATCCTCTCCCAGCGGCGCCTGGGCGGCCTGCAGGTCGCAGAGGTGCCGTACATCCCGGACGGCACCCTGCTGGTCACCTCGCTGTCCAACCTGTCGATCTACTGGCAGGAAGGCGGCCGCCGCCGCCACGTCGTGGAGGCCCCGAAGAAGAACCGGATCGAGAACTACGAGTCGTCCAACGACGCCTACGTGGTCGAAGACTACGGCTTCGGCTGCGTCGTCGAGAACATAGAAATCAAGGAAGACTGATCCGATGGCCGCCAGTCCCGCCAAGCAGCATCTCAGCCGCGTTCGCGCGGCTGAGGAATCAGCCCGGCGCCAGGGTTCGGCGCCGGTGGACAACGCGTCCGAGTACGAGCTGCACATGATGAAGCTGCAGGACCATCGCCTGCGCCTCAAGCAGATCCAGTCGGGCGAGGCCAAGGGCAAGTTCAAGGCCGAGATCCTGCACGAGTACGCGCCCTACCTGCAGGGCGTGCTGCAGGCCGATGCCGGCGGAGACGATGAGGTGGTTGCCACCCTGATGCTCTGGCACATCGATGCCGGCGACTTCGCAGGCGCACTGCCGCTGGCCGGCTACGCCCTGCGCCACAACGTTGCCATGCCGGACCGCTTTGCCCGCAAAACCGGCTGCCTTATCGCCGAGGAAGTGGCCGAAGCTGCCCTGCGCGCCCAGGTGGCTGGCGCCGACTTCGATCCGATGGTGCTGGAGGCCACCACCGAGCTGACCGCGCTGCAGGACATGCCGGACCAGGTCCGCGCCAAGCTCTACCTGGCCGCCGGCCGCAGCGTTATCCGCGCTGATGACGTCGATGACAACCCGCCGCCCTTCGACCACCTGATCAAGTGCGTGGCCAACCTCAACCGCGCTCTGGAGCTGGACACGGCGTGCGGTGGGAAGAAAGACCTGGAGCGCGCAACCCGCCTCCTGAAGAAACACGCTCCACCCGAAGGCATCGCTGACGCCCCGCAGAACATCGCAGCAGACGGCAACGGCGACACCGGTACCGGCCCCGCGCCGGAGGCCGGTACCGACAGCAGCGCTGGCAACACGCCGGCCGATGACGGTGCCACCGGGCAGAGCTAACCAAGCGTCCCCGCAACCCCCGCCGGCTCGGGGCTGATCCACAACGATCTCTCTCCCGTTGTGGTGACGCCCCGACCACCGGCGACTAATTCGAGGCCTTATGTCTGCATTCATCGCCCCTGGCAAGAACGCTCCCAGCGACGACATCACGTCGGGCACCTGGTGGCCGTCTGTCTCGCCGACTCAGGTGCGAGAGGACATGAGGATCACCGGTGCGATCACCGAGCCGCGCCTGCGCAGCAGTCTGATCAATGCGGTAGCCACGGTGAACACCGCGCTCGCCGCGTGGGCCCAGCGCCATGTGGCCGCCGGCCATGAATCTCTGGCCGACATGCCTGCCGACGTGATCGCCGGCGTGTCGCGTTTGGTGCTGCTGTACCGCCGTGCCGTGGCCACCTATGCCGCCGCCGAGCTGACAGAGCGCTACCGGTCCTATGACGCCACCGACAGCGCCAACCAGCGCGCCGACGACCTGACCCCGTCCATCGCCGAGATTCGCCGCGATCACCGCTGGGCCATGCGCGACTTGCAGGGCCTGCCTCGCACCACGGTGGACCTCATCTGATGCTGGTCATCGCAGCCCAAGGCGACACCCTGGACGCCATCTGCTACCGCTACCTGGGCACCACTGCCGCGTGCGTGGAGCAGGCGCTGGCACTCAATCCCGGTCTGGCCGCTCTCGGCCCGATCCTGCCCCAAGGCACCTCCGTGGTGCTGCCCGATACCACCACCCCAGCCGCCGCCACGCGCCCGCTGGTCCAGCTCTGGGATTGACGATGACCGAACCAACTTCCACCGGCACCCTCTTCGCGCTGGCCACCAGCGTCGGGCTGGCGTCGCTGCTGCCCGGCGTAAACCCCGACGCCCTGATCGGCGCGTTCGCCGGCGCCACCTTGTTCGTGGTGTCGGCCAAGGATCTGCTGCTCTGGAAGCGGCTGTTCTATCTGGCAGTGAGCGTCGTGCCCGGCTACATGGGCGCCACCGACGTCATGCGCCGCTTCGGCTTGGAGTCGGCCGGGCTGGCGGCATTCCTGCTGGCGGCCTGCGTGGTGACGATCACCCTGCGGCTGATCGAGGGCAGCGGCAGCATCGACTTCAAGTCCTTCCGCCGCGGAGACCGAAATGGCTGAGATCACGACCTTCCTTGCCCTGCTGACCAGCCTGGCCATCTGCGTCCGCCTGATCACCTACCGCGCCCACTCGGGTGCCACACATCGCCCTGGCGCTTCCTTGGTCGCGTGGGTGCTGATCGCCTCCACCGGTGGTCAGGCGCTGCAGATCCTGCTGTACGGCCCACGCGCACACGTCAGCCCTTGGCAACTCGGCCTGCTGCTGGTGGTGCTGCTGCTGACCCTCCAATCCAAGGGCAACGTCGCCCGCATCCTGAGGACCGACCCATGACCCTGACCGATGACATCCTCGCCCGCGCCATGCAGATGCCGGTGGCGCGCGTGCAGCGCTGGACCCAGCCGCTCAACGCCGCTATGGCCGAATTCGGGATCACCACGCGCCGGCAGGTTGCCTACTTCATTGCCCAGCTGGGCCATGAAAGCGTCAGCCTGACCCGCGTGGAAGAAAACCTCAGCTACAGCACCGCCGAGCGCGTGGTGGCAGTGTTCCGCCGCTTCGACCTCAACGGCAACCGGAAGATCGAACCGGAGGAGTTGGCCTTCGCAAAGGGCTTCCTGAACAACCCGCAGAAGCTGGCCAACTACGTCTATGCCGGGCGCGGCGGCAACGGTGACCAGGCCAGCGGCGACGGCTGGCGCTACCGTGGGCGTGGCCCGATCCAGAACACTCTCAAGAACGGCTACGCCCGCATGGGCGTGCTGCTCGGCCTGCCGCTGTTGCAGCACCCGGACCTGCTGCTGGATCCGGTCAACGGCGCGCGTGCTGCGGCCGCGTACTGGAAGGACAACGGCCTGAACCGCTGGGCAGATGCCGGCGACGTGCTGGCACTGAGCCGCGCCATCAACCTGGGCGACGCGCGATCCAAGAGCACGCCTGCTGGGTTGGAAGACCGCACCACCCGCACCAACCGCGCCGTCACGCTGCTGGAGGCCGCGTGATGGCGCCGAGCATCGATCCGTTCCGCCCCTACCTGGCCACTGCCCGATGGGTTGTGGTGGCCATTTTGGTAATCGGCTGGGCATGGTTCTGGCATGGCCAAGGCGCTGGCAAGTGGGAAGGCAAGTTCAACACCGAGCAGGCGGCCCACCAGGCCGCGCTGAAAGCCCACGCCGCTTTGCTAGATGGGTTGGCCAAGGCCACAGAAGAGACGGCGACCAAGGCCCGCGCTGCGGCGCTGGCGCTGGCTGACGAACGAGTCGACAACGATGACCGCTACAACAAGAAGGTGGACGATGCGAAACAAGCCCGTAATGACCTTGCTGCTGCTCTGCGTCGTGGCGACGTGCAGCTGCAGCCGTGGTGGCAGTGTGGTACTGCGCCCGGATCCGACCCCGGTGCGGCTGCAGCCCTTGCCGACGGCGAAGATGCAGCCGCCGACCTTCGGGCAGCGGACGCGGCAGCGACTGTTGAGGACGCCGACCGCGCCGACGCATGGATCGGCTGGCTCCAGGACGAACTGACCAGCACGCGCCGGCAGGCTGTTGCCGCCGGCTGCGCCGTGCAGGTTGAGCCATGAAGAAGCCGGCCTCCCTGCGCGCTGCGATTGAGGCCGCTGTGCCTGAGCTGGCCACCGACAAGGATCGCCTGCTCGCCTTCATCGACAACGGCAGCATCGTCTGTACCAGCGTGGAATCGCGCTCGTTTGAGTGGCGATACACGATGAACCTGATCATCACCGACTATGCCGGCGACCCCAACCGGCTATGGCTGGCGCTGCTGGATTGGGTGAGGGTGAACCAATCCCCGCTGCTGGCCGGCCCGAGCCTGCAGGAGCAGATCCGCTTCGAGGTGGACATCCTGGCCGATGACAAGGTCGACCTGGACATCAAGCTGCCTCTCACCGAAAACGTGGTCGTCGCCCCGGACGACCAGGGCAACGACGCCCCTGCCGCCGTCGATGAGCCGCTGCCGACGTGGATGAGCTGACCTCGCTGGAAAGCTGGATCGGGCCGCTGCTGCACCGGCTTGAGCCTGCCGGACGCGCCCGCCTCGCCCGGCGCATCGCGCAGGATCTGCAGCGCGCCCAGAGCGAGCGCATCGGGCAGCAGCGCGCACCGGACGGCAGCCAGTACGCCCGCCGCAAGAACCAGAAGCGGCAGAAGGGCGGAAGGATCCGCCGCCGCAAGATGTTCGCCCGGCTCCGACAGTCCAAACACCTCAAGGCACGCGGCAACGCCAGCGAAGCCTCGGTGTTCTTCATTCGCCGCGCCGCTGCCATTGCCCGCGTGCATCAGGAAGGTCTTGTCGACCAGGTGCGACGCGGTGGCCCGCGCGTTCGCTACGAGCGCCGCGAGCTTCTGGGCTTTGCCGATGGCGACAAGCAGGGAGTCATCGACACCCTGCTCAATCACCTGTCCGGTTTGTAGCGAACACCGGTACAGCGCCAGCTTCTGTCGCGCGCGCGTGGGGCTGGCCACCATGACGGCATGACTACTTTCTCTGCCGTCGACCTGTCTCGCCTGCCCGCACCGAGCGCGGTCGAAGTCATCGACTACGAGGTGCTGCTCAGCCAGTGGCTGGACATGTACCGCGCCCAGGATCCGAGCTACAGCGCGGTGGTCGAGTCCGATCCGGTCTACAAGCTGGCCCAGGTAGGCGCGTACCGCGAGATGCTGCAGCGCCAGCGCGTGAACGAGGGCATCAAGTCCGTACTGCTGGCCTACGCAGAAGATTCCATGCTCGACCATCTGGGCGCCTTCTACGGCGTCGAGCGCCGCGTGGTGACCGAAGCCAACCCGGCGCTCGGCACTGCAGCGGTAATGGAGCTGGACAGCGAGTTCCGCCGCCGGATCCAGATGGCACCCGAGGGTTTCTCCGTCGCTGGTCCCGCCGGCGCCTACATCTTCCATGCCCTGGCCGCCGACGCGCGCGTGCTGGATGCCTCGGCCGACAGCCCCCAGCCGGGCCACGTCTCCGTCTACGTGCTTTCCCGCGAGGGCGATGGAACCGCGCCCGATGACCTGCTGGCCAACGTGGCCACGGCGGTCAACCACGTCGACGTGCGCCCGCTTACCGACTTCGTGACCGTGCTGAGCGCGGCGGTGATCGAGTACGAGATTGAGGCCGTGCTCGACATCTATCCCGGGCCGGATCCGGCCGTGGTGCTGAAAGCTGCCAAAGATGAAGCGGCCGCCTACGCCGAGAAGAACTCGCGGATGGCAGCCCTGGTCAGTCGCTCGGCCTTGGACCGTGCGCTGCACCAGGAGGGCGTGGTCGACGTCAACCTCATCAGCCCTGCGCAGAACATCGCGGTCGGCGTGGGCGAGGCCAGCCGCTGCACCGGTATTCGCATCACACACCGCACGGTGGGCAATGTCTAGCCTGCTGCCGCCCAACGCCACCGCGCAGGAGGTGGCGGTCGCCAAGACCATGGCCCGGGTGTCGGACGTGCCGGCGCCCTTCGATAGCGCGCTCGACCCCATGCGCGCTCCCGAGGCGATGCTGCCTTGGCTCGCTTGGTCGTTCAGCGTGGACACGTGGGGGCCGGACTGGCCGGTGTACGTGCGTCGGCGCACGGTTCAGCAATCCATCAAGATCCATCGCCGCAAGGGCACCGTAGGCGCCTTGATGGACGCTATAGACGCCATTGGCGTCCCAGTCGAGATCGAGGAATGGCACCAGCGCACCCCGATGGGGGAGCCATACACCTTCCGTGCCCTGGTCAACTCTATCGCCACGCCGTTCATGCCTGGCGATGTGCAGCGTCTGCTGCAGGCCATTGAAGACAACAAGAACCTTCGGTCGCACATGACCGAACTGGTTCCCGGGCTTACGAGCTACGCGAACCCGAAGGCGGCAGCTGTCACGGCGAGCGGTGTAGAGCGCAACCTCCCCGCACGCTTTGATGACATTTCCATTCTCCTGGTCGGGATCGAGGAAGGGGAAGACACAACCGAATCGGCCGTAGATGCGTTGCACCTTCTCCTGCACACGACACTGCCATCCAACATCAAGGACGCATCATGACCCTGATCAACAAGGTCGATCAGTTCAGCAAAGACACCGACATCGCCCACCGCCTGGTGCATGGGGCCGCCCATGAGACCATCCCCACAGATGGCGGTCCGCTGCCGACCTTCGCCGGCGCACTCGGTGGAATCACCGATGTTCCAGAGCGCCTTAAGGCTTTGGAGGATGGCCAGGCCGCCGACCGCATCGTAAAGCTGCTGTGGTCAGAGCTGGCGCAGGTTCCAACTACTGCCGATGGGATGCGAGGCGCGGAAGTCATCGGCGATGACGGAAGCCACGTTGACCCGGTGACGCAGCAGGTCGTTCCCAACAACGGCGGGTACATTGAGAATTCGCTCGGTTGGCGTTACGCCCGAGCAGACGTCATCTCCACGAAGGCAAGCCGCGCAGAAGTCGCCACGGTGGCAGGCGAGGTATTCCCAGGCAACGTCGCAGGTGGCTTCCTGGAATGCGACGTGGACTCCGAGGGAAGGGTTTCCTACGGCGTCCACCCCGACGGTGGCAGGGAGTTCATCCGCACCAAGGTCGGCGGATTCAACGTCACACGAGTGGGCGACAACAGTGCCGACGTCTCTGGACGTTTCTCGATGCACGGCGTGTATGAGGAATACGCGGCAAACCTCACGGGTGAGCTGGAACACGCGCTCATTGTCGAGGTGGATGACTGGATGCGCGTTGGCCGAATCGTCTGGCGCGATGGCAGCACCTGGACTGCACCCAGCGCCGATCAGCAGAGTGCCCAGCTTCTGGAAATGATCTCGCTGCCCAATGGCGCCTTGGCAGAGAACCCGAACGGTGGCTTTACATGCACAGGGCTGGATCGATTTGCCAGCGGGTCACTCGCTTACTGCTGGCCCATCGGCAATCACGGCCTTGCACGGGTTGGCAATGCCAAGAATACGCCGAGCATCGTCATCGTCAGTCCGGACATGCGGCGCATCGTGCGGGAACTCCCCTGTACTGATGCGATGTTCCCGGGCATCGGATCAATTCAAGGCGTTGCGATCAGACATCGTGATAACACGATCTATTTTGTGGACAAGTCCAATCAGTGCATTCGCCGAATCTCCATGAATGGCGAAAAGATGCCGGGGGAGATTTACGTCACCCATACACCAAATGCACTCGCGTATCACCCGACACTGGACGCCATTTACACCGCGCATGAGGGTGAAGGGATGACCTCCCTGATCGATTGCGAGACCGGCAATCTCATCTGGCAGAAGCCGGGCATCCCTGCGAGCGCGGATCACATCTCGTTCTACGCCCCCGCCAATGAGCTGATGGTCACTCTGGGTGCAAATGGTTCGGCTGGCACGCTGCAAGTCCACGACGCAGACACCTTGTCGTTGAAGCGAACCCTGCGCCTGGTTGGGTCCGAAGCGATTGAAGGCGTGTACCGAGAGGGTGACGTCGTTACTACCGTCAATGACGGCGCCTACCACCTGGAAGCAAAGCCCGCTCTTTCCCTCGCCTGCAAATACAGGATCTTCTAAAAATGCCCACCATTATCCGCAAGTTCGGCGCAGGCGCCGTATTCTCCGACTCCCTGGTGCTGGACCTTGAGCCAGGCATTGCCTGGCCTCTTGATCGTTTGCTCGGTGCCTACCGGATGAAGATCAGTGCCGCGCGATCTGCATCGCCCAAGGCTGGCGTGTGGCCCGCCCTGACCCAAGGTAGCAACGGAACCATCTCGTATACCGACAGGTCGGTGAAGGTCACCTCTGCCCAGGCCATTGCACTCGGCGTGACCTTCCCGCTCGATGAGCTCACCTGCTGTGTGGTTTTCAAGCAGGATCAGAAGAGCCATAAGGGGCTGTGCGGCGTCTCTAACGGCTCGGCGGTGGAGAACCTCTTCGGCATCTACACGTCCAGCAACTCCGCGCTGATCCGCGCTCGCTTCGGAAACTCGCCCGAGGCACCGTTGCAGATTCCGTTCGATGGCGGCGAGCGTTGGGAAATGGCGTTCTGCTCATTCAAACGCCATGTATCGGGAACGGCCGATGCCCCCGTTGGCGAAATCAAGCTGTACCGGCCGCGGACTGGCACGTTGGTGAGCGGCACCTTCACTGAGGTAGCCAAGCCCAACAGTTCCTTCCGCGTGTTCGGCTTCTCCGGAATGTCGTCGCTCTTCGGCGGGGAAACTGAGATGGCCCTTTCCTCCCACTGGAACGCGGTTCTTTCTCAGCAGGCGATGGACGACCTCTATGCCAGCGCCAAGGCTTCATTGGCCGCTGGTGGCGTGACTATCTGAGGGTTTGAATATGGCGACCTATCGCACCCTGCACACCCAATCCGGTCTTCGAAAGCTCAATGCTGCCAGGCTCGGCGGCGCCCCCGTAGGCATTCTGCATATGGCCTTCGGCGACGGCGGTGGCAATCCCGTAGATCCTGACGAATCACCACAGGAGCTGATCCGCGAGCGCTATCGCACGCTGGTCAACCGCGTGTACCAAGACCCCGAGAATCCGCTCCTTCTGTACGCTGAGGGCGTCGTGCCAGCCGACGTCGGCGGATTCGTCATCCGCGAGATCTCGCTGATAGATGGCGACAATGAGACGTTCGCCGTTGCTAACACCCCGGACAACTACCAGCCGCTGGCGACCGAGGGCGCGATTGGTGATGGGATCTATCGCGTGGCCTTCGCAGTTGCCAATGCTGGCAACGTCCAGATCGTCATGGATCCGAACACGGCTGTAGCTTCTCGGGCATGGGTGCTGAACACGGTGACGGCAGCGCAGGTAATCCCCGGTGGCACGACGGGGCAGCGGTTGGCCAAGAAGAGCAACAACGACGGCGATTTCCGTTGGGAGGATGAGGGCGAAGTAAACGTCCTGGTCAACTCAATCGAGGAACGGCAGACCCTTGCTGCAGGCCAGAGGGAAGTGGATCTTCTTGTTACAACGACGTTTGGACTTGCCGTCTACATCAACGGCGTGCGCATCTCTCGCGGCACGGCGGATGACGAATGGATGCCGGATGCGGAGGATCACACGCGCGTCCTGCTCGGGCAGGAATACCCTGGTGCGCGGCTGATCGCTGCGCAGAACGAACCTGCAGGCGCCATTGGCAACCCGCTCGAGCGAAGCGCCAATCTGTCCGACGTGCCAGACAAGACTGAGGCCCGGCGCAACCTCGGCGTACTTAGCCGCGACGAAGCCCGGCAGATGGCTCCTGCCGGCATGGTGGGCACGTTCGCCGGCAGCAACGCGCCCTCCGGCTGGCTCAAGGCCAACGGCGCCCAGGTGGCAAAGGATGCCTACCCTGCTCTGTACGCGGCGGTGGGCGAACTGTACACCCCAGCGGGCCAGTCACCGTCCGCCGGCAGCTTTTTCCTACCGGATCTGCGCGGCCTGTTCCCCCGGTTCTGGGATGACGGACGCGGCAACGATGCAGGCCGATCGCTCGGCAGCAACCAAGGCGACCAGCTCGCCGCGCACGCCCACAACGGCCGCACCTCCGATGCTGGCGACCACGCGCACGACTCGGCATTCGGCGAGGGCAACAAGCACATCGCAGCTGCGCCCTACGGCATGAGCGAGCACCGCCCCGGTGGCCGCAACGCCGGTTCCAACGGTGGCATCGACTACGACAACTACGCCTGGCAGACCTCCACCGATGGCAGACACGGCCACGACTTCACCACTGGCGTGAGCGGCGGCAACGAAACCCGCCCGAAGAACGTTGCCCTGCTCGCCTGCATCAAGTACTGACCATGGCAACCAAGACGGTCTACCTTGTCGACACCGCTGGCCTGCTGGCCGGCACCGCGCAGGCCGATGAGTCGCCGCTGCAGCCAGGCACCTGGCTGCTGCCGGCCGGCGCGGTAGAGACGCCGCCGCCGGAACAGTACCCGGCAGACCGCTGGCCGCGCTGGATCGGCGGCGGCTGGGTGCTGGCCACCGCACCGCGCTCCCGCAGCGCCGGGCTGTAACGACGACCGCTACACCCCATCTGCAGTGCGCCCTCCCGCGCGCACGAGCAGCATGGGGATATGGCTCTCGACCTCGCCCGCCTCATCTCCAATCTGATCCGCAACGGCACCATCGTTGCGGTGGACATCGATGCTGGCCTCTGCCGCGTCGAATCCGGCGACCTGACCACCAACTGGATCCCGTGGCTGACTCTGCGCGCGGGTACTACGGTCACCTGGTCGGCCCCCTCATCGGGCGAGCAGGTGGTTCTGTTGTCGCCCGAGGGCGAGACCGCCAATGCCATCGCGCTGTGCGGCCTGTACTCGGGCTTGGTGCCCGCCCCGGCCGCCAGCGCGACCGTCACCCTGCTCCGGTTCGCCGATGGCGCCCAGCTGCGCTACGACGCCGCCGCGCACGCGCTCGAGGCGCTGTTGCCTGCCGGTGGCACCTTCACAGTCACGGCGGATGGCGGCACAACCATCAACGGCCCGCTGACCGTCAACGGCGAGACCACACTTAACGGCAACGCCGCCGTGGTGGGGGACGCCTCCATCACCGGCACGGCCACGGCCAACGTCGACGTGGTCGCCGCCGGCATTAGCCTCAAGGGCCACAGGCACCCCGGCGTGCAGCGCGGCAACGGCCTGACGGATCCGCCGCAGTGAGAGGAATGTCCGCCACCACCGGCCGCGCCATCGAAGGTGCTCAGCACCTGGCGCAGTCCATCAACGACGTGCTGACCACCCCGCTCAACACCCGCGTGATGCGCCGCGACTACGGCTCGCTGCTGCCCGAGCTGGTGGACCAGCCCTTCAACGGTCAGACCCGAACCCTGCTGTATGGCGCGGTGGCCACGGCGCTGATGCGCTGGGAGCCGCGGATCCGCATCACCAAGCTCTCGATCTCGCAGGGGGATGCCCCCGGCGCGTTTGTCCTGGACGTGGAGGGCACCCGGACCGACGTCACCCAGGGCAGTGGCTACACCCGCCTGACCATCCCCCTCCGCTTCCGCTAACTGGAGATACCCCATGGACTACCATCACGGCGTCCGCGTCATCGAAGTGAATACCGGCGTTCGCCCCATCCGCACAGTGGCCACCGCAGTAATCGGCCTGGTGGCCACCGGCGATGCCGCTGATGCCACGCTGTTCCCGCTGAACAAGCCGGTGCTGATCACCGACATCGACGGCGCCATCACCAAGGCCGGCGCCACGGGCACGCTCAAGGCATCGCTCGAAGCCATCGCCGACCAGACCAAACCGGTGATGGTGGTCGTGCGCGTCAAGGAAGAAGACAACGATGGCGAGCAGTCCATCGCGGTGATCGGCAACAAGACCGGTGGCGAGTACTCCGGCTTGCAGGCACTGCTGGCCGCCGAGGCCAAGGTGGGCGTGAAGCCCCGGATCATCGGCACACCCGGTTTGGACACTCAGGTGGTGGCCGCCGAGCTGGCCGTGGTGGCCAAACGCCTGCGCGCGATGGCCTACATCAGCGCCGGTACCGCCAAGACGGTCACCGAGGCGACCGCCTACCGCGTGGAATTCGCTGCGCGCGAGCTGATGATCATCTGGCCGGACTTCACCGCCCTGGACAGCACCACCGGCCAGATCGGCGTGGCCTACGCGGTCGCCCGGGCCATGGGCCTGCGCGCCCTGATCGACAAGGAACAGGGCTGGCACAAGAACCTGTCCAACGTCGCGGTCAACGGCGTCACCGGCATTTCGCGCGATGTCTACTTCGACCTGCAGGATCCGGCCAGCGATGCCGGCGTGCTCAATGCCGGCGACGTGACCACCCTGGTGCAGATGAACGGGTACCGCTTCTGGGGTTCGCGTACCTGCAGCGACGATGTGCTGTTCGCCTTCGAGACCGCCACGCGCACCGCGCAGATCCTGGCTGACACCATCGCCGATGCCATGGCCGTCTACGTCGACAAGCCGATGCACGCCTCGCTGATCAAGGACATCATCGAGAGCATCAACGCCAAGTTCCGCGAGCTGAAGGGCAGCGGCTACCTGATCGACGCCAAGGCCTGGTACGACCCGGACGTCAACACGCAGACCACCTTGGCCTCCGGCGGCCTGGTCATCGACTACGACTTCACCCCGGTCCCGCCGCTGGAAAACCTGCAGCTGCGCCAGCGCATCACCGACAAGTACCTGGCCGGCTTCGCCTCGGCCATCGCCAACTGATCCCAACCTGCCTGCGGCGGTCAGCTGCTGACCGCCTTGGCTCCGCACCGGAGAAAACCCCATGGGCCTGCCCCGCAAACTGAAAGGCTTCAACACGTTCACCGCCGGCGAGAGCTTCCTCGGCGAGGCCAAGACCATCACGCTCCCCGAGCTGAAACGCATCATGGAGGCCTACCGTGGCGGCGGCATGAGCGGCCCGGTGAAGATCGACCTCGGTCAGGATGAGATCCAGATCAAGGTGGTCTACGGCGGATTGATGCGCCCGATCCTGCGCCAGTACGCCGAGACCAGCCACGACGCTGTGCAGCTGCGCTTTGCCGGCGGCTACCAGCGCGACGACAACGGCCAGGTCGACGCGGTGGAAGTGGTCATCCGCGGCCGGCACGAAGGGCTGGAGTTCGGCGACGCCGAAGCTGGCTCGGACACCGAGTTCACCGTCACCACCGCCTGCAGCTACTACAAGCTGACCTGGAACGGCGAGGTTCTGATCGAACTGGACCTGGTGAACATGATCGAGAACGTCGGCGGCATCGACCGCCTGCTCTCCCTGCGTACTGCCATCGGCGCGTAACCCCACCACACCCCGCGACGGGCGCCACGCGCCCGCTCGCTTCCCCTTGCATCACATCGGAGAGATTCCATGACCGCCACCACCATCCCCACCCCCGAATCCAACGCCCAGAAGGCGACCCGCAGTGCCCGCGTCACCCTCGAAGAGCCGCTGGAGCGCGGTGGTGCGCTGATCAAGTTCGTCGACGTCCGCCGCCCCGGCTCAGGCGAGCTGCGCGGCCTCAAGCTGGTCGAGGTGCTGAACATGGATGTCAGTGCGCTCTGCGTCCTGTTGCCCCGCGTTACCAATCCGACTCTGACCACCGCAGACGTGGCTGGCTTGGACCCAGCCGATCTGCTGCAGTTCGGCATGGAAGTCGCGGGTTTTTTCATGACGCGGGAACAGGCAGCTGCCCAGGGCTACCCGACCGCGTAGAAGACGCCATGGCCGATGTGGCCACCATCTTCCACTGGCCGCCCACCGAAATGGATCGGTGGTCGGTTGAGGAACTGATGGAGTGGCGCGAGCGCGCCCGGCAACGCAGCGGCGCCCCCGATTGAGGGCGCCGTTTTTACATACGGAGACCAGGTAGATGAGCGAGAACATGCGGCTGCGCGTCCTGCTGGACGCTATCGATAGAGCCACCGGCCCGATGCGCCGAGTCCTGGGCGGCAGCCAAACCCTCACCGCCTCGCTGCGCTCGCAGCGCGAGGCACTTCGAGGCCTGAACGCGCAGCAGCGCGACGTGTCCGCGTTCCGCGAGCTGGCGGAGAAATCCAAGACCTCTGCTGCGGCATTGAAAGACCAGCGCGCCAAGGTGCGGCAGCTGGCGGCGGAGATGCGCGCGGCCGAACAGCCCAGCGAGGAGCTGACGCAGAAGTTCGCGGCCGCCACCCGCACCGCCGGTCGGATGAAATACGAGGTCAGCCGCAACGCCGAGCGCCTGCAGGCGCTGCGCACGAGGCTGGCCGCTGTCGGGATCAGCACCAGCGAGCTGGGCACCCATGAGCGCCGCCTGCGCAACGACATGGTCCGGGCGAACGAGGCCATCGAGCAGCAGCAGAAGCGGCTTACCGCGCTCAACGCCGCCCAGAAGCGTTCCCAGGCGCTGCAGAGCGCGGGCCTGAAAGCCACCGCCCTCGGCGCCGGCATGGCCTTCGGCGGCCGCAGGGCGCTGGATGCGGCCATGCTGCCGGCCAGTGAAGCGGTCGGGTTTGAGTCGGCGATGGCCGAGGTGCGCAAGGTGGTCGACTTCGACACCCCGCGCCAGTTCGCCCAGATGGGCCTGGACATCGAAGATCTGTCCCGCCGCCTGCCGATGGTGCCCAACGAGATCGCCAAGATTGTCGCCGCCGCCGGTCAGGCGTCGATCCCGCGCAAGGAGCTGCTGCAGTTCGCAGAGGACGCCACCAAGCTGGGCGTCGCCTTCGACACCACGGCCGAGGATGCAGGCCAGACCATGGCCACATGGCGAACCGCCTTCCGCATGGGCCAAGCCGAGGTGGTCACCCTGGCCGACAAGATCAATTACCTGGGCAACACCGGCCCGGCCAGCGTCCAGAAGATCAGCGCCGTGGTGAACCGCATCGGCGCGCTGGGCGAAGTGGCCGGCCTGCAGAGCGGCCCGCTGGCCGCACTGGGCGCCACAGTGGCAGGCATGGGCATCGAGTCTGAGGTGTCGGCCACCGGCATCAAGAACATGCTGCTCACCCTGTCCTCGGGCGAAGCGGCCACCAAGCGCCAGCTCGCCGCGTTCGACAAGCTGGGCCTGAGCTCCACCGAGATGGCTGAGGCCATGCAGAAGGATGCCGGCGGCGCCATCCTCGACGTGCTGGAGCGATTGAAGAAGCTGCCGGCGGCGTCGCAGGCCGCCACCATGACCACCCTGTTCGGGCGCGAGTCCATCGGTGCGATCGCTCCGCTGCTGACCAACCTCGATTTGCTGAAAACCAACATCGACAAGGTCACCGACGCACAGAAGTACGCCGGATCCATGGAGCAGGAGTACGCCTCGCGCGTGGCTACCTCCGAGAACGCAATGCAGCTTGCCAAGAACACCATGCTGGTGATGGCAGGCACACTCGGCCGCACTCTGCTGCCGGACATCAAGGCCGCCTCCGAGGCCGTGGGCCGCGTGGTGGGCGGCTTCATCACCTGGACGCGGGAGAACCCGCAGCTGGCACGCGCGCTCACCGTGAGCGCTGTGGCTGGCGCTGCCTTGGTAACCGTCCTGGGCGGCCTGCTCACCGTGGGCGGCCTGGCAGCGATGGCGCTGGGGCAGATCAGTGGCGCTGTGGCCCTGCTCTCCGGCGGCGGTGGTGTCGGCGCGCTGATCGCGCGCTTCGGCACGCTGGCCGCGCAGGTGCTGCCCACGCTGCTCAACGTCGGCCGCGCCCTGATGGTGGTGCTGGGAGGCGTCAGCTGGCCGGTGCTGGCCATCGCCGCGGCTGTCGCTGTAGTGGCGGCGGTGGTGTGGAAGTACTGGGGGCCGATCAAGGCCTTCATGATCGGCGTCTGGCAGGGCCTGCAGGACGCATTCGCACCGGTGCTGGCCGAGCTGCGCACGGCGCTGGCGCCGCTGGCACCGCTGTGGGACCAGCTGTCCTCGGCCATCGGCAAGGTGTGGGATTGGGTCAAGCAGCTGTTCGCTCCGTTTGAAGCCACGACCGCACAGCTGGAAGGGGCCACCAGCGCCGGCCGCACCTTCGGCCAGTTCCTGGGCGTGGCGCTGACGGTTCAGCTGCGCATGGCCGTCAAGGCCATTGGCTGGCTGGTCACCGCCGCGACCACCATGCAGGCGGTGGTCATGCGCGTGGTTGGTGGGCTGGGCCAGTACCTGGGCGGCGCGTGGTCGGTGATCGTTGGCCTGTTCACAGGCAACGGCCAGCGCATCACCCAAGGCCTGCAAAGCATGTGGACCGGCATCAACACCATGATGGCCAGCTGGCCGTCGCGGATGATGCAGGCGGGCATGGAAATGGTCATGGGCCTGGTCAACGGCATCCGGTCGAAGATCTCCGCCGCAACCTCGGCCGTGTCCGGGGTGGGCCGAGGTGTGATCGATCAGTTCAAGGGCATGCTCGGGATCCACAGCCCGTCCCGCGTGTTCGCTGAGCTGGGCGGCTTCACCATGCAGGGCCTGGCCAACGGCCTGCAGGCCGGCCAGAACGGCCCGCTTGCGGCGCTGCAGGGCATCACCCGCCGCATCCAGCAGGTGGGCGCTGGCGCGGCGCTGGCGGCCCTGGCGGGGCCTGTGGCGGCCGTGGACACCCGCCCCCCGGTATCTGCCTCTCACGGCGCAGCCGCGCCGGCACCCGGCCAAGTGATCATCAACATCTACCCGCAGGCTGGCCAGGACGAAGGCGAGATCGCCCGGATGGTCCGCGCCGAGTACGAGGCCCTGCAGCGACAGCAACAGGCCCGCGCGCGCTCCGCGCTGGGCGATAGGGAGTAACCAACGATGATGATGTGCCTTGGAACCTTTGTTTTCTCCCTGCGGGACGGCGCCTACGAGCAGCTGACCCGCGACTTGTCCTGGCGCCACGCCCGCACCGAGCGGGTGGGCGCACGCGCCGCGTCGCAGTTCGTCGGCCCCGGCGAGGACACCGTGCAACTAAGCGGCCTGATCGCGCCGCCGCTGACCGGCCAGTATTCGTCGCTGGCCACCCTGCAGGAGATGGCCGACACCGGCCAGCCCTGGGCGCTGGTCGCCGGCGACGGCACAGTGCTGGGGGCATACGCGATCACCGGCCTCAAGCAGACGCACAGCGTCTTCTTCGCGGATGGCACGCCGCGCAAGGTCGAGTTCCAGCTCAGCCTCGACCGCGTGCCAGATGAGGCGATGGCCGAGGACCAGGCATGAACGGCCGCATCGGCTACCCAGTCCCAGCGTGGCGCGTCACCTTGGACGGCAAGGATCTGACCGACCGCATCGCCCCGCGCCTGATCGAGCTGAGCCTCAAGGAATGCCGCAGCGGCGAGGCGGACCAGTTGGATCTGCGGATCCACGACCATGACGGCCGCATGGCGCTGCCGCGCAAGGGCGTCACGCTCACCGTGGCGCTGGGCTGGCGCGATGCCGGCCTGATCGACAAAGGCACTTTCGTGGTCGATGAGGTCGAGCACAGCGGCCCGCCCGACGTCATCACCATCCGCGCCCGCAGTGCCGAGTTGACCAAGACGATGCGTACGCGGCGGGATCGCAGCTGGCACGAGACCACGGTCGGCGCGGTGATCGGCGCCATTGCCGGCGAGCACAACCTGCGCGCGCGCGTGGCGCCCGCCTTGGCCAACCTGGCACTGGACCACCTGGACCAGTCCAACGAGAGCGACGTGGCACTGCTGACGCGGCTGGGATCGCGCTTCGACGCGGTGGCCACCGTAAAGGCTGGCAACCTGGTGTTCTCCCCCATCGACAGTGGCACCACGCCTGCCGGCATCGAACTGCCCCGCGCGTCGATCACCCGCGCCGATGGCGACAGCCATCGTTTCAGTGAGGCCGAGCGCGACACCTACAGCGGCGTACGCGCGCACTGGAACGACAAGAAGGGTGCGCGCCGCAAAGCGGTGCTGGTCGGTACGTCGACCAACGCCAAGAACCTGCGCGAGACCTACGACAGCGAGAAGACTGCGCGAGAGCATGCTGACGCCGAGTGGAAGCGCGTGCAGCGCGGCGCGGCCAAGATGGATTACTCGCTCGCCCTGGGGCGAGCGGATCTGTACCCGGAGCAGCGCATCGACGTGTCCGGTTTCAAGGCCGATATCGACGGGCGCACCTGGTTGATCGCAGAGACCACCCATAGCATCACCGGCAGCAGCGGCTTCACGACCTCGCTGGTGCTGGAAACGTCCAGCGCCAACGCGAGGCCATCCGAGCAGGTCGGTGATGACGACACCGATGCCGACGATGGCTGACCTACTGTCAGACAAAGGCGACCCACAGCCTCTCCGGTAGCGCTAGGTTCGCAACTTCGCCGGCGCCTGAAACCTCGCTTGCGGAGGCCGTGGAATCCTAGGAGCCGGAGTTATCCGGCTCACTGCGTTCGAAAGTCTCGAAGTCTGGGAATCCGAAGTGGAACTCGTTGGTGAAGTAGTCTTTCCACAACGCGTCCTGCACTTTGAAAACAACCATCATCTCCAGGTTGCCTTGGAAGTGGTCAAACAACTTCGCTTCCGGAATGAAGATCCCCAGCGAATCATGTGGTTCCAAACGCGCTGGTAGTTTCAGGTCAAGGTCGTCAGGCAGGAAAGCGTGGATCCACCCGAGCCGACGCGGAAACGTTCTGAACTGCCACGCGTGCTTCAGCCAGTCCCATACGGCCTGCTTCCTCCCTGGATAGAGGAAGGAGCAATGGGAGATGCTCACAGCGTGGGCAGATCTGTTTTGAACCGAGATGTAGGCACCATGATCTCCGTTGACGATGCCGTGGACCACCGCAACCGTGACGCGCGGCTTGCCCTGCCAGAATTGCCAGATAAAAACGCACGTGGAAACCAGCGCTGCATAGATGGCGATCCAGTCAGTGAGCTTCATGTCCATATCCATTTCGCGTCTCCGCAGAGGTGGTTCAATGCCTGAATACTGTCTGCCACAGCCTTCGCCAGATTGCGCCAACGAAAGCCATCGTTATACGTCCAGATAGGTACTGGCTTGCCACGCCGGCGAACAAGAACAGTCCGGAATGCAGCGCGTACCCCGACGACCCCATCTTGCCCGTAGGTAGCGCCATCCAAGCCTGCCAGAGCGCTATCGTCAGCAGGGCTGTAACCCATGGCGACCCGCGATCCCTTGATTTCTCCACGCCTGCCGGCTCAGGCGCGCCCGGTCCGACCAACGGACACTTCAATTCGACGTGCCCGGTGAACACCTGACCAATCGAGGCACCCTCGAACACCGTGTTGCCACCACACTTACAGTCGGTCTCCACCGACTTGATCTCACTGCCACAACGCATAGTCCTTCACACTCCATGGCGCATCGAGCGCCCCCTGTTGGAGAGCAGTTAACCGGGTTGTGGCCAGAAAAAAAGTTAGCGGGCGGGCTTCTTGGTTGCGCCGCTGCCTTTGACGGTCAGCTTCTGATTGCGCAGATCCACATCGCCGCTGAATTGCTGGCCGATGGTGGTGTCAGTAAAGGTCGTGCGTGGGGCGGCGCCAAGGGCAGTGGCGTGCGACACGCTGCCGGTCAATGCCGACAACGCGGCAGCACGGGCCGGAGCGGGCGCAGCGCGCCAGGCGTCCAGCAGCTCCACGTCGGCCGGTGCCAAGCGCTCGCGGTTGCCGGTCAATACGTATGCAACATCTGTGCCTAATTCATGGGCCGCAGCGAGGTAGGACGCACTCGCGCCGACACTGTCCTGCTCGTAAAAGATCTGAGTGCGCTTGGTCACTCCGCACGCCACAGCCATCACCTCCTGGGTAAGGCCCAGTCGCTTCCTTTCTTCCTTCAGCCTTGTGCCCACACTCACGCTCAAATCTCCTTGACAGGTGAATGATCTTTCACCAACATTGGTGAAAGAAGTTTCACTAACACATCACCTAGCTTTTACACAGGGGAAACGGAATGGCTGCAAAACGGACTGGTGTAAAGAAGCTACGCACACCAGCGCAAGCCCGTCAGCATCTCCGCGACAACGGCATCACCGTCGTTGAGTTCGCTCGGCAGAACGGCTTGGATCGCCACGCGGTCAACGACGCGCTTCGGGGCGTGGGCAAGGGGAACTTCGGCAAGTCGCACGAAGCAGCCGTTGCGTTGGGCATCAAGCGCGACCCCAATTCTTGCACAAATCCCCCCACTTCCCGCCAGACGCCCACGCGTGGCGCCAAGGCTGGCAAAGCTGACGGGGCGAGGGCCGGGAGCGCGAAGAAGAAATGAGCGCTCCAACCAGCGGCCGCGCGACCTTCTGCTGCGAAGCCTGCGACACGGCCTTGATCAAGCGCACCAGCCGACTGCAGCACCGCCATCTGCGTTCGGATGTGTGGGTGTGCCCGAACCCGCTGTGCGGGGCAAGCTATGCCGGTATCTCCGAGCTGACCAGCATCGCAAGCCCCAGCGGCATTCCGGATGCACCGTCGTGCGAGCTGCCGCCTACGCCAGCCTACCAGCGGGCGCTGCTGCAGATGGCATGGAAACTTGAGCATGGCTCCAGGCAACTGGACATGCTCGATGCAATCGCGGTTGTTGAAAGCACCCGGCAAGAATCCATGAGCATCAACGACCAACGGGCGCATCAACCCGCCGCGCCCTAGCGGTCAGATCCAACGTTTCCCTATTGCTGGTCTGTCGGCACTGCCGACGGTGACGGAGTACTGCGCTTGAACGTTCTGCCCCTTGAAAACCGTTCCCACACTTTCCCTCATTCCCCCTTGACTTCCTTGGGCATGGAGAGCAGAGTTTGCCGCAAGGAGCTTAGAAACTCCGAGTCAACAGCGGCATCCGCACCCGTCAGCTTTGCGGTTTTTTTGCGCCTGCAAAACGAGTGCACCGACGTCTTCTACGTCGGGAGGCGGCAGCGATACAACACCCGCAAGGGGAAAGCTGCTGGCCGGACTGTTGACCGGTTTCTAACCTCCCGACACCTCGGTGCGGCGCGTAGAAACGTCTCCCCGAGATTCCAGATCTCGTCAACAGGAGACGTCTCAATGGCGCATGACGCCCATCCCACGCCCGGCTCCAGCCCGGCGCGTCAGATCTCGCTTGTCTTCGGCTTCATCGCCGACACCCTTGAATGGCCCCATGCCGATTACCAGGCGCTGATCGTGCGCCTGGAGGCCACAGGGAAGAGCGCCATGTCGCTCACCCTGGCCGACGTGCTGGCCGCCTACACGGCACAGCAGAAAGCCCGTAGCGGCGATGTCAGCGGCGCCCGGGGGAAGCACTGATGGCTACCCCATCTGTTCAAGTCCCGCCTGCGCTGCGCCCGGTGATTGAACTGGATACGCCCGTTCCCGGCGTCGCCCTGCGCTGCTCCTTCGACCAGCGCGGCATGTTGTATCTGGCCCTCGTACACCTCGCCAGCGATGCAGCCTTGACCGTTTCGGCGCACACCACCAGCAGTATCCGCGCTGCAGCCACCCATAGCCTGCAATGCGGCTCGATGGTGTACCTGCTCGCCGCCGGCGAGGCGGAGCGATTCCTTACGTGGCTCCGCAACGGCGGCAGCACCCCGACCGGAGTGAATTGATGGACAAGCGCAACCACCTCCCTCCCCTGCGTAATCCCGGCCCGGTTCCGGCAGACCACGCTCAGGTTGTCACCAGCGACGACTACGACCGGCTCTGGCGCATTGCCTACGCAGTGGAGCTGCTCGCTGCGCTCCCGGCCGAGGCCGCGAAGGTGCTGGGCATCACAGCCGACCATACGTCGGCCGTCGCTGAGTACATCTCCGACGACCTGCGCGGAATCCTCAGCCGTTCCACCCCCGTAGACGAATAAGTCAGTACCGCCCTGGTCCAGCGGCGCGCCAACGCCGCTGGCACCAGGACACCCCGCTCAGGAGAGAGCCATGCACCACCCCAACACCACCGCTTCATCCGCGGCGAAAGGCTGACCTGGCCATGCAAGAAGACATCCGCCAGCAAGTCCTGCAGCGCGTGGAGCGGGACTACGGCCTCAAGCACCGCAGCAGCACCGACTACATGCGCGGGGGCAAGTGCCCCCACTGCGGGAAGAAGGAGCTCTACACGCGTTATTCCAAGCCGTGGGTGCTGCGCTGTGGTCGTCAGGCCAAGTGCGGCCAGGAAGTGTTCGTCAAAGACCTCTATGACGATCTGTTCGACGACTACTCCAAACGGTTCGAGAAGACCCCGGCCAAGCCGAACGCCGCCGCCGACGCCTACTTGCAGACCGCACGCGGTTTCGACATCAAGCCTCTGCAGGGTATCTATACGCAGGACGATTACTACGACCGCAAGATTTCCGCCGGTACTGCAACCGTGCGCTTCTCACTGGCCAAGGGCGGGTATTGGGAAAGGCTGATCGACCGACCGCATCGCTTCGGCAAGCAGAAGGCGCGCTTCGCACCCGGCCAGAGCTACGCCGGCGTGTGGTGGGCCGCGCCTGCCGCGTTGACCGCGATGCGTGAAGCCAGCGAGGTCTGGATCGTGGAGGGCATCTTCGATTCCATTGCCCATCTGCAGCGCGGGAACTGTGCCGTGTCGGCCATGTCCAGCAACGCCTACCCGGAGGCTTCGCTCCGTGAGCTTGCCGCCTCTCGCCCAGGCAACCTGCCAACCCTGATCTGGGCCTTGGACAATGAGCCAGGCGCACGCGCGTATATCCAGCGCCACGCCAAGCGCGCCGAGAAGCTCGGCTTCACGTGCAAGGCAGCGCAGATCGTTCAGCGGGATGGCAAGAAGACCGACTGGAATGACCTGCACCTGCGTGCCTTGGCCGCCGATGATCAGCAGGCACAGTGGGACGCCGACCTGGTCGAGGCTCGCTACCAGGGCGACCTGCTCATGGCGCGCACGGCCATGGACAAGGGTCTGATCGTCTACGGCCACGACAAGCAGACCGAGTTCCACCTGGAGCACCACTCGCGGCTGTACTGGTTCGAGTTCGACCCGCAGCGGTTCGAGAAGCTGTGCCGTGATCGCGCCGTTGATCGTGACCTGAGCGACGACGACGAACTGGAGGCCGAAGAGGTCGCAAAGATCCAGCGCGCCGCTGCATCTGTGCGCCAGATCGCCAACTGCTACCCGGAAGCGCTGTACTTCCAGCGCCATGAGGCCACCGATGAAAGCTGGTACTTCTTCCGCGTGGACTTCCCCCACGACGCGCCCTCGGTCAAGGGCACCTTCACCGGTCCCCAGGTGGCCAGCTCCACGGAGTTCAAGAAGCGGATCATCAGCTTGGCTCAGGGCGCCGTGTTCAGCGGCTCCGGCCACCAGCTGGACCGCATGATGGAAGACCAGCTGTTCAACATCAAAACGGTCGATACGGTCGACTTCGTTGGTTACAGCCCGGACCACGGCGCCTACATCTTCGGCGACATCGCGGTGCGCAATGGCGAGATCAGCCTGGCAAATGCAGAGGACTACTTCGAGTTCAACAAGCTGCGGCTGAAGACCACACAGAAGTCCATCCGCATGGACATCCAGCGTGATGCCGAAGCGTTCCGCACCGAGTGGCTGGAGTGGCTGTGGTTGTGCTTCGGCACACACGGCATGATCGCCCTGACGTTCTGGTTCGGCTCGCTGTTCGCCAACCAGATCCGCAGCGCCCACAAATCGTTCCCCTTCCTCGAAGCCACCGGCGAGGCCGGCGCGGGCAAGACCACGCTGCTGACCTTCCTGTGGAAGCTGCTCGCCCGCAGCGACTATGAGGGCTTCGACCCGGCCAAGTCCTCGAAGGCGGGCCGCGCACGTGCCATGGGCCAGATCTCCGGCATGCCGGTAGTGCTGCTCGAGGCCGACCGCGATACGCCCGACAAGGCCCATTCCAAGTCGTTCGAGTGGGATGAGCTGAAGGACTACTTCGGCGGCGGCACCCTGGCCACGCGCGGCGTGCGCAATGGTGGCAACGACACCTACGAGCCTCCCTTCCGGGGCACGATTGTGATCAGCCAGAACGCAGCGGTCGATGCCAGCGAAGCGATCCTGACCCGTATCGTGAAGCTGCACTTCCGCAAGCCGACCGTCACCGCAGAGAGCCGCATCGCGGCCGACAACCTCAATGCGCTGCAGGTGGAAGACCTCAGCCACTTCCTGATCAAGGCGGTGCGCTCCGAGGGCCAGGTGCTCAAGAAATTCAAGGAACGTGTGACCTACTTCGAGGCCCGGCTGCGCGAGAAGACAGATCTTCGGCTGGAGCGCGTCATCAAGAACCACGCGCAGATGCTCTCGCTGCTGGACTGCCTGCGCGATGTGATCGATATCCCTGAGCACATGGTCGTAGCTACGCGTGATGCCCTGGTCGCGGCCGCCATGGAACGGCAGATGGCAATCAGCGCCGACCACAAGGTCGTCAACGAGTTCTGGGAGACCTACGAGTACCTCGAAGGTCTTGGTGACGGCAAGGAAGCGAAGCTCAACCACTCGCGCGACCCGCACAAGATCGCCATCAACCTCAACGAGTTCGTGGCCAAGGCCAGTAGGCATGGTCAGGCAGTACCTGATCTGGTTGACCTGCGTAAGCACCTGGTCGATTCACGGCGCTACAAGCTGATCAGCGTCAACACCGCAGTGAACAGCAACATCCGCAACACCATTCTCGGCAACAGCATCACAGTGAAGTGCTGGGTATTCAAAGCGAAGTAAGGCGACGTGTAACAAAGCGGTCCGGCGGGCGGTGCGCCAACACCACCCCGAAGGCCATCTACCAACAGAAGCTCAGGAGAGAGCAATGCAAAAGATGAACGGCGAAGCCGCAACCACCCCCACATCTCCGCTGGATTCCAGCACCGGACCAAGGGCGGAGGCTATCACGGGTGCGGGGAATGAGGGGATTGAGAGGGGGAACGGGGAAGAGTGCAGCGCGACCCTGGTGCTGCACGTGACCCACAACCAGGTGATCGCCACGGCGACCCTGAACATGGGTACGACCAAGATCGCGCAGCGGGTGCTGGAGCGCCGCAAGGGCAACAAGAGCGGCTGGGTGGTCACGAAGGGCAGCGAGGAATTCGCCCAGGACGCCGGCTGGATCTCGGCCGAGTTGGCCAAGCTCGCCGACCGCCTCCCCTTCCCCTTCGAGGTGGCCAATATGCTGCCCGGGCGCAAGGCCACGCAGGCCGCTGTGGCCCAAGCCGCCCAGGAGGTGGCCAATGGCTAAGTCTGTCGTGCTGTACGGCCCCCAGGGCAGCGGCAAGAGCCTCCACGGTGCTGCCATCGCGGAGAACCTGGGCCTGCGCCAGGTGATCGACCTCGAAGACGTCCAGCTGATGGGAGAGCGCCTGCAGCGGCAGGGCTTCCTGTACCTGTCGTGCAGCCAGCCGTACGCCCAGCGGGCGGCGAACCTGCTCGGCACCGAGGTCGTCCACGTCAGCCATGCACTGGCCGCCATCGGTGTCAGCACCAAGGAGGTGGCCCATGGCTGAGCTGCTGCTGATCCTGATTGGCCCCGCCGCCGGTGGCGCACTGCTCCACCACCTCTGGTCGACCCGGCCGGCTCGCCGGCGTCACAGCGGCTTGGCCGTGGGGCAGATTCCGCAGCGGCTGCGCCGTCGCCCGCAGATGGCCGTGCGCCGCGCTGGCGGTGCAGCATGAACCTTGATCGCGTGATTCAGGTGGCTCTGTACGCCATGCGCAACGGCGGCACCGGCCCGCTTTCCACCGGTGAGGCGCTCACCGCTGCTCTGGTGCTGAACCGGCACGACTGGCTGACCGAGATGGACTACACCATCGCCCAGGCGCTTGATCGCATCGACGAGGAAACGATCCCGCACTTGGCCGATGCCGCGCGCAGCGTCGCGGAGGGCTTCGACCATGGGTAAGGTCTTCGAAATCCGCCATGCCGGCCTGTTCGCAGGCCTCGGTGCTGGAGCCAAGGGGTTCAACCAGGCACGACCGGACATCGGTTCAGCGCGAGCCACGTTCCGGTGCATCGGTGGCATCGATGTGGATCCGGCAGCCATCGCCGACTTCGGGCGCATCGCCGGTGTCCCGGGCACCGTCATGGATCTGTTTTCGCTGCACCAGTACCGTGCGTTCTGGGGCTGTGAGCCACCGCCGGGCTGGCGTGAGGCCGGCACGGCCGACGTGCACCGCGCTTTCGGCCACGAGCGCCCGCACGTCGTTTTCCTGTCGGCCCCGTGCAAGGGTTTTTCCGGTCTTATGTCGGAAACCAAGAGCAGGACCGCGAAGTACCAAGCGCTCAACGAACTGACCCTGCGTGGCATCTGGCTGACGTTGGAGGCCTACAAGGATGATCCGGTCGAGATCCTGCTGTTCGAGAACGTCCCCCGCATTGCCTCGCGCGGCCGACACCTGCTCGATCAGATCACGCAGCTGCTCCGCGCGTACGGCTACGTGGTGGCGGAGACGACGCACGACTGCGGCGAGTTGGGTGGGTTGGCGCAGAGTCGCAAGCGGTTCCTGCTGGTGGCCCGCCATGCCGAGAAGGTTCCGCCCTTCCTGTACGAGCCAGTGAAGCGCCCCCTGCAGTCGGTGGGCACAGTCCTCGGCCGCATGCCGCTCGCCGGCGACGTGGAGCGCGCAGGTCCGATGCACCGCGTCCCCTCGCTGCAGTGGAAGACGTGGGTGCGCCTGGCGTTCGTCGAAGCCGGCAGCGACTGGCGCAGTCTGAATCGCCTTGCGGTGGAAGACGGCGTGCTGCGCGATTACCTGATCCTGCCCGAGAGCCGCGGCGGTTTCCTGGGCGTGCGTAGCTGGGACGACCACAGCGGCACCGTGTCAGGGGAAAGCCTTCCGTCCAACGGCGCGTTCAGCGTTGCGGATCCCCGTGCAGCTGCCGGTGCGCCGCAGTACCAGCAGTACGGCGTGATGAGCATGGGCGACACCGCTGGCGCGGTGATCGGCGTCAAATCGCCTGGACAAGGTACGTTCTCTGTCGCTGACCCCCGCCACGGTGGCCCGGCCAAGCACAACAACGAGTACCGCATCGTTGCTTGGCAGGGCGCTGCAGGCGCCGTTACCAGTGCGCATGGCTCTGGCCAGTGCGTGCAGGATCCTCGATCGCATGGGGTGTTTGAGGGCGCTGGAAAGTACCCGGTGGCGCCATTCGACGCACCTTCGCGCACCGTGATCGCACGTAGCGACACCGGCCACGGGGCGTACGCCGTCGCGGATCCCCGCCCGGCCAATCAGCGCCAGCAGGGCGACGCCTATCTGACCAACGGCCACTACGGCGTGGTGCAGTGGGATGCGTCGAGCGGGGCTGTCAGCGCGGCAGCGGGCCATGACAACGGGAAATGGTCGGTTGCGGATCCCCGATTGCCCGACGCGCGCAAGAACCTGGTGTGCGTGATTCGGAGCACTGACGACACGTGGCACCGCCCGTTTACCACCTTGGAACTGGCCGCCCTCCAGTCGTTGATCGAGCCTGAAGAGAAGCTGGAGCTGGATGGGCTGAGCGATCAGGCATGGCGCGAGCGGATAGGCAACGCTGTGCCGCCGTCGTCTGCCCAGGCCATCGGTGAAGAGATCGGCCGCACGCTGCTGCTGGCCTGGACGGGGCAGACCTTCGCGCTGTCCAGCACGCCGATCTGGGTGCGCGACGTCGCTGTGGCAATGTCACTTCCTGCCGGGGGTTCCGCATGACTCAGCGCGAGTACTCGCCTACCCGGCCTCTGCACGCGTGCCCGCAAGGCCACAAGGCTCGTTACATGCTCGACGGGCGCCGTTTGGAGGCCAAGGGTGGCCACTTCATCGAATGCCGCTGCAGCAGCACGCAGAAGTGCGCAACGTTCGACCTGGCCTGGGCGCACTGGCACAAGATGCACGGTCTCCGTCCTGAAGAAGCCCCGGCAACAGCGGCGAGCAATGTGGTGCAGCTCGGGCTGCGATTCACGGGGGGCGCGGCGTAATGCAAGAGGTCGTGCCCTTCTCTGCCCTGCAGCGGCTGTGCCGGCCTGCAGGTCCGGTACCGAGGGTCTCCACGGTCTGCCGTTGGGCAGACCGTGAGGGAATCCGGTACAAGTACGACGCGCAGGGCGGCATATGGACCACCGGGGCGGCGCTCAACGCCGCTCTCGGGCTGGGCAGTGCTGGCCCTGAGATGGAACGTGAAGAGGATTTGATCTGATGGGTGTCGGCAGGAAGCGCAAGTTCAACCCGGATATTCCGGCGCATATCGACCAGCTCGCGCTGCCGCGCGGGATCTACTGGCACGACGGCCGCTGGTTCATCTACACACCGCACGCTGAGGGTGGGCGACGTGTTCGAAAGACTGTCGCCTACCGAAGCGCGAGGCTTTCGGATCTGCACGCCATCGTTGAAGCCCAGGTCAACGGGCATCAGCGAGGCACCTTGCGCTACCTGTTCGACCGCTTCCACGAATCCATGGAATTCAAAGAGCTGACCATCGGCACCCAAGCTGACTACCGGCGCTACGCTGACGCGTTGTCAGCCTACGTTCGCCGAGATGGCAGCAGTCTGGGCGACGTGCAGGTCGAACGGATCACCACACCGGTGGTGCAACGTCTGGTCGAGGTGTTCGCGATGGGGCGGCCAGCCAATCGCCAACAGCCGTCGCTGCCCGCGACACCCAGCAAGGCCAATCACCAGTTCCGCTATCTGCGCCGCACGCTCGCGTGGGGCGTCCGCAACGGACACTGCACCCACAACCCGGCCGCCGGCGTTCGACAGGCCAAAGAGGCCAAGCAACACCGCATGCCGACGCCAGATGCCTACGACGTTGTCCTGGCGTTCGCACGGGAGCGCGGCGCGCTTCCATCGCACACGAAGGGCAGCTGCCCTGCATACATCGCCCCGGTCATGGTGCTGGCCTACAGTGCGCGACTGCGTGGCATCGAGGTATGCACACTGACGGACGCCCACCGGCTACAGGAGGGCGTCCATGGCCAACGCAGGAAGGGATCGCGCGATTCCGTGACCGAGTGGGATGACGCGATGACTGCCGCCTGGGAAGAACTGGCCGCGCGTCGCAGCGCGATATGGAATCGCGAGGGCCGGAACTTCGCAGTGCCGCTGAGGCCCGAGCACCGCATTCTACTGGTCGAGCAGACGGGCAACCCGATGGCAAAGTCGTCGCTGGAAAGCGCCTGGCAGCGCTTCATCACCATGGCCATGCGCGAGGGTGTCATCGAGAAACAGGATCGCTTCTCGCTCCATGGCCTGAAGCACCGAGGCGTCACGGATACCGTAGGCAACCGCGGCGACAAGCAGGATGCGGCGGGCCATCAGTCGCCCACGACGACAGGGCGCTACGACCACGCTCTGCCTGTCGTGAAACCTCCACGACGCCGCTAATTTTTCCGGCCATTGTTCCGCCAGCTCTTATCAGGCACTTCGGGGAAACCCTAAGTGCCTGAATTCTTTGGTGGGCCCAGAAGGATTCGAACCTTCAACCAAAGGATTATGAGTCCTCTGCTCTAACCGTTGAGCTATAGGCCCTTGCGGCCGCACAGTGTAGTGGAGGCCCGC
>Ga0302347_1001011_pt1 | contig 36884 bp, 29 predicted proteins | sample PhyWR1_FD_202178 | JGI IMG/M metagenome (GOLD analysis project Ga0302347, IMG submission 202178) | Leaf surface microbial communities from wheat plants in UC Gill Tract Community Farm, Albany, California, United States - DLSL W.R1 (v2)... | ecosystem: Host-associated > Plants > Phyllosphere >... | reverse complement strand
CGGGAATAGGAAATAAAAATAACAATATAGCGATTGCAACAGATAAGCAAACAGCACTTACAAGCACCAATCGAACATCAATCTTCAATTTAATAACCATATCCCTCCATCGATGAGGATCGTAATTCAAACAGTGCAGCAAAGGTTGCGCTTCGCGTAACGTTTTTTGAGGACGCTTATGACACGAACCGTTTATTGGACGGCTGAGCAGCTCGACGAGCTACGCCAGCACTATCCAACCACCCGCACTGCAGATCTAGCCAACGACCTGCAGATCCCACTCGCCAGGGTGTACAGCAAGGCCATGGCCTTGGGCTTGCGCAAGAACGACACCTTCTTGGCGACGTCTGCCAGCGGCCGCATTCACCGCGGTGGACTGCTGGGTGTGCAAACCCAATTCCATTCCGAGCAGACGCCGTGGAACGCTGGCCTGAAGGGCTGGAACGCCGGCGGCCGAAGCGCTGAAACCAGATTCAAGCCCGGTTCCAAGCCTCACACCACCATGCCGGCGGGCAGCTACCGCATCAACAAGGACGGCCACCTGCAGCGAAAGATTGGCGAAGCATCAGGCGCGAATCACAAGCGCTGGCGCAACGTGGCCGAGCTGCTGTGGATTGAAGCCAATGGCCCATTGCCAGCCGGCCACATCGTGATCTTTCGACCAGGCATGCGCACGGCGGTGCTGGAAGAAATCACCCACGACAGGATCGAGTGCATCAGCCGCGCGGATAACGCACGCCGCAACCACCCATCCAACAAAATCGCCCGAGCTTGCGCGCCTGGTGCAGCTTAAGGGCGCCATCACCCGACAAGTCAACCGGATTGCCCGCGAGGCAGAAGAAAGAGCAGCACCATGAGCCAACCACATATTTCTGAGCTTCGTGAGCACCTGATGGCCACCCTGGCCGGCCTGCGCGATCGCGAGAACCCCATGGAGCCCGACCGTGCACGCGCCGTGGCGCAAGTCGCCAGCGTGCTGGTGGACACCGCACGCGTGGAGGTCGACTACATCAAGGCCACGGGCCAAGACAGCAGCGGGTTCCTGCAGGCATTGCCCAGCGCCAGCATCAGCACCGTGACGGCAGGCCTGTCGAACGGCATCACCAGCATTACCCAGCACCGCCTGACCGGCTGAGACGCGCCGCTTCCACGACAAAGCCCGCAATCGCGGGCTTTTCTGTTTCCGCCTTCCAGATCTTCGGAGTGACAGCAGCATGAACCAGCGCACCCTCTCCCGCCCCCAGCGCGCAATGCTGGCCAACGCCATCGCCGGACGCCCGCTCGAGCACGGCGTGCCCCGGCCGCGCGCCTCCGGCCCTTTCAGCACCGTCCAGGCGCTGCACCGCAAGGGAATGCTGGCCGGCATCAATCACCTGCCCACGGCCGCAGGCCGCGTGGCTCTGGCGACCTACCAAAAACCTGTAGGTAGTTGCCCTCGCCGTTCAGCTCAACAATAATATTGTGCAAATGATCAAAGGAGAAAATTGCCAGACTTTCCTGTTTTCATTGCAGCAGCCGTCCTCGCTGCCCTTGTCAGTGCGGTGGTGCTTATGGCCGCTTTTGGCTTAGCCGATCGCATAATTTTCTTCCTGCAACTGGCGTTCGTTCTGTCTGCAGCAACAGCCTTGTGGTGCGCCTTCGCTAAGCACTCCCTCGCCGAATATGCAGTTTGGACCATGTACCTTAGCGGCCTTGCCCTGGCGGTTCTAATGATCCGACGATTCTTGCCAAGGAAGCCGCGGAACCCAGATGATCCAATGCTTCAAGACACCGACGGGGATCGTTGAATCCGCAACACCGCTTCGGCGGTTTTTTTACGCCTACACCCACACCGGTGAAGCCTCACTCTGGCCACAGCAGGGCCGCCACAACGCCGAGCGCCACAGACACTCCTGCGATAACTTGGGCAATGACATTGTTGCGTCGTGCCCGCCGCCGCTGCTCTAGCCAGCGATAACAAAGGACGCGTTCAGCCGGATCACGGGAGAACAAGCCATCGTCAAGATGTTTGCGGATCACACCCAGCCCGTGCTTCTCTTCCCAAGATAGGAGGATTTTCAACGTGCGGGATGACGGTTCGTTTGGCTCTTTCATGGCCTTCTCAAGAGTCTTTCGCATCGGCGCAAATTATTAACTGAGCACCCACTTCGCTGTCGGACAGACGCAAAAAACCGTACCGACCTATCAAACGCCCGCGACTTGCGGGCTTTTTCGTTTCTGAGGATTTCAGCATGCCCTCCACATACCAAATCACGCGACAGCATTGGAAGGCCTGCGCACAGCAGGCTTCGAATGAAGGCAGCCCATGAACAGTCCCGCCCTAAATGCCTTCACAGCGCCAGCAACCATCCGGTTTGCCCGCCATGAGCACGCCCAGATCACGCGCAACACCGCTCGCGCCACCAAAAGCATCCACATCACGCTGCCCGAGGACTCCCTGGCCGAGCGGCGCGCGCGCAGCGCACTGTTCGAGTCCCGGCAAAACGTGATCGAGAAATTCAGGCGTGCGTTACACAAACGCTGAACTGAAGCGATCTCTCGAGAAAAATTCAACGGACATCACCTCCTAAGGGAGTACCCAGGCTGAGCCTTCCGCAGTTCGATCAGCTCGTGCTCCATGGACCTGATCGAGCTGATCAGTTCGTTGGCTCTTGCCTCCTCTGCCTCAGCGACTCGGGCGGTAATCCCCCCGAATTCCACCGTTCCGAGAAGTAGAACTATGCGGCCATGGCCAGCCGCTGTTTCGGGGTGATCCCGCCCAAGGCCATGTTCGGGCGTTCATGGTTGTAGCGCCACATCCATTGCGTGGCAAACTCCCGGACCTCGTCAAGGTCGGACCAATGGTACTGCGACAGCCACTCGTAGCGGACTGTCCTGTTGAAGCGCTCCACGTAGGCATTCTGTTGGGGCTTGCCGGGCTGGATGTGCTCAATGTGGATGCCACGCGTGCTTGCCCAGTTCAGCAGCGTGGCGCTGATGTACTCGGGCCCGTTGTCGCAGCGGATCACTCGCGGCTTGCCACGCCAGGCCATGATCTGCGCCAGCGTGCGGATCACGCGATGCGACGGCAGCGAGAAGTCCACCTCGATGCCCAGGGCCTCACGGTTGAAGTCGTCGATCACGTTGAGCAGCCGGATGCTGCGCCCGTCTTCCAGTTGGTCGTGCATGAAGTCCATCGACCAGACCTCGTTGCAGTGCTCGGGCACCGTGAGCGGCTCTGGCTTCTCGCGCACCAGGCGCTTGCGCGGCTTGATGCGCAGGTTCAGCTCCAACTCCCGGTAGATCCGGTACACGCGTTTGTGGTTCCAGGGGAAACGGCGCACATTGCGCAAATGCAGGAAACACAGCCCGAAGCCCCAGTTGCGGTTGTTGTCGGTCAGGCGCAGCAGCCAGTGGGCGATCTCGTCGTCCTCGATGCCACGCCGGGCCTCATAGCGGTAGCAGGCCTGGCTGATCTGAAACGCCTGGCAAGCAGCCCGGATCGATAGTCCATGTTGCTGCACTGCATGTTGAGCCATCTCGCGTCGGCGAGATGGCTTCACCACTTTTTTGCGAGAGCCTCAGAGACAACCTCGGCCTTGAGCTTTTCCTCGACATACATCTTGCGCAATCGCCGGTTCTCCTCCTCCAGCTCCTTCATGCGCGCCATGAGCGAGGCGTCCATGCCACCGAACTTGGCTCGCCATTTGTAAAAAGTCGCCGAGCTGATTCCCAGTTCACGGCACAGCTCGGGGACGGTCAGCCCGGCCTCTGCCCGCTTGAGTACGTCGATGATCTGGCTGTCGGTGAAACGCGATTTCTTCATGGTAGAGATTCTCCTGTGAGTGTCTCTACTTCTCAGCGCTATGGATTTTCGGGGGGATTACCTTGCACAGGCTGCTCTTCACCAAAAAACAAACAAGCCTAAGTTGTTGATTTTCTTCAATTTTCACCAACTATTGCACAATCGTGCAAACCCGTTCGATTCATCTTTCCGGCACCAAATGGAAGCCCCTGATTCGCAAGAGTCAGGGGCTTCTCTTTTGCCTCGCCTTGGCGAGGCAGCGCGCATCCATCTACGCCGCATGCACCGCCTCGGGCGGGCACGCTTGCTGGGCGCAAGCCCAGCTTCCATGGTCCTCAGTTGTCCAGGGCCGCACGCGCCTTGACTGCGGTGTCAGGGAAGTCGCTGAACACCGCGTCCACTCCCAACTGGAAGAACAGCTTGTATTCCGCCGCCGGATCGCCCTTGAAGTCCGATGCCAGGCGTTTGGCTTCGTTGCGGAAGGTGAAGGGGTGTACCACCAGGCCTGCGGCATGCGCATCCTTCAGCACCGAGGTGGCCGGCAGCATGGTGCGGTCGCGCTCGTCGACCACGCCGTCCTTGTTCACGTCATCGACCTTGCCGTCGCCATTGGCATCCACACCTTTTGACGAAATCAGGTAAGGCTTCCAGGGGCCGATGCCATCGGCGTAGGTCTTGATTTCGGCCAGGCCCGCAGGGGTCAGCATGGTGATGAAATTGCGCTTGTCACCCGCAACGGCAAAGTCATACGGCTTGTCAAAGGGCGCGGCCAGCGTGACCTGCCCGCCGAGCGCCACATCGTCGCCGTCGATCAGCTGCGACAAACGCACCTGGGTCTTGGTGCGCAGGTACTTCAGGTTGGAGACTTCGAACGACTGGATGATGACGGGCGAACTTTTCTGCGTATAGCCGTAGCCGGCAAGAACGGCCAGCAGGCGGTCTTCGAGCTTCAGGCCGGCGTTCACGTGGTAGGTGGGGTGCTTGGTTTCGGGGTAGACGCCAATCGTGCGGCCCACGCGCGTGCTTTCGCTCTTGGCCAGGTCCAGAACTTCCTTGAGCGTGGGAATGCTGAATTTCCCGTTGTACGACGCATCACGCTCGGCCAGCGGCTGGATGGCGCGCAGCGTCTTGATTTCGGCCAGCGTGAAATCGGTGGCGAACCAGCCGGTCTCGGCAACGCCGTCCACCATGCGCGTGGTCTTGCGGCTCGCAAATTCGGGCCGGCTGGCGACGTCCGTGGTGCCGGTGATGTTGGGCTCGTGGCGGGCGATCAGCTCGCCGTCCTTGGTGGCCACCAGATCCGGCTCGATGAAGTCGGCCCCCATCTCGATTGCCAGCTTGTAGCCTTCCAGCGTGTGATCGGGCCGGTAACCGGCGGCTCCACGATGGCCCACAACCAGAGGGGGCTGGCCGTCCAGCGTGTTGTAGTCGGTGCCGTCCGATCCGCCACAGGCAGCAAGCAGCGTGGTCGTGGCCAGGGCCAGCACCGTCAGTTTCATCGTCATTGCGTGTCTCCTCCGTTGTAGAAGAACCCATGGTAGATGGGCACACGTGACGCGTCCATGACAAAGCAGCCGACCGCTGGTAAGTCACTACACGGCGGGGCAGGCCGCGCAGTCACCACGGGCCAGGGAAGCCTATGATTGCCGGCCATGAAACCCGACAAGTCCAAGAGCAATATCTCCGCCGCTCTGCAGCTCTGGCAAGCCTTTGAGTATCTGAGCCCGCAAAAGCCTCCCGAAGTGAAATGCGCGAAGGGCGTGTGCAACTGGGAGATTCCCGTGGACAGCCTGTCCGACGAGGATATGCCGTGGGTCGACCCGAAAAAGCAGGACGACCTCGACAAGCTCTTCTTCGTGGGCGAACACTCCACCCGCCGCTTCCATCTTTTTGCCGGCGTTCTTCCGGGCCATGTGTACACCAACGCGACGCGCGAGATCCTGGGCTCGCCCGCCATTTCTGACGACGAGAAGGCCGGCCCCACGGACGCCGCATCACTGGTGCTTCCCATCGATGAAATGGGCTATGTGGCGGGTTCGCCCTTCGTCAGCTCGACGCCCTGGGCGCTGGGCAACCTCGCGCTGGCAAGCCGTCAGCGAACGCATTTTGATTTCAGCGGCTTCTTCGGGCCCGATGGCGCCGAAGCTCAGACGGTGGCTGCGCTGAAAACCTTGCTGGTGAAAAACACGCTTCTTCCGCAGCAGACGCCCAACAGCAAGGAACTCACCACCGTCTCGGCCTTGCTGACGATCGAGAAGAACGAAGCCGAAGCCGAGAAAATCCGCAAGGCCTACAGGACCGTCACGGCCGACGATGTGCGCGAGATGACCGCCCTGCTCTTCGAGAAACTCGGGTGGACGCCAGCCAGCCAGGCACCTTGGGTGATCAAGACACAAAGCGCGAGCAGGAAGAACAAGAAGGAGCTGGATGACCCGCTCAACAGCTTCTACGCCGAGGACATCGAAACGGTACAGCGGGCTTTTCTCCAGGGCAACACCGGCGCCGCGCTGGACCAGTTCCTGGCGAGCACGGAAGCGCCCGAACGCGTGGACCTGGACGCCAACGACAAGACCCCGCTGCTCGCGGGCGTACACCCCGGCAAGCTGCCGCTGGCCGCATGGCCTGGGAGCCACCCGCTGGTGACGGCTCAGCAATTCGCGGTAAACACCATACAGCAGGATCTTGCGAGCTCGGGCCTGTTCTCCGTCAACGGACCACCGGGAACCGGCAAGACCACCATGCTCAAGGACATCGTGGCCGCCGTGGTTCAGCAGCGCGCCGATGCCTTGATGGCGTTCCAGCGCCCCGAGCACGCATTCCGCGAAGCGCTGAGTGTCGAGAACCACAAGGACGCGGCCTGGAAGCCCGATGCTTCCCTCTGCGGACATGGCATCGTTGTGACCAGCGCCAACAACGGCGCCGTCGAGAACATCAGCCGCGAGCTTCCCGGCCTCAGTTCCCTAGATGACAGCATTCAACTGGAGTACTTTTCCCAAGTCTCGGACTCCATGGGCCTGGGCAGGAAAGAGAGCCGCCCGGAAGCTGCGCAGACTTGGGGTCTGATATCTGCTGCTTTGGGAAACTCCACCAATCGCAACGCTTTCGCGAGCAGCTTCTGGTATCCCAACAAGGAGTGCAAGAAACTGCCCGATGGCGCGCCCAACCCCCTGGCCCAGGTGTGTCTGCCTGAATGGATAGCCAGCCATAGAGACAGCGTCCCCTCCTGGGAAGAGGCCCGGGCCCGCTATCGAGCCGCCCGGGCGGAGGCGGAAAATCAAGTCGCAAAAGCGGCGGACCTGGTCGACGCGCAGGTGCTGCTGCCCAAGCGCGAAGAGCAACTGGCCCAACTGCAGACACAGGAACGCGCACTGGACCTGCAGCTGCGGCAGCTCGAGACCCATGCCGATACGGCGAGAAAGACCTGCGCCGCCGCGGCTGCGGCGCTGGCCGCCGCGGCTTCGCATCTGGAGCATGCAAAAGCCCGCGCGGCAGCCGATGCGCAACGCGAAAATGCGGCCTTCCTGGTGCGCAGCCACCATGCAAGCCGCCCCAGCGGAGATGTGGAGCAGTTGACCATGGAGATGGTGCAGGCGCAGAGCGCGGAACAGGCCAGCCAGCGCAATCTCTCCAACCACCATGGCGCCAAACCAGGGTTACTCACGCGCTGGTTTTCACAGCCCAAGGTGGACGCGTGGGAGCGGCGTGATCGCCAGTTGACGGCTCTCATCGAGCATGCGCAAGCCGCGTTCCAGACCGCGCAGAAATCGAAGCACGCGCTCGAGCGGTGGGAGCAGCAACTGCGTCCCCTGCAGCGCCAGGAACAGACATGCAAGGATGCTGCGACCGCGACACGCGTACGCATGGTGGATGCGGGGTTTGCCGACCATTACAACCTGGCAGTGGTAGAGAAGGCGCATGCCGGCGCCCAGCGGGCTGTCAGTGAGGCGCAACAGGATTTGCTGCGCCTGGATGGCTTGCTGCGAAAACACGCAGCGCAACGGATTGACCTGCAGACCCGCGCAGCACAGTTGAGCAGCGACATCGAGGCCATGGCACAGAAGCTGGTTCTGGCCGGCTTGCCGGATCGCAGCCGCGACGCCTGGAACCTGTCGGAGCTGTCGCGAGACGACTTCCACCGGGCTTCGCCCTATCAGGATGATGGCGCGCTTTTCAGCGCGCGCCGCGCGCTGTTTGTCGCGTCCATGGAGCTGCACAAGGCATTTGTCGTACATGCCTGGAGCAAGCTCAAGCCCACGCTGTCGGTGTTCGTCGACCTGCTACAAGGCAAGCTCACCAGCGGCCGTGTCACGGGCGGGGTCATGCCGCTATGGGATGCGTTCTTTCTTGTCGTTCCGCTGGTATCGACGGCGTTTGCCTCGTTCCCACGGCTGTTCAAAGGCGTCAGGACCAACGACCTGGCCTGGCTGCTCATCGATGAAGCCGGTCAGGCAGCGCCTCAACAGGCGATAGGCGCAATCTGGCGCTCCAAGCGGGCCGTGATCGTCGGCGACCCCATACAGCTCGAACCCGTGGTCAGCATTCCCCAGGAACTGGTGACGCCGCTGCAGAACTATTGCGACACGCCAGCCCAGTACATTCCGCCCGAGGCTTCGGTGCAGACCATGGCCGACCGCTCCAACCGCTATGGCACCTTGATGGGCTCAGAGGAAGATGGGACGGCGCTGTGGCTAGGCTCACCGCTGGTCGTGCATAGACGCTGCACCAACCCCATGTTCCAGATCGCCAACGCCATCGCCTATCAAAACAAGATGGTCTATGGAACCATCGAAGGCGCCGCGCTTGACGCGCCGTTGAGCGCCTGGCTCGATGCCTCAAACGAGGACGCCGAAGGGCATTGGATAGAGAACCAGGCCGATCGCGTGCTGCGGGGCATAAAAAAGCTCACCAACGATGAAATACGCGATGAAAAGGGCAAATTGCGGATCTACGTCATCACGCCCTTCAAGCTCGTGAGCGAGCGCATGCGCGAGATGCTGGGCCGCCGGTTCGACGATGAGACGGCCAAGGAGATGTGCGGCACGGTCCACACATTCCAGGGCAAGGAAGCGGACTTCGTGATTTTCCTGCTCGGTGGCGACCCCAGCCGTCCCGGCGTCATCTCCGGTTTTGCCGGCCGCAAACCCAATCTGATCAACGTCGCCGTCACGCGCGCCAAAAAACGCCTTTTTGTGATCGGCAGCAAGGCATTCTGGTGCAGCCCCGCCGACGCCAACGGTTACTACAACACCATGGAAGACCTGCTGAGCACCGCCAGCCGCGCCAAAGCCAGCGCAGCGTCGGAACCGCTGCAGTGATGCCAGGCGCCGCTTTCCGCAACCTCGGCGCGCCCCGTACTGCGGGTCACGGACTGCCGCCCCGGCGAATGCGAGATGGATCCAAAGTGTTGTTTTAATGACAATCAAGGGATTGTAACTATTGTTTCATTTGTGGAATGTCCAATGGATCTAGCCCCACGCGACTTCGGTGGCTATCACCTTGGTGCATGGGCGTTCTTATCTCCAACTACCCATTGAACAGCATGAAACGACAACTCCTGGCCCTTGCCGCCCTCACCGTTGCCACAGGTGCCATGGCCCAAAGCTCCAGCGTGACGCTCTTCGGCGTGGCCGATGTCTCGGTCGCCCATCTCTCCACGTCCGGCAAGAGCGTCACGGGCCTGGCCAACGGCGGCAATTCGAGCAGCCGCCTGGGCTTTCGTGGTGTAGAGGATCTGGGCGCGGGCCTCAAGGCCGGGTTCTGGCTCGAAGGCGGTGTGACCGTCGATGATGGCGCTGCGTCCGGCTTCAAGTTCGATCGCCGCTCCACCCTCAGCCTGATGGGCAATTTCGGTGAACTGCGCGTGGGCCGCGACAAGACGCCGGCCTACCAGAACCTCGAAACCTTCCATGCGTTTGCCGATGCCGGCATGGGCGCCATCAACGGCCACAGCCTGATCAGCGGCTCGGCGGCCGGCACGCCCGAAGGCTCCAACCCCAAGCGCGTCTCCAACAGCGTCAGCTACCTGCTGCCCAAGCTCGGCGGCGTGTATGGTCAGGTGACGCACAGCTTTGGCGAGCAGGCCGGCAACAACAGCCTGTCGAGCCACACCGGCCTGCGCCTGGGTTACGCTGCAGGGCCACTGAACGTGGCCGGTGCCTATGGCCTGGTGCGCGGCGGCACCGCGACCACAGATGTCGACTACAAGACGTTCAACCTGGGCGCTTCGTACAAGCTGGGCAGCTTCACGCCCATGGTGCTGGTGGCGTCGGACCGCGGCGCCGACAAGCGCATCGACCTGTACAGCTTCGGCCTGAAGATGGCCCTGGGACAGGGCGAGTTGCGCGCGGCCTACTCGATGTACGAAGATAAGAAGCAAGACGATGCCGACTCGCAGCGCCTGGCACTGGGCTATGGCTACGCCTTGTCCAAGCGCACGGAACTCTACGCCACCATCGCCCATATCAAGAACGACGGCAAGGCGGCACGCAAGCTCGGCTCGTCGCTGAGCCCCACGCCCAACGTGGGCAAGAAGCTCACAGGCTACGAAATCGGCCTGCGCCACAACTTCTAAGCGTGTTCGAGGCATGCGTTGGCGCGCATGCCCTCGCTTGCAAGCCTGGACCTCCGGGTGGGGAAGCGTCCTGCCATCCAGCCCCGCCGATGCGGGGCTTTTTTCATCATCCAGACAGACAGCGCAAGAAATGCTCTGTCCGATCTTGCAGGGCCTGTCGACATGACCCTGGCATCCATCCATTTCCCGCAGGCCTGAGTGCGCCAGACACCTGGCGCACGGTCTACGCCCAGCTTTGCTCGGCATTTTGCGGATCCAGCCCGGTGACGCTGGCCCAACGCGCTGCCGGCGCCCCTCCCCCATCGGCATCATCACCCGCATTGGCCCGGATGCCACCCGCTCATCCGCCCACCAGAGCGCAAGACCTCGAGCCGTCGACAGGTTAGGCAAGGTCGCAAATATTAGAAAATTCCTACAAATACTATCATATCGATAGTTTATATTTATCGATTTGCATTTCAGGAATACCTATGCCACCGCCGTCATCCCACGCCACCGCCTGCTCCAACAACGCCACCAAGGTCCACACCTTGCACAAAGGGTCGGCCTGGCAAGCTTGCCCAACGACCAAGCCAACGCCTTCAACCATCCCGCCGGGCCCTTCTCAGCCCTATGGCGCGGAGCAGAAAACGCTGCTGCAGCCACTTCATGCGCAGGCACAGACTGCCAGCAACTGGTTCAGTCAACCCTCGGGCTCTGCGGCACGCCAGCCACAAGAAAAATGGGCAGCACCAATGGATCTGCGGCATTCTGACGACAGACGTAGTGAGTCGCAAAGCAAGCATGCCGTTTCTGCACAACATTATGAAAACATCAGCGACAGCCCATTTGTGCAAATCGGATCGCCAAATCAGAATGCCTCGTACTTCGCCCCATCCGGCTGCCATTCTAAAAACCACACATCGGTGTATGACAGTTTTACCTACACGATGTACACCACGCCGGGCGAGATTTTCAACGATATCCTGCAAACGGGGAGCGCGTTCCCGTTGCGCATGAAGTACCAGGCCATGCAGCAGTATCCGCAGCAGCCAGCCACGCTGTATCCCGCCAATTGCGTGCATGCACCAGCATCGAAGCCGGTTAAAAACACCCCTATCCACCCGCTCTTGCTTTCTGTGAAGCCAGCGCAAGACAATCAACCCGTTACTCCAGCCCCTCCAGCTACCGGTACCCATCAGACCAGCAGCGCGGCACAGAATTACGATATCGACCTGCCATTACCAAAGGAAGTGAGCTATCACGATGCCAAGCAGCATTTCATAAGACTGAAACAGTACATGGATATTTTCTATCAACAAGTATCCAAAACCAAAAACTACGAAGCCAAAAATGCAACCGATGAAGGTCATGTCCTGCACAAGGGAACAGATTATCTACATTATTTATTTCTAGACACCTATCTGACGCTTGTCGGTCACGAAGAATACTTCAACCCGAATGATGCCGAAATGCAATCCGACCAAGACCAAGAGGGCAAGATGCCGAAGCTCAGTGCGGAGGAGCGAGAGATATTCAAATCCTACCCACCCCTTGATGCAATCGAAATCATTTGCCGCCTTGGGCATGTGGACACAAAAAATTATGCATTGATGGTAGCAAGAGTCCTGGAAGAAGAGCATGTACCAGAAAACAACAAGACCAATAGCACAAAAATGGACTTCCTGCCCCGCATAGACAGTGAAAACATTCACGGACTTACCGAACACCAATGCAAAAAATTAAAAAAATCCAACTCCCTGGAAGATTCTTTGAAAATCTATTTAAAACAAAGATTCCTTCCAAAATTCAAAATGAATTCCGAGATTGAAGAAGAAGAAAAGGGAAAACTCACAGCAGACATTGAGAAATACATTCTGGAAGAACACTACAACGACAGTCACGAAAAAGAAATAATTTTTGCAAGAATATCAAAATTGGAAATTGCATATAAAATAATTGGAAAAAATGAATACATAAAAGACATCAAATCAGCGTATGACAGCATCAAAGAATACCCGCACAGCAAAATCACAGCGGACTTTTCGATAGCCGACCAGGACCTTGAGGAAGAAGTACGCGCAATAGACCCCTCATTTGATGATCATTCCATTTTCGAAGTCGATTCGGTTGAGGCCGAAATTATTGCACCTAATTCATCAGATTTTTTCGGACAGCTTTAAACGATCACTTCCGAATTGCCGAAATGATGATTCCTGCAATTTCATGGCGAATACAGGTCATTCAACATGTTTCGGCAGAACTGAATATCACAATGCGTTCCACAGTTGCATCCAGTCATTGCATGTATTTTTCCGGCGATGGCATGTTTGACATCGAAGCTTCGCATGAGACTGGCAAAGCCCTTGTTCGGCAAAGACATGCGACTGATGATGCCTGCTGCTGCGGGTGGCAGCGATCGAGTCCGATCGACTCCACATACTCCCGCGGCGGGAGCGCTGAACCACGCTGGCCGCGCGGCACGACCGTCATTTGCGGCGGCTTCGCCGGCGCAGGTGGCGAACGCGCGCAGGGCAGCAAACCGCACGCGATCGGGATGAAATTTGCCGGCGCCCATTGAACCCAGGCCTGCAATGCGAGAGTCTGCTGCCCGACCCAGGCGCTGCGCGAGGGCATGGTGACCGAATCCCGCACCTTGGGACGCGTGCCAGCGCCGATCCCGTGACCCACGGCCAGGCGACTTCAACGCGCCAGCGGCATCGTCTAGGCGGCAGAGCCGGCACCACGCTCGGGTGCCAAGGTAAACATGTTGACCGTATGCGCGAGGTTGTGGGCCTGTTCGTTGAGCACCGCCGAGGCCGCCGTGGACTGCTCGACCAGCGCCGCATTCTGCTGGGTCGCCCGGTCCATGTCGACCACGGCCTGGTTGATCTGCACGATGCCCGTGCTCTGCTCGGCCATCGAGCCGTGGATCTCGCCGATGATGTGGGCCACGCGCTCGATGCCTTCGACGATCTCGCCCATGGTCGCGCCGGCCGCACGCACCCGCTCGGTGCCGGTGCGCACGCTCGCGCCCGATGCGTCGATCAAGGTCTTGATCTCCTTGGCGGCCGTCGCGCTGCGGTGCGCGAGGCTGCGCACTTCGGCCGCCACCACCGCAAAGCCCCGGCCCTGCTCGCCGGCGCGCGCCGCCTCGACGGCCGCGTTCAGCGCCAGGATGTTGGTCTGAAACGCAATGGCGTCGATCACGCCTATGATTTCGCCTATGCGCACCGAGGACCGGGCGATCTCGTCCATGGTGTCGACGGCGCCGCCCACGGTTTCCCGCCCGCGCCCCGCGGACTGGCTCGCGGCGTCGGCCAGGCGCTTGGCCTGGGACGCCGATTCGGCCGACTGGTGCACGGTGACGGTGAGCTGGGACAGCGCGGCAGAGGTTTGCTGCAGGCTGCTGGCAGAGTCCTCGGTGCGCGTGGACAGATCCAGGTTGCCGGCCTTGATTTCGTCGGTGGCCGTGGTGATGGAATCCACGCCGTTGCGCACATCACGCAGCACGCTCGCAATCTGCTGCACGAAGCGATTGAACGCGGCGCCGATCTGCGCCACTTCGTCCTTGCCCTCCACGGGCAGGCGCTGCGACAGGTCGCCGCCGCCCGAACCGATCCTGTCCATGGCATCGCGCACCTGCGACAGCCGGCGGAACGACTTGGCCGTGAGCGCCGCCGCGACGGCCGTGGCCACCAGCGCCAGCACCACGATGGCCAGCGCCAGCGTATGCAGCAGGTTGTCCAGCCCCGCCGTGGCTTCGGCTTCATCCAGCGCCACGACCAGCAGCCAGTCCGTGCCCGCGACCGGCCTGGCCTTGAGCATTTGCGCGCGTCCGCCGAGTTCCAGCGCCAGCGGCGACTGTGCCTTGGCCAGTGCGCCAAGGGCTGCGGGCGTGAGCCGCGCCGACAGTTCGGTCGCGGGCTTGAGCAGGAACTGTGCATCCGCATGGGCCAGCACCTGACCGTCTGTGCTGACCACAAAACCGCTGCTGCTGGGCGTGGGATGGATGGTGGCAACCACGGCGCGCACGCCTTCGAGCGGCACGGCGCCGCTGATCACGCCTTCGAGCGTGCCGTTTCTGAGCATGGGCGCGACGAAAGCCACATAGGGCACGCCCGTGGTCGAGTCGCCATACGGTTTGGTCACCGTGAGCTTGCCCGCGTGCACGGCGGCCTTGTACCAGGGACGCGCCGTGGGATCGTAGCCGGGCGCGGTCTGGGTCGTCGACTTGAACGTCTTGTCCTGCCAGCCCACCGTGGTGATGGGAAAGCCGCTGGCCTTGCCCATGTGTGCCGCCAGATCGCGCGGGTCGCCATGTTCGATGGCCGCGGCAGCAGCCTCGACGGCCTGGGCCTTGGCCGCAACCCACTGGTCGATCGCCATGGTGTTGCCCGCGGTGATCGCGTCGAGGTCCTGCTCCAGCGTCTGGAAGGTGCTGGCACGCGTGATGGTGTAGGTCGCGCCACCGGTGATCGCGAGCGCGCCCACGACGGTGGCGGTGCTGATGGCGAGAATCTTTGAGCGAAGGGTCTGAAGCATACGAGGGGCGGCAGTGCGCGAGGTTGGAAGGCGGCCAAAAAAGAGACTCAACACTTTTTCGGAAAGCCTGCAACCGACTTGAGGAAGCACGGCACTAAATTTTGTTACAGCCCCGCACCACTCCCCCACTCACTCAATGCTCAACACCCCGCTCAAGCGCCAGCCACGGGTCCGTCGATGCGTTCGGTCCAGGGCGCAGCCCCCGCATGGGGCGGCCAGCCAGGCTCGCCCGTGAGCGCGAAACGCGCCCAGGCGCCATGCATGCGCTGGGCGAGCGGCGCGGGCGCAGCCCGGCCAGCGAGTTCCTGCGCCGTGGCAGCGGCGAGGTTGTTGAACACGAACGGCAGCTCCACCCCATGCGCCGCGCCGAGCTGCCCCGCCCACTGGGGCGAGCGCCAGCCGAACACATAGCGGTGCGACGAGCGCGCTGCAAGGCCCGCGAGTTCCGCCAGACGCCGCGCGGGCTCGGCATAGTAATAATGCGACTGCATCCGACACAGCTGCTCGCCCGGGCTGCCGGCGGCGGCATCGGGCGCAAGGCCCGTGGCCGCGCTGAAATCCTGCAGATCGGCCTGGCCTATGCGCGCCAGCCCGTTGCCCGGCACATGGTAGAGCCGCATTTCCTCGGCGTTGTGGCCGACCAGCAGCTGCAGCGCGGACGGCTGCGCGGCCCAGGCCTGCGCGAGCGCCGCCAGTGGCTCGGCGCGCAGGCATTCGCCGTCGATGACCGGGCGCAGCGGAAAGAACTGGCGGCTGCCCATGCCATGCGCGCGCCGCAGCGCAGGATCGGCCGCGAGCCGGTGCACGGCCTGCAGCAGCGGCTCGAGCGGCGCGGCGGCGAACGCAGCGCGCGTGGGCGGCACGCCGGCGAGCGCCGCAATCGCCTGCAACGCGGTCTCGGCTTCGGCGCGCGTCTGGCAGGCCACGCTGGGGCTTTGCAGTATGGCGCGCTGGAACAGTCCGCGGCTTTGCGCCATGCCCATCAGACAGGCAAGCGCGCCCGCGCCCGCGGATTGGCCGAACACCGTGACCTGCTGCGCATCGCCGCCCCAGGCGCCTATGCAATCCTGCACCCAGCGCAAGGCCGCGATCTGGTCCAGCAGGCCGCGGTTCGCCGGCGCTCCGGGCAGATATGCAAAGCCGTCGACGCCCAGCCGGTACTGGATGGACACGAACACCAGGCCCTGGCGCGCGAACGACGCGCCGTCGTAGAGCGCATCGCTGGCGCTGCCGCGAAAAAATCCGCCGCCATGCACCCAGACCATGACCGGAAGGCGCTGGCCCGCCTCCACCGGTGGCGCCCAGACATTGAGCCGCAGGCAGTCCGGGTCGCCAAGCTGGCGCGCGCCGCTGCGCGGCCACTGCGGCGCCACCGGTCCGAACTCCGCGGCCTCGCGCAGGCCCTGCCACGGCGGCTCGGCCTGGGGCGGCTCGAAACGCAGGCTGTCCACGGGCGGGCGCGCATAGCGCAGGCCCTTGAACACGCGCAGTTCGCCGTCCCAGACTCCGCGCAGCCGCCCGCCATGGGCCAGCACGACTTCGGGCGCGGCGCGACTGGCGCCGGTTGCAGCACTCGCTTCGGCGCTCATTCCGACGCCAGGCCCAGCCGGTCGATCAATGGGCGCCAGACTGCGGCGTCGCGCGCCGCCCAGGCGCGCACATCGGCCGGCGTCGACGGCGTGAGCACCACGCTCATGGCCTCTAGCCGTGACTTGTACTGGGCATTGGCGCGGCACTGCTCGGTGGCCGCGCCCAGCCGCGCGATCGCGGCCGCGGGCGTGCCCGCCTTGGCGACAATGGCGATCCAGGACGGCCGCGCCAGATCGGCCGCCGCGGGCAGCAGTTCGGCCACCGTGGGCACATCGGGCAGCAAAGGCGAGCGCTGGGTGTCGAACACCGCGATGGCGTTGAGCCTGCCGGCCTTGACCTGGGCCGCGGCCGTGCCTATCACCAGCGTCATTGCCTGGATCTGCTTGCCTATCAGCGCCGTCACGCCCGCGCCTTCACCGACGAACGGCACATGGGTTCCGGTCGCGCCCAGCTTGTCGAGCAGCGCCGTGGTCAGCAGGTGCGCAGGGCTGCCCTTGCCCGGCGAGCCGAAGTTCAGTCCCCCGGCCGTGGCCTTGGCGAGTTTCTGCAGATCCGCGAGTCGCGTGAGGCCCTCCCCCGCAGGCACGGCCAGCACCAGCGCCGACGTGCCGAGCACGGCCACGCCATCGAAGTCGCTGCCGGGATCGTAAGGGCGCTGGCGGTAGGTATAAGGCGTGATGCTCATCTGCGACATGCCTATGCTCATCAGCGTGTAGCCGTCCGCTGGCTGGCCCTTGAGGCCGTTGATTGCCAGCACGCCGTTCGCGCCGGGCTTGTTCATCACCACCACCGGCTGGCCCAGCTCATGTGCCGCGCAATCGGCCCAGATGCGCGTCATCGCATCCGACGCACTGCCCGGGGGCTGCTGCGCGATCAACTGGATGGGCTTGGCGGGATAGGCCTGCGCCGATGCGCCCGCGGCGCACAGCAGACCGGTAGCGGCAAGCAGGCAGGCGCGGGACAGCGCTGAATCAGGAAATTTCATGGGCTTGAGATGGAGGAAAAAATTCAACGCGCGTTCTCGCAACGCGCGGCGATCAGGTCGGCGAGGCAGGCAAGCTGCGCGCCGGCCTGGCCCAGCGGCAGCGGCTGCGCCGCGGCGGGAAACAGTTGCAGCAGGCCCAGCCCACGCAACGCGGAAAACACCAGACCCAGAAATGCCTGGCGGTCCGGGGTGGCCAGAAGTTCGGGAAACGCGTCGAAGAATCCCGCCTCGAGCTGCGCGCCGATTTCCGCACGCAGGCGCGCGACATGCTGCAGGATTTCGGGTTGGCTGCGGCTGCCCAGATAGATGTTCCAGGCGACGATGAAGCGCGGCTGCGCGTAGATCAACCGCCAGGCGGTGTCGACAAAGCGCGCCGCGCGCTCGCGCGCGCTCAGACTGGCCGCGGGCCACAGCGCGCCGGCATCCAGCTGCGCCTGCAGCAGCGCGCTCAGGATGTTCATCATCAGCACCGCCTTGGACTCGAAGTGGTGCTGCACCGCGCCCGAGGTCATTCCCGCGCTGCGCGCGATCTCGTGAATGGAGACGTCCTCCAGGCTGCGGCGCTCGATGACTTCGATCGCGGTGTCGATCAAATGCTGGCGCGTGGCGGCACTGCGCTGCGCCTGGGTGCGTCGGGGCGCGATCGCAGGCGGGCTCATGGAATTTACATTTTGCATTTCGAACGTAATGTAAATACAGTGGACGCAGGCCTGTACAGGGGATACCCGATGCTGCACCGTGCTGCCTGCGGCACCACCTCATGCGCGACCGGGCGCTCGGCAAGCAGATGAGGCTGGGCAGGCCTGGCGTCGTGCGGCGTCGGCGATGTATTGGACGGCGGCGCAGCCGCGCGGATACACTGGCCCTACCGGCCCTGCAAAGTCGGAACAAAGGAGACTTGTGTGACAACCACCCTGACCCCCTACCTGAGCTTCGACGGCACGACGCGCGAAGCCTTCGCCTTCTACGAAAAAGCGCTGGGCGCGCAGATCCAGGCGATGATGAGCTACGCAGACATGCCTACGCCGCCGGCAGGCTCGGCCGCAGAGAGCTGCGGCGGCCAGCCCGCGCCCACGGGCGACGGCATCATGCATGCCAGCCTGGTGCTGCCCGGCGGCGCGCTGCTGTTTGCCGGCGACACGCCTCCCGGCATGCCTTTCGAGGGCATCAAGGGCGTGATGCTGACGCTGGAATACGACACCGTCGAACAAGCCGAGCGCGCTTTCGCCGCGCTGGCCGAAGGCGGCCGGATCACGATGCCGCTCGCGCCCTCGTTCTGGGCCAAGACATTTGGCATGCTCACCGACCGCTTCGGCGTGAGCTGGGCGCTCAATGGCGATCCGCTGCCCATGCCTTCCTGAGGCCTGAGAACAGGCGCATCCGGCCGCTCAGGGCCGGATCGCGATCTTCAGCACGCCGTCGCGCTGATGGCTGAAGAGCTCGTAGGCCGCGGCGATGTCCTCCAGCCCGTACTCATGGGTCACCAGCGGGCCCAGGTCTATGCGTCCGCTGGCGATCACCGCCATCAGCCGGCGCATGCGTTCCTTGCCGCCCGGGCACAGCGCGGTGTTGATGCGGTGGTCACCCAGGCCCGCACCAAAGGCATCGAGCGGAATCCTCAGGTCCGTTGAATACACACCCAGACTCGACAACGTGCCGCCGGGGCGTATGCAGCGCAGCGCGCTCTCGAACGTCTGCTGCGTGCCCAGCGCTTCGATCGCACTGTCGGCGCCTTTGCCGCCCGTCGCCTTGAGCACCTCGGCAACCACGTCCTGGGTCTTGAAATTCAAGGTGATGTCGGCACCGAGCTGTTGCGCCACGCCCAGGCGCTGATCGTTGCCATCGACCGCAATGATGGTGCTCGCCCCGCGCAGCTTCGCGCCCGCGGTCGCGCACAGGCCGATGGGGCCCTGCGCAAACACCACCACCACATCGCCTATGCGGATGTTGGCGTTTTCCGCGCCCGCAAAGCCGGTCGACATGATGTCGGGACACATCAGCACCTGCCGGTCGCTGAGCCCCTGCGGCACCGGCGACAGATTGCCCTGCGCATCCGGCACCAGCAGGTACTCGGCCTGCGCGCCATCGATCAGATTGCCGAAGCGCCAGCCCGCGGTGAGCTTGTAGCCGTGGCAGCCGCAGCGTCCGCTGGCGGCCAGGTAGCTGCCGTCCTGCGATGCCGCGCCATCCTGCGCCGCATAGCTGTTGAAATCCGGGCAGATCGCGCCGGCAATCACGCGCTGGCCTTCCTCGTAGCCGCGCACCGCGCTGCCGAGCTTGACGATCACGCCCACGGGTTCGTGGCCTACCGTCAAACCCTTGGCGACCGGATACTCGCCCTTGAGAATGTGCACGTCCGTGCCGCAGATCGTGGTCGTGGTGATCTTGATCAGCGCATCGTTGGGCCCGACATCGGGAATCGGTTTGTCCACCACTTCGATACGACCGGGTTCGACGAATACCGCCGCTTTCATCATCTGGGCCATGGGATCTCCTTGAAGAACAGAGGAAAGGGAACTGTGCTGGATTGCCAGCATATGCCTTCGCACCCGATCGCTGCTTGACGTGGAGCAAGGTCTGTCCCGGCAACTCCCCCTTGGGCTGCGCTGCAGCGCCATACGTTCAATGGCCCTGCGGCCGCATTGGCACTATGCTGGTGCCATGCCACGCAAGACCCTGCTCATCGTCTACCACTCGCTCACGGATGGAACGCGCCAGATGGCGCAGGCCGCGCATGACGGCGCGGCCGCCGAAGGCAGCGTGACCGTGCGCCTGCTGCACGCGCGCGAGGCCGGCGCCGACGATGTACTGGCGGCCGACGGCTATCTCTTTGCCACGCCCGAAAACCTCGCGGCCATCAGCGGCCAGCTCAAGGATTTCTTCGACCGCAGCTACTACGGCGCGCTCGAGCGCATCAACGGCCGGCCCTATGCGAGCCTGATCTGCGCGGGCAGCGACGGCTCCAACGCCGCGCGCCAGATCGCGCGCATCGCCACCGGCTGGCGGCTCAAGCCCGTGGCCGAGCCGCTGATTGTCTGCACCCATGCGCAGACGCCCGAGGCCATTCTCGCGCCCAAGCACATTGCCCAGGAAGATCTGCAGCAATGCCGGGCGCTGGGCGAAGCCATGGCGGCGGGGCTGGGGCTGGGAGTGTTCTGAGCAGTCCGCGCGTCAGAACTTCCCGCGCAGTGCCAGCATCACGCTGCGCGGCGCCCCATAGAAGCTGCCGTAGTCCAGATAGCCGATGCTGCTGTAGTAGGTCTTGTCAAACAGGTTGTTGATGTTCAGCGAGGCCGTCCACTGGTTGTCGATTCTGTATTCGGCAAAAGCGCTGTAGACCGTGTAGCCGGCCTGCGTGATGCGGTAGTCCCCGGTGCGGCTGCTCACCGTACCGTCGGCGTTGCGCAGGTAGGCGTAGTCGTCGATGAAGGTCTTGCTTTGGACCGTCGCACCGCCGCCAATCTTCCACTTGCCGAAATGGCCGGGCAGCTGGTAGGCGGCGAAAATCTTCGCCATATGTGCGGGCGAGGTGCCGTTGAAGCGGCCGCCCGAGGTTGAATTGCTGTCGCGGTTGTCGTTGTAGTTGTAGCTCAGCGAAAGCTGCAGGCCGCGCACGGGCTCGCCCGTCAACTCGGCGTCCAGCCCCTTGGAGACAATGCGGCCCGTGGGCAGGAAGCAGCAGCTGTTGCCCAGGTCCAACGTACTGGCGGGAAAGCTGCGGTCGCGCACCGCGGCGCCGTCGCGGTCAATGCGGTAGACCGCCAGCGCGCTCTGCAAGCGGCCGTCGAAATGCGCGCCCTTGAGGCCCAGCTCGTAGTTGCGCCCAGTCACCGGGTCCAGCGGTGCACCGGGCGCCGGTCCGGCACGTTTGTCGGCCTGCGACTTGAAGGTCTCGGCAATGCTGGCGTAGGCCGTCCACGTGCGATCCAGATCGTAGGTGGCGGCGAGATAAGGCGTGAAGACGCTGCTGTCCTCGTAGCGCGTGATCGAGCTCGAGGTCACGGTGCCGCTGGGGTTGAGCAGCGTGTTCTCGAACGCGTACTTGTAACGGCCCAGGCGCCCGCCCGCAATGACGTGCAGCGGCTCGCTCAGATGCAGGCGCAGCGATCCGTAGATGCCGGCATTGTCCGAGCGCGAAGGCTGGCGGCTCCAGGGCGTGAGCGCTGCGGGGCGCAGGTAGGCAGCGGGGTCGAAGCGATAGATGTCGGGCACCGGCGTGACCACATAGGGCACGGGGCGCTGCAGCAGCGCGTCGACGCTGAATCTGGACCATGAGCCGCCGACCAGCACATCGTGCTGCCGGCCCCAGGCGCTGAACCGGCCTTTGAGCGCGGCGTCCAAGGACGCATTGCTCCAGTGCTCTTTCTGGAAGTTGGCGCCACCCGTCGTGCCCACGCCGGTGAGCGCATCGGCAGCGCCGTTGAAATAGTGGTCGAAGCGGTCCTGGTCGGCGCGCTCGTGGTTGGCGTCGACGTCCAGCGTCCAGTCCGGGCTGAAACGGTGCGTGAGGTGGGCGAACAGGCCGGTGATGTTCTTGTCGGCGCGGTCGTCGGCGCCGCTGAGATAGAGCGTGCGCGCCAGGCCCAGGTCTTCCCCGGTGCGCGCCCGGGGCAGACCGTAGCCCTGGTACGACGAATCACGCCGGATATACGACGCGCCGAACAACGCCGTTGTCTCCGGCGTCAGATCCGCCTCGATCACGCCATAGGCCATGCTGCGCTTGCTGTGCGCGACATCGAAAAAGAAATCCTTGTCTTCGTGTGCCAGCACGCCGCGCCCACGGATGCGGCCGTCTTCGCTCAACGGGCCGCTGACGTCGAGATCGGCGCGCCGGAAGTTCCAGCTGCCCAGTTGGGCCTGTACCTGCACCTGCTTTTCACGCGTGGGCTTCTTGCGCACCAGATTGATCACTCCGCCGGGATCGCCATTGCCGCCAAACAGACCGTCCGCCCCGCGCAGCACTTCGACATGGTCGTAGAACGCCAGGTCATGATCGACCGAGAAACCGCGAAACATCGGCGATGCGCCGTCGACACGCAGGTTTTCGTTGCCCACTTCAAAGCCGCGCGCCAGGAAGCGATCGGCAAGCATGGAGCCCTGGAAGGCGGTCACGCCAGGCATGGCCTTGAGCGCGTCGGGCAGCGTGGTCATTCCCATGTCGTCCATCTGCTGGCGCGTGACGACAGAAACCGACTGAGCGACTTCGCGTTGCGTCAATTCCGTTTTTGCGCCCACCGTGGAGGTGCGCGCGATGTAGGCGCCCGTGCCTTCGGTGGCGCCGCTGCGCTCGGCCAGGGCCGCCACGGTCACGGTGGCCAGCGCCGCACCCGCCGCATCATCTGCCTGGGAATGCGGCACGGCGCCGGCCACCACGGTCATGGAGTTGCTGCCGGTGCGCGCCAGTACCAGGCCACTGCCGGCCAGAGCGCGCTGCGCCGCCTGCTCCACGCTGAAACTGCCGCGTATCTCCGGCGCGCGCCTGCCCTGCAGCAAGCTGGCGCTGGCGACCACGCTGCGCTGCCCCTGGTCGGCAATCCGCGCCAGCGTGTCGCTCAGGTCGCCGGCGGGAATGTTCCAGACAAGCAGCGCGCTGCCCGCCGCCGGCGGGGACGGCTGGGCCAGGACGCTGGCGGGTGCGCCGCACAGCAGCAGCAGGGCTGCGGCCGCGGGACGCAGCGCCTGGGGTGGACGGGAAAATGCGAAAGACGCGAATGCGCGCCGGCAGGAGGAGGCCATGGTCTGAACGAATCCTGGTTGGAATGAAAAACGTTGCTTCATTCCCCTTGTGCAATGAGCCCGCGAAAAGTCCTCACCAGGCGCGAAAAAACTGCTGCGGCCCGGCCCGGCCCGGCTCAGGCGTGCGGCGCCCTGACGTCGATCAGCGTGAGCCAATCGCTCCACCGCACGACCGTGATCGGCTGGGTATCGACCAGGTCCTGCAGCACCCGCTCAGGCCTGTCCAGCGAGAACCGGCCAAACACGCGCAGCCGGGCCGCGGCCGCACTCACGCGTATCAGCCCGGGCTGGTAGGGACGCAAGGCATCGATCACCACGCCCAGCGGCTGGTCGCGCACCTGGAGCACGCCGCCTTCCCAGGCCGCGGGTGCCATCAGCGATGCGTCCACGGAAGTGACTTCGCTGGCGCTGAAATATGCCGTCGCGCCCTCTTCCAGCGTGTGCCGGCGGCCCGAGCGCGTGGTGATGCGTACGCTGTGTTCCATCACATGCACCAGCGTTCGCTCCTCTTCCTGGCGCACCATGTAGCGCGTGCCCAGCGCCTGGACACTGCCTTGCGCACTCTGCACCACGAAAGGCCGCCAGCCCGCGCCCTGCCAGGGCGCCACGGCGACAATGACCGCGCCGGCGCGCAGTCGCACCAGTCGCTGCGTGTCGCTGAAGAGAATGTCCACCGCCGAACGCGCATCGAGCGTCAGCGTGCTGCCATCGGGCAGTGCGTGGCGACCGCGCTCGCCCGTGCCGGTGCGCAGGTCGGCGCTCAGCGTGCCCAGCGGAGTCTGTCGGTGCAGCAGCCAGCCCGCGCCAACGCTGAGCAGCACCGCCGCGAGGCCGCCATGCAGCGCGCGCCGGCGCGCAACCGTGGGAGGCGGCACGGCCAGCGCCTGCACGCCCGCGCGTGCCGCCAGGCCGCCGTCGCGCAACTGCGCAATCGCGGGCTGCACGTCTGCGCCCTGCAGACGCGCCTGCAGATGCTCCCAGGCGCTGGCATGCGCACCCGAGGCCGCAAGCCACTGCGCAAACCGCTGGCGGTCGCTGGCCGTGGCGCGGTCCGAATCCAGGCACACCATCCAGTCGATGGCCTGCTCCATCACGGTGTCCACGCGCTCAGTCTCCGGGCGCAAACGGCGCGCTGCACAAATGCACCAGCGCCTGTTTCATGTAGCGCTCCACGCTGGCTTCGGACACCGCCATGGCCGCGGCGATCTCGGCGTACTTGAGTCCATCGATGCGGCGCAGCAGGAAAGCCTGGCGCACCTTGGGCAGCATTCCGTCCAGCCAGGCGTCGATGGCCTCGATGGCCTCGCGCACCAGCAGATAGTCTTCAGGTGAGGGGGCGCATTCTTCGGGCATCGAGGCCAGCGCGTCCAGCCAGGCCTGCTCCAGTTCGCGCCGGCGCCAGAAGTTGTAGAGCACGCGCTGCGCCAGCGTGGTGAGATAGGCCCTGGGCTCCTGCAGCGCATGCGCCTGACGGGCGACGATGACGCGCTCGAACGTGTCATGCGCCAGATCCGCCGCCTGGTGTGCATCGCCCAGCTTGCGTCGCAGCCAGGCCTGAAGCCAGCGGTGGTGGTCGACGTAGAGCGTGTGTACCGGGTCGGCGGCAAACGGCATGGGCATGAACGGAATCCAGCGCAGATGAGAAGTATTCTCATTGTAGTCGTGAAAAATCGCCGCTCACCCGCGCTGTGGCTGGCGGTCCACAAGCGGCGCTTGCCAGCGCTCAGTCCGGCTGGCCCTGCACCGCCGCATAAGGCACAAAGCCCTGCGCGTTCTCATTGACCAGCAGCGGCTTGCCGACGAACGGAAACGCGCGCTGCGGGCAGGCGCTGCGTTCGCAGACCTTGCAGCCCATGCCTATGGGCGTGGCCACATGCGCGCCCTTGAGATCCATGCCTTCCGAGTAGACCAGCCGCGCCGCGTGCTGCACATCGCAGCCCAGGCCGATGGAAAACATCTTGCCCGGCGTGCCCCAGCCCGCGCCCGCATGGGAGATGCTGCGCGCGACCCACAGGTAGGTGCGTCCGTCGGGCATGCTCGCGAGCTGGGGCAGGATGCGCCCCGGCTGGGCAAAGGCTTCGTAGACATTCCACAGCGGGCAGGTGCCGCCGGTCTTGGAAAAGTGGAAATGCGTGGCCGACTGCCGCTTGGAGATGTTGCCCGCGCGGTCGACGCGGATGAAGAAGAACGGCACGCCCGGCGCGCCCGGGCGCTGCAGCGTGGAAAGCCGGTGGCATACGGTCTCGAAGCCCACGCCGAACTGGCGCGCAAGCCGGTCGATGTCGTGGCGCAGCGTCTGCGCAGCCTGCAGGAATTCGCCGTAGGGCAGCACCAGCGCGCCGGCGGCGTAGTGCGCCAGGCCTATGCGCGCCAGCCGGCGCGTGGCCTGGTCCTGCCAGTTGCCGGTCGCCAGGCATTCGTCCATCAGCGGCGCCATTTCGAGCAGCGCCAGCTGCGTTGCCATCTGGAATGCCTGCTGTCCCGGCGCGAGCTCGGCCGACAGAAACAAGGTGCGGCTGGCCGCATCGTAGCTGCGCAGCGGGCCCTGGGCCGCGCGCGCGCTGCGCTGTACCTGCACGGCGTGCTGCGCGCGCAGCCGCGCCACCAGCCAGTCGACCAGCGCCGCGCCCTGGGCGCCGGCTTCGCCCGCCCAGGCTTCGGCCGCGCGGTCCAGCGCGTCGAAGTAATTGCGGTGGGCAAAGAAGAAGTCGCGCACCGCCTCGAACGGCATCTGGCGCAGCGGCGCCGCGGCCCAGTCCTCGCCTTCGGCGCGGCTGTCGCCCAGCCGGGCCGACAGCGCTTCGAGGCGCTGCACATCTTCGGTGTGGCGGCGGTGCAGCGCCAGGATGGCCTGGGCCAGTTGCGGCAGCTTGGCCGCGACTTCGCGCAGCTCGGGCTGGGGCACGGCCGGCGCGCCCGGCAGCGCGGCCAACGCATCGCCCAGCTGGGCCAGCACGCGCGCCTGCTCGTCTTCGGAAAACTGCTGGATGTCCACGCCCAGCAGGCGGTGGATCTTGAGCAGCACCGACACCGTGAACGGGCGCTGGTCCTGCTCGAGCTGGTTGACGTAGCTCGGCGACAGCCCCAACGCGTGGGCCAGCGCCAGCTGTGTCATGCCGCGCTCGGCGCGCAGCGAGCGCAGGCGCACGCCCATGAAAGTCTTGGCCATGAAAGTCGGTCTCCAGAAATTCGCAAACTTCGCAAATTAGCGGTTTGTGATTCGCAAACATTCGCCAATTCAGGACTGTTCGCAGTGCAAGGTCTTGCGTAAATTGCAAATCTTCGCAAGCCTATCACGCCCACGACCCACATGAAAACCGACTTCCTGCGCGCCCTGCCCGGCACGGCGCTTGAATACTTCGACGCGCGCGCCGCCGTCGAGGCGCTGCGCCCCGGCGCCTGGGCCGCCCTGCCCTATACGCTGCGCGTGCATGCCGAGAATCTGCTGCGCCGCTGCGCGCCCGCGCTGCGCGACCAAGGCCTGCGACAGATGATCGAACGCCGGCGCGACAGCGACTTTCCCTGGTTTCCGGCGCGCGTCGTGTGCCACGACATCCTGGGCCAGACCGCGCTGGTCGATCTCGCGGGTCTGCGCGATGCGATCGCCGCGCAGGGCGGCGACCCGGCGCAGGTGAACCCCGTGGTGCCGGTGCAGCTGATCGTCGACCATTCGCTGGCCGTCGAATGCGGCGGCGACGACCCCGGCGCGTTTGCCAGCAACCGCGCGATCGAAGACCGGCGCAATGCCGACCGCTTCCACTTCATAGACTGGTGCCAGCAAGCCTTCGAGAACGTCGATGTGGTGCCGCCGGGCAACGGCATCATGCACCAGATCAATCTGGAGCGGATGAGCCCCGTGGTGCAGGTGCAAGGCGGCGTCGCCTTCCCCGACACGCTGGTCGGCACCGACAGCCACACGCCCCATGTCGACGCGCTGGGCGTGCTGGCCGTGGGCGTGGGCGGGCTGGAAGCCGAGAGCGTGATGCTGGGCCGGGCCGTGTGGATGCGCGTGCCCGACATCGTGGGCGTGCGGCTCACGGGCGCGCGCCAGCCGGGCATCACCGCCACCGACATCGTGCTCGCGCTGACCGAGTTCCTGCGCGCGCACAAGGTCGTGGGCAGCTATCTCGAATTCCACGGCGACGGCGTGGCCGGGCTCACGCTGGGCGACCGCGCGACGATTTCCAACATGGCGCCCGAGTACGGCGCGACCGCCGCGATGTTCGCCATCGACGCGCAGACCCTGGCCTATCTGCGCCTCACGGGGCGCGCGGCAGCGCAGGTCGCGCTGGTCGAAACCTATGCACGCCACGCGGGGCTGTGGGCCGATACGCTGGAACAGGTGGTGTATGACCGCGTGCTGCGCTTCGATCTGGCGAGCGTGGTGCGCTGCATTGCGGGGCCGTCGAATCCGCATGCGCGCGTGCCGACCTCGGAGCTTGCGGCGCGCGGCATCGCACAGGAGCCGGCGTCGCCGCCCGACGGCCTGATGCCCGACGGCGCGGTGATCATTGCCGCGATCACCAGCTGCACCAACACCAGCAATCCGCGCAATGTGATCGCCGCCGGGTTGCTGGCGCGCAATGCCAACCGGCTCGGGCTGACGCGCAAGCCCTGGGTCAAGTCGTCGCTGGCACCGGGCTCGCGCACCGTCGCGCTGTATCTCCAGGCCGCGGGCCTGGACCGCGAACTCGAGCAGCTGGGCTTCGGCATCGTCGGCTTTGCCTGCACCACCTGCAACGGCATGTCGGGCGCGCTCGCGCCCGACATCGCGCAGGAAATCGAAGCGCGCCAGCTGCACACCACGGCCGTGCTGTCGGGCAACCGCAATTTCGACGGTCGCATCCACCCCCAGGCCCGCCAGGCCTTTCTCGCCTCGCCGCCGCTGGTCGTCGCCTATGCGCTTGCGGGCAGCATACGCTTTGACATAGAGCGCGATGTGCTGGGCGTGCACGCCGGCCGCGAGATCCGGCTGCACGACCTCTGGCCCGACGATGCCGAGATCGACGCCGTGGTCCAGGCTGCGGTCCAGCCCGCGCAATTCGAACAGGTCTACGCGCCCATGTTCCTGCGCTCCATCGGCGCCGCCCGCGTCGCGCCGCTCTACGACTGGCGCGCGCAGAGCACCTATATCCGCCGTCCGCCCTACTGGGAAGGCGCGCTGGCCGGCGAACGCTCGCTGCGCGGCATGCGGCCGCTGGCGCTGCTGCCCGACAACATCACCACCGATCACCTGTCGCCGTCGAACGCGATCACTCGCGATTCGGCCGCGGGCGAGTACCTGGCCGCAATGGGCCTGCCCGAGCAGGATTTCAACTCCTATGCCACGCACCGCGGCGACCACCTCACGGCCCAGCGGGCCACGCTGGCCAATGCGCAACTGCGCAATGAAATGGTGGTCGATGACCAGGGCCGCACGCGCCAGGGGTCGCTGGCGCGGCTGGAGCCCGAAGGCCGGGTGCTGCGCATGTGGGAAGCCATAGAAACCTATATGGCACGGCGCCAGCCGCTGATCATCATTGCGGGTGCCGACTACGGCCAGGGCTCGTCGCGCGACTGGGCGGCCAAGGGCGTGCGGCTCGCAGGGGTCGAAGTCATCGCCGCCCAAAGCTTCGAACGCATACACCGCACCAACCTCATCGGCATGGGCGTGCTGCCGCTGCAATTCCTTGCGGGCTGCGACCGCCACACGCTGGCACTCGACGGCACGGAAACCTACGACGTGCTGGGCATGCCCGCGCCCAGCGCATCGCTGGTGCTGCGCATCACGCGGCGCGACGGCCGCCAGCACGACGTGCGCATGCAATGCCGGCTCGACACCGCCGAGGAACTGTCCATCTACGAAGCCGGCGGCGTGCTGCAGCGCTTCGCCCAGGACTTCCTGCAGCGCAGCGCCACCGTTTCCCCCGCCACCCAATCCCAAGCCGCATTCCAGGAGACCTGACATGACACTCGCCCTCGCCACCCCCCACCTCCCCAAGCCCAAGAAATCGGTCGCGCTGTCCGGCGTCACCGCGGGCAATACCGCGCTGTGCACCGTAGGCAAGACCGGCAACGACCTGCACTACCGCGGCTATGACATTCTCGATATCGCCGAAGTCTGCACTTTCGAGGAAATTGCCCACCTGCTGGTGCACGGCAAGCTGCCCACGCGCGCCGAACTCAAGGCCTACAAGGCCAGGCTCAAGTCCATGCGCGGCCTGCCGGCCAGCGTCAAGGACGCGCTGGAGCAGCTGCCCGCGAATGCCCATCCCATGGACGTGATGCGCACCGGCGTGTCGACGCTGGGCTGCGTGCTGCCCGAAAAGGATGACCACAACACGCCGGGCGCGCGCGACATCGCCGACCGGCTGCTGGCCTGCCTGGGCTCGATGCTGCTGTACTGGTACCACTGGAGCACCCAGGGCAAGCGCATCGATGTCGAGACCGACGACGACTCGATAGGCGCGCATTTCCTGCACCTGCTGCATGGCGAAAAGCCCAGCGCCGCCTGGGAGCGCGCGATGCACACTTCGCTCAATCTCTATGCCGAGCACGAGTTCAACGCCTCGACCTTCACCGCGCGCGTGGTCGCGGGCACGGGCAGCGACATGCACTCGGCGATCACGGGCGCGATAGGCGCGCTGCGCGGCCCCAAGCACGGCGGCGCCAACGAAGTCGCTTTCGAGATCCAGAAGCGCTATGCGAACCCCGACGAGGCCGAGGCCGACATCCGCCGGCGCGTCGATGCCAAGGAAGTGGTCATAGGCTTCGGCCACCCGGTCTACACCGTGAGCGACCCGCGCAACACCATCATCAAGCGCGTTGCCGAAGAGCTGTCGCTGCAGGCGGGCAGCACCAGGATGTATGCGATTGCCGAGCGCATCGAGGCCGTGATGTGGGACAGCAAGCGCATGTTCCCCAACCTCGACTGGTTCAGCGCCGTGAGCTATCACATGATGGGCGTGCCCACGGCCATGTTCACGCCGCTGTTCGTGATCGCGCGCACCAGCGGCTGGGCCGCGCATGTGATCGAGCAGCGCCAGGACAACAAGATCATCCGCCCCAGCGCCCACTACACCGGGCCCGACGATCTGGCGTTCGTGCCCATCGATCAGCGGCAGTGAGCTTCTGCAACGGCGATGCCGCCAATCGCCGACCACGGCTTTTTGCGCGCATCGGAGTTGCCTAAGATAGCCGCATGTCTGCCGCTGAATCCATCACCAAGTTCGATCAGTCGCGTGCCCAGGAGTACGCCACCCAAAGCCGCATCGCGCTGGCCGGCTACGACGCCTGCCATGAGCTCGCGGCCTGCCTGCTGTCGGCCCATCTGGGCGCGGGCGAGGCGCGCATTCTGGTGGGCGGCGCCGGCGGCACGGGTCAGGAAATCATCAGCGCCGCGCAGTTGCAGCCTGCCTGGCAATTTGTTGCCGTCGATCCCGCACAGACCATGCTGGATACCACCATGGAGCGCATTGCCCGGGCCGGCCTGGCCGAGCGCGTGACGCCGTTCGCGGGAACGCTGGACGCGCTGCCCGCGAGCGCCGCCTTCGATGCCGCGACGCTGATCGGCGTGCTGCACCACCTGCCGCAGCAGCAGGCCAAGAAGGACATTCTGCGCGCCGTCGCCGACCGGCTCGCGCCCGGAGCGCCGTTCATTCTGGCCTGCAACCGCTGCGCCTATGAATCCCAGCCGCTGTTTCTTGCCGCATGGGCGCAGCGCTGGCGCCTGGCGGGTGCCAGCGAGGCGGAAGTCGAGGCCAAGCTCGGCAAGATACGCCAGGGTGCGGTGCCGCCGGCTTCGGAAGCCGAAGTCGAGGCACTGCTGCAGGGCGCGGGCTTTGACCAACCGCTGCGGTTTTTCTCCAGCCTTTTCTGGAGTGCCTGGATCGTGTTCAAGCGCCAGGAGCAATAACGCCGCAGGGGCTCGCTGCAGCCTTGCCGCTCAGGCGATGCCAACCACCTTGTGGGTCTGTATCGACAGCCGCCATTGTGGGTGGGCCATGCAGTAGTCGATGGCCAGGCGCGTGTTGCGCTGCTGGTCGGGCCCGTCCATGGGCTGCAGGAAATGGTGGGTGAACGCCAGATCGGCAAACTGCTCGGGCATGGCGCCGGGCTGGGGAAAGACCAGCTTGAGCTCCGAGCCCGCGCTCAGCACCAGCGGCGCGCCGGCCTTGGGGCTCACGCAGATCCAGTCCAGGCCCTGGGGCGCGGGCTGGGTGCCGTTGGTCTCCACCGCGATCTCGAAGCCGCAGGCATGCAGCGCATCGACCAGCGCCTGGTCCAGCTGCATCAGCGGCTCGCCGCCGGTGCAGACGACCAGCGGCTTGCCCGAAGGCGAGTCGGGCCACAGCGACTTCACTTTCTCGGCCAGCGCCTGGGCCGTGGCGAACTTGCCGCCGCCCTCGCCGTCGGTGCCGACGAAATCGGTGTCGCAGAACTGGCAGATGGCCTTGGCGCGGTCCTTTTCCCGGCCCGTCCAGAGGTTGCAGCCCGCAAAGCGGCAGAACACCGCCGCGCGCCCGGCCTGGCCGCCCTCGCCTTGCAGCGTGTAGAAGATTTCCTTGACGGAATAGGTCATGGCGTCGCTCCTTGGGCCGCGACCAGCGCGCCGCAGCCGCGGGTTTCAAACAGGTCCACGCCATCGAGCTGGGGCAGATCGGCGCGCGCCTGGGCCAGAATCCACTGCGCCAGCGTTGCGGTATCGCAGTCTTCGAGGCCGGCTATCTCGTGCAGCGGCCTGTGGTCCAGCGCCTTGAACAAGGGGTTGAACAGCTGCTTGACGTCGCCGAAGTCCACGGTCCAGCCCATGATCTGGTCCAGCGGCGCGCTCAGGTGCAGGCGCAGCGTATAGGTGTGGCCGTGCAGGCGGCGCTGCACGCTGCCTTCGGGCGCACGCCGCAGCTGGCGCGCGCTGTCGAGCGTGAGGTCCTTCCAGATGCGGTACTGCCGGCCGTCGAAGCGCGCGCCGCAGGACGCGGTCTCGTAGACCGTGACCAGCGACAGCGAGGGCAGCTGCGCCTGCAGCCGCTGCCAGATCCAGCTCGACATCATCTCGCTGGTCGGGTTCTCGAGCCCGGCAAGCTCGTTGAGGCAGGCGTAGTGCAAGGCGTGCTGCAGCGGCGCCCAGACCGCGTCGAGCCGGTCGTAATCGACGCCTTCGTCGGCGCGCGCCTGGACAATGACCTCGAAGCCATGGCCGTGCATGCGCCCGCACTTGTGGCCTTCGGGCACGTTGGGCAGCCGGTGCGCCGACTGGAACACATAGCGGCGCCAGACATGGGCCTGGCCCGCGGCGTCAAGCAGCGCGCCCTGGCGCTCGGTGCTGTCGACGCCGATTTCCATCTGGCCCAGCGCCGGGTCGGCCAGCTGCCGGGCGAGCCAGCGCGCGATATGGATGTCGCTGGGATCGGCCAGTTGCTCGTTCAAATGGCGATAGTCCAGCGGCACCAGGGCCGCGGCCAGCCTTTGCTGGAGCTTTTCCACTTCGCCGCCGGGAAAATCAGCCCACCCGGCTTCTATGGCGCATTGGACGCGGGCCGTGAAGCCATGGCCATGCAGGCGGGATGCCGGGTGCGCTGGCGCGTGCCCGGTCAGCTGCCGCGCCGCCTCGAAAGGGGCTGCGGCAGCATATAAAGTCTTGGTATTCATTGCACTCAATCAAAACAGCAAACCAGCAGGGGTGGCCGGCGCAGAACGGCATTGTGCCTGCCATGCCATGACCTCGGCGGGCGCACGGCTCCCGGGCCCGCCATGGGCCCCCGGCAAACGCGCTATTTGCAGGGGTGGTCGGCGCGATACAGCTGCCATTCATCGACCAGCGAGCCGTCGGGCAGGAAGCACAGGCCTTCGCGACCTTCGGCCGTGTAGCCCAGCAGGGTGCGCCCGCCGCGCGCATGGCAGTAGCTGGTCGCCGGGTTGACCAGCCCCGCGGGCCGTATGGGCTGGGGCGCGCAGGCCGCGAGCAGGCACAAGGCGCCGAAAAATGCGGCGCTTTTCATCAGATAACCGGCCATGGTTTCTTCCCTTTGCGCAGACATAGTCCCCCTATGATGGAAATTTAGGGGCCTTGGCAATGCCAGACACATGCGCCTTGTCATGCACGCGCCCTTCACGCAGGAGGTGCAATGAAGACACGCCATGGCATGGCGCGTGGGCGCTGGAAACTGCACGCCACCAGCGGCCTGCTGGCACTGCTCGCCGGCTGCGCGCTGCAGCCCGTGCCGCAGCTCTCGCCCATCGATACGGCGTTCTCCGAATGTCCGCAGTTCTTCCCTGCGCGCAAGCCTCCCGTGGTGCCGGGCGCGCCCGCGCTGCGCGAGCTGTGCTACAGCGCTTTTGCCGTGCTGCACAGCGGCGAGACCAAGACGCCGGTCTTCGTGGTGGAACACCTGGATCGCGCGCTGATCAACGCCGCGCTCGGACAAAAGCGCGCCAACCGCTTCTTTGCCGATGCGCGCCTGCCGCGCGGCGAGCGTGCGGAGCTGGCCGACTACCGCGATTCGGGCTATTCGCGTGGCCACATGGCGCCGGCCGGCGACATGGGCTCGCCCGACGCCATGGCGCAAAGCTTCAGCCTGGCCAACATGGTGCCCCAGGACCAGACCTTCAACGCCGGTGCCTGGTCGGAAATCGAGCAGCACACGCGCCAATACGTACTGCGCGCCCAGGCCGATGTCTATGTATTCACCGGCCCGGTGTTTGCCGCGACCGCGCCCACCATAGGCCCGGGCAAGGTGCAGGTGCCCAGCCATCTGTTCAAGCTGGTCTACGACCCTTGCAGCGGCAAGAGCTGGGCCCACTGGCTGGCCAATGACGCCGGCACCACGGCGCTGCCGCCCATCAGCTACGAGGAACTGGTGCGGCGCACGCGCATACGCTTTCTGCCGTCCGCCGTGCCGGCCCGCACGAACTGCGCGCGCCCGCCGCCTTGAACAACGCGCCATGGACGGGTGGCGAGCCTGGCCGTTACGCGCTAGAGTCTGCCTAGTGCCCCTACAACGTGCAGCAGCGATTTCAACCACAGCTTGTTTCAACCCCAAGGAGTCCGCAGTGCCCAAGAAATCCGTAGTCATCCCCGCAGCCCAGGCCCATACCATCAATATCGGCATCTCGGCCAAGGACCGCCAGGCCATTGCCGAAGGCCTGTCGCGCCTGCTGGCCGACAACTACACGCTGTACCTGACCACGCACAATTTCCACTGGAACGTGACCGGCCCGATGTTCAACAGCCTGCACCAGATGTTCATGCAGCAGTACACCGAGCTGTGGAATGCCGCCGACCTGATTGCCGAACGCATACGCGCGCTGGGCCATGTGGCGCCGGGCTCGTACGCGCAATACGGCCAGCTCACTTCGCTGGACGACGCTCCCATCAAGCCGCCGGCGGCGCTCGATATGGTGCGCATTCTGGTCAACGGCCACGAAGCCGTGGCGCGCACCGCGCGCGCCCTGTTTCCGATTGCCGACAAGGCCGCCGACGAGCCCACGGCCGACCTGCTGACCCAGCGCCTGTCGGTGCACGAGCAGACGGCCTGGATGCTGCGCTCGCTGCTGGAAGAGTAGTCCGGAGCGCGGCATGCGCCCACGAAAAAGGCCACCCTGGGGTGGCCTTTTTCCATGCGCGTGCCGGCAAGCCGGCGGCGTTCACTTCTTGTCGGGCAAGGCGTAGGCAATCACATAGTCGCCGCGGTCGGGCGACTGGCGTGCGCCGCCGGCCGAGATCACCACGTACTGCTTGCCGGTCTTGGGCGACTTGTAGGTCATGGGCGTGCCCTGGCTGCCCACGGGCAGGCGCTGCTTCCAGACTTCCTTGCCGGTGGCGGTGTCGAGCGCGCGCAGGTAGTAATCCTGGGTGCCCGCAAAGAACACCAGGTTGCCCTGCGTGGCGACCGAGCCGCCCAATGTGGGCATGCCGACTTCCATGGGCAGCAGCATCTTGATGCCGAAAGGACCGGTGTCCTGCACCGTGCCCAGCGGCACCTGCCACGCCACCTTCTGCGTCTTGAGGTCGATGGCGGTCATGGTGCCGAACGGCGGCTTCTGGCAAGGGATCTGCAGCGCCGACAGGAAACGGTTCTTCATCACCGAGTACGGTGTGCCGCCCAGCGGCACCTGGCCCATGCCGACGTTGGGTGCTTCGCCGCCGTCGGACAGCTTGTCGTTCTTCTTTTGCTCGACCATGGTGACCCACAGGCCCAGACGCATGTCGTTGACGAACAGCAGGTTGTTGTTCGGGTCGCTCGACAGGCCGCCCCAGTTCATGCCGCCCAGCGAACCGGGGAAGGACAGCGACTTGTCGGTGTCGGGCACGGTGTACAGGCCGTCGTAGCGCATGCCCTTGAAGTCGATGCGGCACAGCAGCTGGTCAAAAGGCGTCACGCCCCACATGTCGGACTCGGTCAGCGTCTGCGCGCCGATCTGCGGCATGCCCACGGAGAACGGCTGGGTCTTGGAGTAGTGCTCGCCCGCGATGCGGCCGGGCTTGACTTCACGCTCTTCCACGGCGGTCAGCGGCTGGCCGGTGACGCGGTCCAGCACATAGATCTGGCCGGCCTTGGTGGCGACCACCACGGCCGGCACCTTGCTGCCATCGGCCTTGGGGAAGTCGATCAGCGACGGCGCCATGGGAACGTCGAAGTCCCACAGGTCGTTGTGCACGGTCTGGTAGACCCACTTTTCCTTGCCGGTCGCGGCGTCCAGCGCCAGCACCGAGGCGCCGTACTTGCGGTCCAGCGCGCTGCGCGTCGCGCCGTACAGGTCGACCGAAGCCGAGCCCACGGGCAGGAACACGGCGTTCATGGTCGGGTCGTAGGAAATGCCGGCCCAGACGTTGGGCGTGGAACGCTGGAAGTTCTGCTCGGCGCCCAGGGGCGCGTTGGGGTTGTCGCTGCCGGGATCGAAATGCCACAGCATCTTGCCGCTGATCACGTCGAAGGCGCGCATCACGCCGCCGGGCATGTCTACCTGGACGTTGTCGGCCACGCGGCCGCCGACCACGATGGCGGTGCCGGCCACGGTGGGCGCGGAGGTCATGGTGTAGAACGCCTTGTTGGCGATGTTGCCCATTGCGGCCTTGAGGTCGACCTCGCCCTTGTCGCCGAACTCGGCGCACATTTCGCCGTTGTCGGCGTTGATCGCAACCAGACGCGCGTCAATGGTGTTCATCACCACGCGGCGCTCGCAGCCGCCCGAAGCCGGCAGCGACACGGGCGTCACCGGGCTGGAGCCGGCCACCGTGGGCGCGGCAATCGCGGCGTTGATGTCGAAATACGCCAGGCCGCGGCAGCGTTCCCAGACGCCGCCCACGGACGCGTTGAAATCGCGGCGCCACAGCTGCTTGCCGGTGTCGACGTCCAACGCGATCACGTTGTTGTGCGGCGTGCAGACAAACAGCTTGTCGCCGACCTGCATGGGAGTGAGCTGGTCTTCGGAGCCCGCGCCCGTCGACTGGGGAATGTCGCCGTGCTGGAAGGTCCAGGCCACGGCCAACTCGCCGACGTTGGAGGCATTGATCTGGTCGAGCGCGGCGAAGCGCTGCGTGCCGGCGTCATTGCCGTAGTGGGCCCAGTCCTTCTGCTCTGCTCCGGGCTGCACCGGCACCTGCTTGGCAGCGGGCGCCGCGGCCACGACTTCGGGATGCTTGACGAACATGCCGCCAAAGCCGATCACACCCAGCACCAGCAGCACGCCGCCTATCGCCACGCCTTGCGCAC
>Ga0302347_1001009_pt1 | contig 36913 bp, 32 predicted proteins | sample PhyWR1_FD_202178 | JGI IMG/M metagenome (GOLD analysis project Ga0302347, IMG submission 202178) | Leaf surface microbial communities from wheat plants in UC Gill Tract Community Farm, Albany, California, United States - DLSL W.R1 (v2)... | ecosystem: Host-associated > Plants > Phyllosphere >... | reverse complement strand
GGTCGCTGAGGGTTAACTTAATAGAAACGGCTAAGCATGTAGTACCGACAGCGGAGTACTGGCGGACGGGGGTTCAAATCCCCCCGGCTCCACCAAATAGCTGTCCAGACCTGTCTCAGACAGTCTGCGAAACACCCAAGAAGCCCGCCCTGTGCGGGCTTTCTTGTTTCTGGGTATCTGTCCCTGTCTCCCCCTATACCTTCCTGCCGTGTGCCCCCCCCTGAAGGCGCAAAAAAACGCTGGAACATTCCGACCGGCGACTTCGGAAAAGACGTTCTAGGCCCACTGGTAAATATGGGCCTACGCCTTGCTGGCACTCGCTCCAGCCGAAATGCGCGTAACGATCTGCAGAGCTACTTCCAAGGCTTCGACAGCGCACAGCGCGCACGTTTGGTCACACGACTGAGCTGGCATGACAGCGCCTTTCTCCTGCCAGAGCAGCAAGTCGGCTCACACACCGAACACCAGCATTTCTACGAAGCAGATGCCCAACTGCCGCTTATCAGCGAGGCAGGCACCCTAGAGCAGTGGCAAGAGCAAATCTGCGCCTTGTGCGTTGGCAATCATCTCTTGGCATTTGTGGCCAGCGTTGCGCTTGCCGGGCCGCTGTTGCACATGCTCGGCCATGAGTCAGGTGGCTTTCACCTGTACGGCGATAGTTCAGGCGGCAAAACCACCCATCTGCAAGTCGCGGCCTCGATCTACGGCGGACCGCGCTTGGTGCGGTCATGGCGCTCGACAGATAACGCCTTGGAGTCCATCGCTGCAGCGCACTCGGACGGGCTACTTGTGCTGGATGAGATCGGCATGTGTGACCCGCGCATCATTGGCGAAACCGTGTACATGCTCGGCAACGGCACCGGTAAAGCTCGCGCTAATGACCGTGGTCAAGCGGGCCGACAGGTTCAAGAGTGGCGCCTGCTATTTCTATCCACAGGCGAAAAAACCCTGGCACAACACATGGCCGAGGCCAACAAAGAGCTCAAGGCCGGTATGGAGGTACGCATGCTTGCGGTGCCTGCAGACGCCAGTAAAGGGCTTGGTATGTTCGACGTACTCAACGGTTTCGAGGACGCTGCCGCCCTTTCTGACGCACTCAAAGCCCGAGTGGCCAAGTACTACGGCACACCGCTAACAGCCTTTCTATCAGCGTTGTGCGAGCCCGGAAAAATGCACGGCTGGGCGATCATCTTGCGCCGCACCCTTGAAGGGTTTATTGCCAAGTCCCTGCCCGCCTCTGCTAGCGGTCAGGCAAATCGTGCAGCCCTACGCTTTGGCCTTGCGGCTGCAGCTGGTGAGCTCGCTACCGCACTGGGCATAACTGGTTGGCCAGACGGCACGGCAACCACGGCTGCCCGTGTCTGCCTCAACGCGTGGCTGAATGAACGCGGCGGCGCCGGTAACTATGAAGGTGACGCGATCGTTGCTCGCCTACGCCAAGTCATCGAGCGCTTTGGTGAAAGCCGCTTCACTCGCTGGGAGTCTGCCGCCGCCAAGATTGACGAGCACGGTCCGCGCACCATCGACCGGCTGGGCTTTCGTAAATCGTTGGAGCATGGCATGGGCGACGAGCTGCATACCACCAACACCTACTACGTGCTGCCCGAGGCGTGGCGCTCCGAAGTATTTAAAGGCATGAACATCAATGCCGTGAACAAGGAGCTGCTGCGTCGTGGAGTGCTCGAGCCGGGAAGCGACGGGAAGGCTTCAAGCCTCGTCCGCCTTCCCGGACTTGGACCGCAACGCTGCTACATCGTCAAGACGATTCCGGGGACGGATGAGAGCGAGGCCAGGGCTGCCTGATGGCAACCCACTGATCGAGGTAGCGCCGGCTCATTCCCGGCCTCGCCAGCCACTCAGCCAACCCCTAATCGAATTAGATTGAGATAGAACATATGAACGAGATTCAGGAACTGAAAAACCGCCGCGAACAAACAATCCTCGAGAAGGAAACACTTGAGCACGAACTGGTCCCCTTTGCGGCTGCACTCGAAGACTATGAAGTGCTGCAAAGTTTGGAAAGCAACTTGCGGTATGAAATTACCGATAAAAAAAGACAGGTCGGCTACCGTGAGCGGGACATCGATACGCTCGATAAGAAGATCCATCGCCGAGAAACACTGGCCAATCACCAGAACCTGATGGCTGGCTATATCGAAGCCATCACTACATGGAAAGCTGACGAAGAAGAGCTAAACCAAAAACGTAACAGCATCAGCACGCGCTTGGAGCAGGTTCGTCAGCAAGCCCATGAAGATATGGCAAAAGCTCGTCAGGCAGAGACTGAGGCCGCTACAGCTTATGCACAGGCAGTCGCTTGGGGCGATGAGGAGGGTGAGAAAAAAGCTAATGACGATGCTCAAAAAGCCGCGAAGCATCTCACCTCAGCCGCTGAGCATCATCGTCGGCAACAGCTGATTATTACTGCGCTGGAGCAAGAAATCGTCACTATTGATCAGCACATCTCCGAAGCACAGAAAGCGCGTGTAGACGTTGAAAATCAAGCGGCATATCTGGCAAACACAGTGCTCGAAGAAAAGTGGAATGCTGCCGCAATAGCTCTGCTCGAGGTAGGCGGTAAACTATGGGCCGCTCGACGCCTAATTAATCGCGACCCAATAGCGCTGACTAACCTGAATATCCCTGAGCAGGGCGAAAACTACGGACCTTGGGGATGGAGCGATCTGTTAGATCTCTCACATCAGCATAGCTTCGAAGACGTACTCGCTATGTAGCACAGAGCCACCCGAAACGGCCTTGAAGCAAGGCTGTTTCGCTCACCCAAGAGGCCCAACCATGAACGCTGCAACACAAAGAAAAGTCAGTTATTCGGAATCCTTGAAAGCCAGGCAAGCGCATCTGAATGGACTAATAAACCTCGTAAAGCCAAGGACAGGGAAAACTACAAAAATCGAGACTATGACAATTGCAGCAATTAAAGCAGAGATTAGCATCATAGAGCAGCAGCTGAAGAAGCGGGGTTAATCCTAATGCGGAAGCCCTGCAGACTTCCGCATTAATCTGAGTTACAAGCTTTAGCCTTCAGCCCTAGCAGGATCACACTGAAAATCTTCATGCACCCATACGTACTCTCACATATTTGTATTTAAATAATCCAAGGACATTACAACTGATACTCTCGAAAAACTGCGGCGAGCCGACAACTAAACAACAGTCAACTAGGGTCTAACTCCGTAGATCATGGAGATACTTCCATGCATATTCGACAACCAAGCTAGGACAATTAAAACCCTCAAGTTTAATTAACCACAAACCAGCGACCAAAATAGTAAAATCCGTAAACAGAGGGAAGCCTATTGACTCCCCTCTACTATCACCACAAAAAACCTCAACCCTAGAGAACTTCTATATCAGATGAGGCCACAAACTTTTGACATATGGCGATTCACGCCCAGCATCCCACCAAGAAAACATATTCTCTATATATGGTTTAAGATACTTATTTTGCGCCTCAACCAAACGATTAGTATAGTCCGACTTACCTCTTAGCTTGCGCCAATGCAAACCTGCAAAATTTGACAAAACAAAATCAATAGCAAGAACAACATCCATCGGAGGATGCCCGATACGGGGAGAAGGCAAAATCAATATACCCCCATGATTCCCACCAAGCGGCAATAGATTTTTCCCTCCATACTGGAAGTGGTACAACGGATGTGCATCCTCTGGTTCCTCGTCCATACCATCATCAGAAACTATATGCTTATCAAAGTGCCAGGACGAGAGATAGACACCATCATTGCTAGTAACAACAATACTAAACTCAAGCAACTTTATAAGTTCTGAAAACTCATTAGAACACTTTCCTTGAATTTTAAAATTCATTACAACATTCAGATAATCCCCAACCGTATTTGGGATCACCTTCTGAGGCGTTTTGACTCTGAACCGGAGATCATCAATCTGATAACCCCAGGATTCACCACCATAAGGCTTTGAAACAATACACATGCTGGCAGCCTGGAGTATTGGCCCAGTATCAAAACAGACTTCGCTAGCATTTTGATTGAGTACGCCTCCCAACTGCCTCAGCTCACTAGCAACTTGCTTTCTAAAAGCGTCAGGCTTACACCGCTTCATTTTTCAGCCTTTCCATAAGCTGTTTAAAACGATCAATCTCCAAGGGGTCGAGGCTCCACTCGGATTTTTTAAGCCTATTTATAACAGCGTGAGCAGAAACATATCGACTATCTTGCCAGGCATCTTGTCTAGGAGTATGAACTTTGAATCCATCTACTGGATCTAAAGGGGACTTCAATGCCACACATACAGTTGAAAATCTGTGACTATAACCTTCAGCAATAGGGGCTGCGGGAATAAGTGCCACACCAATTTTCTCATTCAGTATAGCCACACGCTCATCAGCAGTGTACTTCCTCAAGGACCCTTTGTTTGATACAAACTCAGTCCAAAATGCTTCTATGCGATGCTTCCACCAGCGAGGCCAGGCCTCATGAAATACTCCAGAGTACTGACACTTACTCACGGCTTCGAGAAATGCTATCCATTGCTCGCCAGACTGCTCAATATCAACACCAAGCTGCGCAGCTAACATAACCTCGTCAATTAAAACACCATCACAACGTAACAAAGTATTCAACACTTTGCCCGCCAACTCATAAACGGCATTACCCTTCAAATAAGAAATCAGTCGAGGATCTAAGTAATCTCTATCGCCATCAAGCAAACCAATAACTTTATCAATAGAGGGATTGGCACTTTCGGAGAGTAGACTTACGAGCTTCTGATAGCCTACAGCTAGAGCGACTAGCTGGCATGAAACAGTTTGATCTAAGGGGTGATTCGCATCATCCTTCGCATATACAGCATCAAACAAATCGTGGGAGGAACTATCTGGAGCATATGAGCGCACAATATTATCGTTCATCGACCATAATATTATTGGAAAACTGGACATGCTCCCCTCAGCCATGCGAGTGCGTAACTCTTGTGCAAGCGTTGGACCTCGGTAATATACCTTATTACCTTCAGCATCTGAATCTTGATCTAAGCGAAGGTCGACAAGAAGCCCAAAATATACGCCTTCATTTGCAAGTCCTTGGATACGCTCAAATTGGAGAGCGAAATCCTGTGGATGCATACGCTCAAACTTCAAGTCATCGCAAAAAAGACTCAACTGATCTAACAATGGAAGTATATACTCTTCCGGCTGATCGTCTATACACAAATATTTAACGCAAGTCATCAGGTATTTCCTCATCCGAGGCCCGTGGAAATTCTATGCGAACGCATGTTGAAAAACCTTCAGGCGGGACTGACAAATAGATGTCACCCCCTCCATCCTCAATAATATCCTTAATGATTTTAAGACCTAAGCCAGAGCCGGTGATATGTACTTCATCATCTGCAAGAGCATCCGCTGGAGTACTTGTCGTATAGAAAGCATCGAATACTTTTTCTTTATTAGCATCCGATATCCCATCACCATTATCAATAAACTCTACATACAATCTTGATTCATCAACCTCACCTGCAACAATGAGAATACTACCAGCCACCTGAGCACGATTAATAGCTTTTAAAGAGTTTGTAAATAAATTGAAAAATATAGATGCCCATTCCGACTTATGGCTTGACTGAACAAATAAGTCATAACCCTTAACTTCAATCTTCAAATTTACTCGCTGTCGCTGCAAAGAAGACGAAACCACCTGCTCGAAATCGCTTAGCAAGTCTCGAATCTCGTGGACACTCAAGCTTCTTTGAGAATTTTGAGTTACTGCCTTGTCGAAATAACGCATATAAGCTTGGAGAGACTCAATGTTGCCCTGTAAGGTTTTGAAACCCTCCGCAGCTGGGCTTGACATCTTGAGACTCAATATACCTGCAGACAGCGCTGAAAGAACATGCCTGGTTTCATGAGTAAACTCACCTATCGTTAGGCCCAAGCTCGCGAGCACTCGTAGCATTCCAATTTCTTCTAGAAGGACTTGAGTATCCTTCTCAAGCAACACAATCTCTTCAATAATATCGGAAGCATCCTCCTCAAGCTTAGCTTGCTCACTAGGCGCACGAACAAGATTGGGACTACTATAATTTTCCACCAACGTGGTGATCTTCGAAGCCAGCTGCTCCACTCTATCCTTAGGTGTTCGCTGAACGGCGTCATCACTTGAAAATATTTTCTTACCGCGAGCATGTGCTATTTTAATAATTCCATGCATTAAAGACTTATATATAAAATCCTGCAATTGTGAAAAGGCCATATTCTCTATAAGACCTTCGCGACTAGCAGTCTCTTCAAAATTAGTGCCATCTAAGTCCGTTAACTGTACAAACCCAATAAAATTCGAGTTTGCATGAGGAGGTAAAAGCTGTCTTAATGCTGATGATCGTTGCAACCCAAGCCAGTCATCCTGGGCGTCACCATAAGGCAGCACTCGAAATCCGTTTCGATAAATTCTAACCCCCCCATTTTTCTTCAGCACATTCCTCACTATATTTCGATAACCTGCAGGCAAATCATCTTCAATAAAGTAATGTGCTTGAAAGCTCACGCCAGATAGTTGAGAGTAGTCACTAACATCTGCATCAAAAACGGTTTTGACCTTACTGTCTGAATACAGCTGTTCAGACTCCGTATCAATACCAAACCGTTTTGATTTAAGTGAGAAGTAGGGGACCCCATGCTCATCTACGTAGCCAGACAGTATTGCATGAGCATTATCCAATATATTTTGTTGCTCACTGGCGATCAAAATCTCATCGCCACAAATCTCTTCGTAAAACTCTACTCTAAATCCAGGATCCCCGTCCTTTTTATTAGGTGCAAAGCGTAATGGCACCGGCTGAAGGAGGTCAGAGATATAACGATACGCTCTCTGGATTTGAGCGTTGCTCCAAGAGTCTTTAAGATTGCTAATATTTAACCTAGTACCTACTGGAGCGCTCGGATCGTTTCTAATTTGATTCGAAACCAAAATTAGATCGCCAATATCATCAAACTTACTCCAGTCGATATCAATGCATATCCCAACGCTATCCTGCTCACGACGAGTCGAAAGTTCTAAGCGCATTCCTAAACGCTGAGCTGAAAATCTACCGATTCCTTTACGCCCCGCACGCTGTCGGACGTATTTCGGAGAGCGGGGATTATCACTTTTCTCTCTCGTCGAGATACGCATGAACCCATTAACTAACTCTTCACGACTCATACCCAAGCCGTTATCAGTTATAATAAGTTCACCACCAGCCTTAGAAGTGTTTTTGAAAACAGCCTTCACATAAGCCGCATCAGCATCGTAGGCATTCTTAATCAACTCTGCGACTGCTGTTTCTTGCTTAGATACAAGCTCATGACCTAATCTAGAAATATGGCTAGCATCAATCGAAAACCTGACGTTTTCCGTATCAAATTTTGAGATTTGATTTGCCAAAGTTAAAATCTTATTGTAATCAACCTCAGTATCACTAAGCGCATCAGCGAGGTTTTTTTTAAGGTTCTCAATATCCATACTGTTTCGCCCTCGCTAGAAATGGTTTGGCTCGACATTACCCTTTCGATGCTCGCGAGCAATTTTCAAAGACTGCTCAAGCTGTAAAATTTCATCATCAAAATTAATTTTTATCATCTTAGCTAGGGTCAAGTCAGCTATTTTTCGAGCCCCGGACTCATCAGGGGGGCTTTTGTCCAATGCATTTTGTACGTCCTTGAACGCTTTCGTAATTAGCTCGGGATCAATTTCATCAGGGTATAATAATTTAAGCTGAAGAGCGTCTTTAGGCTCTAGTTTCAAAGCACCTGACCCGCAAGGCCGACCAATAATTTCAGCATGCGTCTGAGTAAAGGTTGAAAGCATTGATAAAGCCACAAGCTTCAATTGAACCTTGCTTAACTTCTCCTTTAAAAAAATCCTATGCACCGAATTAGTACAATTTACCTTCGCACTATTCAGGACAATGCGCGGTCCGTTGTGAGTCAAAAAGGTAAAAAAACCATCAGGGGTTTTTTTATCATCAGGCTGATGCCAAATAAATCTTTTTTTATAAGTTGCCAGGCCATGCTTCGCTACAGGGTAACTACTTAAATACTTTAAAACTTGAACAGATAGTTCATGACTACTTGTATCAAGAAGAAGACACCTAACATCTGAATTAATCAATGATTTGACTTGTGACTTTGTCAGGTTAACACCTGCTATGCCTTTTATCTTGGGCACAACAAACTTATAGAACCTCGCATCGATCCCAAGCTGACGCCACTCACTGAGAGTTCGAATGAAGAACCTTGTATCACCTGTCACTATTCCAATACTGACAGCCGCGATACTCCCCAATTCAATACATGGGAGACGCGCGCATAGGGAAAAGAAATTCTCTGAAGCAGATCGTGCTAAAAACGAACCGATACCAACATTGTCGAAATCATCAAATACTTGCTCATCAACTCGCCAACTCTCAAATAGTTTTGGCAATCCTAGGAGTCGTGGAGAATGAGCTACTTTGACAACGCCTTTGCCAAAACCATCGGACCTGTAACCCTCAGCAAGTAAAATAACAGTTCTTTCTTCAGCACCTTCAGCGACAAAAATCCTCTCGGCAAGAGAAACTACTAAACTCCGATCAAAGCGACTTTTTATCAACTCGTGTATTTTCTTAGCGTAATCTGAGGATAAGAAGCTACCTGGCAAAACGAATGCTAACCTAGCCCCAGTTTTAAGAAAAGTTAAAGCATGAATAAAAAAATACACCCATAGACTAGACCGAGCCTCAATATCCATGCCACAACTTTTCTTCCACAACTCCAGAGTCTTACGCTGCTCGACGCTAATCTGAGAGTTCCCAATATAAGGGGGATTACCAATTACAACATCCGCTTTTCCTTGACAGAAATTTACAGACTCCAACTGCAAGAAATCCTTCAACAAAAAATTGCTGTTTCTCGAATAAACCTTAAGCGTCTCTAACTTAGCAAAAGCATTTTTATCAATATCGCACCCATAAACACTTTCCAACGGATCATCTAGCCCTAACTCTAGAAAACGATCCGCTATTTCTTCTAGGAAAGTACAGCCTCCAAAACTTGGCTCCAAAACAACATCATCTTTTTTTCGTATTGCCCACTGACACAATAACTTGCTTAAAAAGCTTGGCGTATAAAAAGCGCCGAGACTTCTTCTGCGCTCATCGCTCTTTAATATGTGCATCTCATCTAGCAGAAGAGACTCATCAACAAGCACAGAATACCACCCCAAAAAAATAAAATGCGTATGATTATACCCTGAAAAAACAAACAAGTAAACAGCAGCTAGACTTAATATCTACAGCATTAAAAATGCTATGAAAGTCTTCTGCCTCAATTAGTGCCACTTTAGTACCGATAAAAACATATTAACCACTCCAAAAAATTAAACCTGTTCGCAAAAAATATGTAGTGCTGCCTCCCTCATTCCGCCCCCCAGAGCAGCTCGCTTAGCATTGGAACGCCTAAAAAGCTATGTCTACCATTGCTGGAGACTCGTGAGCACCTTATAGATCGCGCCTTGTTAAAGACTCTGTATTTGAGTGGTTACGAGAAAAATGTTACATAACCCTAGCAAGCTCTATTAACGCCACAAGGGTTAAGTATTAGTTTTATCTCTTTTTAAGATGCTAAATTTCTGTGCGGTTGAAAATACCGGCCCTAGCTCTTCCAGCAACTCTGTTAGAGTTAATATCAATCGCCCTATGGTTTGTCCAATCTCGACAGCTCCGGCTGATGAATAATCCCGCTTAAGCTCTGTAATGTTTACGGTGCCAGTATCCACGGCGAATTGCTCTACCCCCATGAAGATGCCAAGTTCACGACTAGAGTAGGCGCTTGAGTGGATCAACTCATTCCTAGGGCCTCGGTAGCTATTTACGGCATCAGCAACTGCGTCCAAGGCTCTATTCAACCCAGGATGACTTGTTTTGATAGTTCTCTGAACGAAGGAGTTTCCTCCAACGACCTCATATTTGTTAGAAGGCAAGAGCAGGGAAGCTCCAACAAGCCTGTGTGCCCGATCCACCAATCCAATCACCCGAAGCACAAAGTTTTCGTAGTGATAACGATAAACTTCAGGGCTCGGATTTTGCTCGAGACCAAGCTCGGCTATAAACTTGCACGCTAAACGCAAGGAGATCAGCGCGCTATCTAGCTCAGCAACACGCTCAAATACTCCGCATGTGTACGTTTCAATGGTTGTCACAGAAAAACTATCTTTACCCTCAGAAAACCGAGTTAGCCCTTTTTCACAATAGCTGTGCATGTGAGGGAGAAGGATTATTAAACTCGGATGGTCTATCAAGTTTTTGTCGAGCGATGTCTCTTGCAAAATACACCTTCCTAATCAGGCTTTATCTCTTGATAGATTTACTTATATGGATAGCCATAAGTGCGGTCTACCAGGCACAGTCATTATTTGTTGCCCTCCCCAAAAACCAGCTTCTTTTATGCATGATCGAGTTTGAGCAGAAAAGGGCCTAGCTCCTTACGCTTTCCGCACTATACGGAACTGGAAACGCTAACGAAATCGTCAGTTCACGCTCCAAATAAATTTTGACCACCGTTGTAGAAGCCTGCTATCACCGCCACCATTTAAGCTTTGGTAAACATCCAAGCCTGTGCAACCACAGCCTTGGTAGGCTATAGCAACCAATTCTAGGCCCCCACATGTAACACCAGCGGCCCTTGTAACACTTATCTACGGGTACGATTCAGCGCGCCGCAACACAAATAAAATCCTTTTAAATCAATTGCTTAACTCAACTTGTAACACTTGTAACATAGCCTTTAAGAGAATATCCCCTAGCCCCCTAATCGATGGTTCCTCCAGCGATAGAAGCTAAAGCAATTCCCTGCGCGTTGAAAGTGGCGGGGCCCCTGGGACTTTGGGTTAGGTACGGGGCAGGAAACCCGCACGAAATCGTTAGTGGCTGGGTTTCAAAGTTTGTTGACCACACTTGACCGGTTGACCCAGTTGACTCACCTAGGTGTTCACTATCAGCAACACATCCGGTGCCGTGCGGTGTGCCAAGTCCCCCTCTCCTCTTTTCTTCAATACCTTTCAATTTCAACGATTGAAATTTCAATAAGCTGGGTGCCCTGCTGCTAAAAAAATCCCGCGGGTTTCCTGCCCCGTGTGACGAGAAATCTCTCAGGGTCCCCAGCGTGATTTCCTATCACCAAAAGGCGGAGCCAGCGAAATTCGCTTGGTAGGCTGGAGCGTAAAGCGTCTGCCCACAACACTTGGATGCTGACTTTAGCGTTACACGCACGGGCAGCGTTACATCCGATGTACGCGATGCCGCTCAACTGTGTAACAGGCGTTAAAGCCAATGAAACCGGGCGCTTGGTGAAGGGCGTTACACTCGTAACACCGGTTACACCCGTTTTTGAGGGGGGCTGGGTGTGTGCTCTCATGCTGCCTTTACAAATTGGCTCTACACCATACTGTTGACCTTTAGTGAATCAACATAATCGACGTGAGTACCAATCACCAGGTGGTGAGGACAGCTGATATGCAATGCCACTGGCTCGAGGTAGTTGACTACCTGACAACACGGCGGGAGAACATCATGGAAGACACCCCTTTGCTTGTGTCATTGCTCAAGCGCATGAATGAAAACCAACTGGCATTGGGGGCAGCTATCGAGAAGCTTTCTAACTGGGTTGAGCAAAGAGGATCTACAGAAGTGGCGCAGAACATCCGTGGGGCACTGGACACTCTGGATGGGAATGAAGGATTCATCACCCTTGCCCTCGCCTCATTGGCGGCTGAAGGTCGGACAAAGAAGTAACTACCCTGCCAAATGGCAATACACCACCAACCATCTGATGGTGCTTTACCAAGCGGGATACCACGATATCAGTGGGCAGGAACATGCAGCGTGTATCCCCACATGTATCCCCAACAAAATCACATCTACCAAAGACCAATGATTACAGGCACTCCAGCCTTTAGTTCAAATGACCCCGGCACCAAATAGCTCTCCAGCCCCATCCCAGACAGTCTGCGAAACACCCAAGAAGCCCGCCCCGTGCGCAATGTTGTTCACTTAAGCGATTTCTGCCTCTGTGGGAGCGGGCATGCTCGCGATGGTCGTGAACGAAGACGCGTATTTACTGAGTAAATGCGGTGCTCTGAAGACCATCGCGAGCAAGCCCGCTCCCACACTTGAACTGCGTGGCTCTTAAGTGAACAACATTGCGCCCCGTGCGGGCTTTCTTGTTTCTGGCTGTCCGTCCTTGCCACCCTTTGCCTGAAACCTTACGCCTGGGCGCTAGGCATCACCTGGATCGCCGATTGGGTGCCACGCGTCAATTCGCGGTACTCGTAGGTCACCTTGTCTGGCGAGACCTTGCCGGTATAACCCTTCTTGATGTTGGTGACGATGTAGTTGAAGTCGCTCTTGCTGCGGGTGGTGACGACAATGTTGGCCTTGCTGCTGGCACTGGACACGTAGTTGCCCACTTGTGACAGCGGCTGCTTGAGGCGCTGGTCTCGCTTTTTCACCAGGGTCTGCGGCACGTTGACCTGCATCGAGTCCACGCTTTCAACACTCGCAGCGCCCACGTCATTGCGCTTGTCTTCCGGCACCGCTTCCTGGCGGGTCTTCAGTTGGACCACAGCGACATCACCCGACTGGCGCTCGATGGCGGCTTTGGCCTGCCGGGCGCTTTCCAGATCTTTCTGACGGCCCACGTAGTAGCCCGTCGGCGCTCCCAGGGCCGCGCCAATGGCGCAACCGGTGCCCGGGTGGCCGCCGGTCCCGGCCGCAATCGCCGCACCGCCAATGCAACCGAGCACGCCGCCAACCGCCGTGCTGCCCAAGGGCGAGTTCTGGCATCCACTCAACAACAAACCGGTGCAGGCAAGCAATACGGTCGATACAGCACGTGCGCGCGACAAGGGCGACTCCTTTCGGGATTGAAGATAAACATTCATTGGGGCTGATAACCGTAGGTCAGGCCCCCGAGCAGTTGCTGGCGCACCCGTTCGTTGAGCGGGTAAAACACCGGCTGGACCTGCGCCGTCCACTGCACGCTATGGGCAATGATCCAGCCCATCGGCCCCAGCGCAGAGCCGTTCTGCTGTTTGAGGTCGAGAAACAGCGGCTGCTCGGTCACTTTGTTGGTCCAGTACATCGGCACCGTCAACACCACCAGCGCATAGCCAGCGAAGGCGAGCATATAAAGCCTCGGCGGGACATAGCACAGCGTGCGGGTGAAAAAACCCAGGCACTTGAAGATGTGGGTGAAGGCACCGAGCAGGGAAAACAACAGGGCGATCATCGGCACAATCAGCGCCCGGTAGCTGTCACGACCGATCTGCGCCTTTTCGCCTCTGTCGCGGTAGTTCTGCGGGTCGACCAGGCGGTCTTCGATCAATTGCTTGGCATCGTAGCTGATGGTCGGCCGGTACACGGTTTGCTCGAAACCGCCGGGCGACAGGTCGGGTTGCAAGGTGATCAAGTACGGCAAGTGCAAGGCGTCGCGCCACTTGTTCTGGATCGGCAATTGCGCAAAAAACTGTGCGCGCGCCAAGCCCGGGTCGATCCATCGGTCGACCGAGACCAGGCCGGCGGCATAGGTACTGCGGGCCTGCAGTTGCACACGCCGGGCCACGGCCTGATTGAAACCGGCGCGGTCATTGGGCCGCCAGTCGTCGGCCACGTTGATGCCTTTCTCGCGCAGCGACTGGCGTACCGTGTGGGCATGGCGCCGGGGCACGTTGTTGGGGGTCAGGCGGCGATTGCGTTGCTTGAGGTTCTGCACATAGTCGCTCCAGGCCTGTTGCTGGTGGCGGGCGATGGAGGCCGCGCTGATCGCTTCCAGGTAACGGCTGCTGCCCTGCTGGTACTGGCGATAGCTTTCGTTCAGTTCGGCAAGGGAGTCCTGGTAGTGGCGATAGCTGACGTCGGCATCACCGCGCACGGTTTCGGCGAACAACTCGAAGAACGGCTGCGCCTGCTGCTTGATGCTCTCGGTCAGGTGATCTGCCGACAGCAGCATGATCGGAAACGTCGCCAGCAAGGTCTTGCCTTCGGGGCGCTGCAGATCCTCGGGTGTGAGGTTAAGGCCGGTCAGTTTGAAGTCGTGGTGCATCATCAAGTACGTCATCGGCACACCCAGGGCCGCGCGCGCCCGCTCATCGGGCGTCGAGCGATCCACCAGGTGATTGACCAGCGCCAATTGCGCAAAGTAGGTGGTACCGATGCAACCGACGATCACCAGGGCCGCCCAGATTGTCGTGCGCAGACGGCTCCAGCCCAGGCGCAAACTCTTCTTCAGCACCATGCCCAACCCCAGCAGGGCCACCGCCGTACCGGCAATCAAGCGCCCGTAGAATTCGATGGACTCCACCTGGTGGTGGCTGGCCAGACCACCGACCACGTCGAGCAAACGGGCGTTGAATCCCATTTCAACCATCAGGTACAGCAGCGTCAGGGTCAGCATCACCAGGGCCAGCAGCCGCTCCTGGCGCCGTGGCAGGGGCTGTTTGTCCTGGCGCAGCCAGTGCATCAACGCCCTGACCGGCGTGTGGCGCTGCGCACGGGAAGCCAATCGCTGAAACGGTGTCAGGCTGGTCACGACCGGGTCTCCACCCTGGAGATCAGGTTGATCTCCACTCGGCGCCTGGGCGGTGTAGTGGCCTGGGCATGTTCGACGACCGCATTGGCTACCGGCTGCGGCAGCGCAGAAGGGATCGACGCCTTGACAGCAGGCTTGGGGGCCTGGGCTGGCTCGCGCGCCAGCGGTTTGGTCGGTGGCGGTGTAGACGGCGCGGTGCGCGGCGGGGCCGGTTTGGCCGCCGCTGTATCGGCAACCGCCGGCCGGGCCTTGGATAGGGCATGCAGCAACCCCGGCAGGTCGACTTTCATCGGCCCACGGAAATTCTTGTCCTTGGAGGAATAGGTCCAGGCTTCAGAGCTACGACCTTTCATTTGCATGGCGACGAAACTCTTGCCGTCTTCACTGCGCTGGAAAGCCAGCACGTCGCCACAGCCCCCCAGTCGGTAAGGGCCCCAGGCGGTGTTCCCGGAGATCACCACCAGAGCAGTCTGCGACTCGCACTGGGCGGTGCTGTAGCTCATGACCACCGCCGTGTCGCCGTCCAGTTCCATCGTGGTTTCAACGGTGCTTTCACGCCAGTCGTCGGGCAGTTGCACCTGCACCTTGCGCTCATGTAGGTTCAAGTAGGCTTTGCCTGCCGGGGTTTCCATGTGACTGAAAGGCCCCGCCACCGAGTTGAAGCGACCGATCACCTGGTCAGCCTGCACCCCGAACGCGCTGCACAGCAGGACAAGCATCAAACCGCGAGCAAGCCGATTGGCCTGTACTCGCAGCGCTTTGATGGGTTTCAACGTGTGTCTTCCTTAACCGGATTCCTGGGCGAGCCGAGAGTCCGGCTACGCGCGGCGATGCTAGCACAAAGCCATTAATTCGCCATAACCCCGTTGCCTCACGAACCGTGCACAACTTGCTCACTGGCAGCCTGTTGCACCCCGACCGCGAAGGCTCAAGCAGGAGCATGGCTAAAAAAACATCACTAAAAGCGATGGTTCATCATCATTAAATGTCGCTAAACGTATATTTCTGATCAGCCTAAGATCGGCCCCACGGTGAGCATGCTCCAGCGCCGAGGGCTTGGTATCGCGCCTCTCCTCCACGCGGCGAACTGAACCTCAGCGCCGGCGGCTTGACCGTAAACCCAGGGTGCATCCCATGGATCTGCTGGTCTGTTGCGGAACAACAACGCCTTGGTTCAAACCCGTTTGCTGCGAGAAAAAAACAAAATGAACAACGCGTTTTTGTCCAGGCGAGTGCTGAGTATTGCCCCATCCCCGAGTATCACCGCCAACGCCCTGGTGGCGCAGCTTCGCGCAGAAGGCCGGGACATCGTCAACTTTACAGTGGGTGAGCCTGACCTCAACACACCGGCGCATATCGTTGAGGCCGCACGCCAAGCGATGGAGTCCGGCGATACTCACTACACCCACACACTGGGCACCCCTGCCCTGCGCAAGGCCATCGTCGCCAAACTCGCCCGTGACAATGGCCTGGAGTACAGCATCGAAGAGGTGGTGGCCGCATCGGGCGGCAAGCAGGTCATTTTTGAAGCGCTGGCGGCTACCCTCAATCCTGGGGACGAGGTTATCGTCCATGCGCCTTACTGGGTTTCCTACCCGGATATCACCCGCCTGAATGGCGGAACCCCGGTCGTTATCCAGGGCCATGAAGACAACGCTTTCAAGCTGACGGCCGCCCAGCTTGAACAGGCGATAACGCCTCGTACCAAGTGGGTCATCCTCAACAGCCCCAACAACCCCAGCGGTGCTGTTTACACCCTTGCCGAGCTGCAAGCGCTGGCCCAGGTGCTGGGTGATCACCCGCAGGTGTTGATCATGGCTGACGAAATCTATGAGCACTTCATCTATGGCGATCAACCCTTTACCTCATTCCCGGCAGCTGCCCCGGACCTGAAGGAGCGCATGCTGATTGTCAACGGGGCTTCCAAAGGGTATGCCATGACTGGCTGGCGCCTGGGCTTCGGCGCAGGGCCGAAATGGCTGATCTCGGCGATGGGCAAGCTGCTCTCCCAGAGCACCACGTGCCCAAGCTCCATAAGCCAGGCGGCGGCTGTCGCGGCGTTTACCGGGGATCAGGCCCCGGTCAAGGCAATGGCCAGGCTCTACAAGGGCCGCAGGGACATCATGCAGGTTGCACTTGAGGGCGTCCCTGGCCTGACCTACACAGTGCCGGATGGGGCTTTCTACCTGTTCGTCAACGTCAAAGGGCTGCTGGGTAAAACCACGCCTGGCGGGCAAGTGCTCAGCACCGACGCCGATGTCGTCAAGTACTGGCTTGAGGATGGCGCCGTTGCCACGGTCGTGGGCGAGGCTTATGGCATCAGCCCTTATGTGCGCTTGTCTTTTGCCAGCAGCGAAGCAGTGATCCAGGACGGCTGCGCGCGAATCCGTCGTGCCTGCGAGGCTTTACGCTGATCGGCACCTGATCGACGCAAGGCAGGGGGCACTACATCTGTTGATGGGTCACGCGCTCAAGCCGGGCACGGGCCCCATCTTCATGCCCTGCCCCCAGTCACAGCTGGCCTGTACACGACCACACTCAATGCCCTGGGTCGTGCTGGCGCCGCTCGTCATTGCTAAATGGCAAGAGGCGCAGCGCAGCGCAGCACGCCAGCCAGCGCTGAATGGCGGGCTCAAAGCATAAGAAACGGCGTGTCGTAATCCACAGCTTTCAGCGACATTTCCCGCAAGGCTGCAATCACCGGCCGGGAATCGTCCTGCCGCCAATAAAATCGGTACTCCAGCTTCTTGAGGGGGGTGTTGCTGGGCATGGGAATGACGGCCTTGTTTTGCAGCATGGGTTTGAGCCAGCCACGGGGCAAGTAACCAATGGCAATACCCGCCGAGATCAAACCGGCAATGGTTGCCATGCTGTTGGACTCGATGATGTCACAGGCTACCGCGCCGGACTCGCGGCACCAGTCGTCGAGCAAGCGGGTTGAACCGGCATGCGGGGCCATCGTGACCACCGGCAATTCCCCGACAATCTCTTCGACCAGGCACCCCGGCTTGATGACATCCGGGGCCGCTACCCATATGTATTCCGCCTGGGCCAGCAGAACGGATGCCAGCGCCGGGTGCGAAGAGGGTCGCGCGATAATGGCCGCGTCCAGTTTTCCGCTCAGGAGACTGGATTCCAGTTCCACGCCCATGTTCACATAAGGCTCGAGTTTGAGTTGAGGATGCCGTGTGCGAAGCGCTGAAACCAGTTTCGGCAACCAGGATGAGGCGGCGATTTCCCCTACTCCGAACCTGCAACGGCCCTGGATGGCTTGCGCCGCGCCGACAGAAGCCACCACTTCATCCGCATGATTCAACAATGCCTTGGCGCGGGGCAGCAAGGCTCGACCATCTGCCGTCAGCACGGCTCTGCGCCCATCCCGATTAAACAGCGGCCGCTTTAGCGCTGTCTCCAGTTCGGCCAGACGTTTTGACAGCGACGATTGCGAGATATGCAGCTTCTCGGAAGCGATGGCGAAGCTCCCGCATGTAGCGGCCCAGTAGAACGCTTCCAGCTGTTTAAAAGTCATCGGATTCATCGCTTTTATCGAACTTTATAGTCTTGTTAAATTCGCTTTTTACATGCTGAGCCTTCTCCTAGAGTGACGTCAATCCACAGGTGACACCGATGCCAATCGCTCAGCTGTAAAGCGGTTCGCATCCACACCTGGCCCCAACGGCTGTCACCTCGTCGGCCGCTCACCCCGTCAAGATGGGAAATAATAATGATCGGATTTCGAATCCTCCCGCGTACACGCCAACTGCCCGCAGCACTGATCGAAGGCTTCCGCTCTGTGCCGGTTGCCAACGTCAGCGACTGCATGGGCCGCATGATCGCTGGCGGCGCCCATCTGCGCCCGTATCACAAAGCCGGGGGGATGGTTGGGCCTGCGTTTACCGTGAAAGCACGCCCGGGTGACAACCTGATGATCCACAAGGCTTTGCATCTGGCACAACCCGGTGACGTGATTGTGGTTGACGGTGGGGGCGACCTTACCAACGCACTGATGGGCGAGTTGATGGTGGCCACGGCGATCAAGCGAGGCCTGGGCGGCATCGTGCTCAACGGTGCCATTCGCGACCTCGATGCCATCCAGGCAGGCACCTATGCGGTCTATGCTGCCGGGGTTACCCATTGGGGGCCGTACAAAGACGGGCCTGGTGAAATCAATGTGCCGATTGCAATCGGCGGCATGGTCATCAACCCAGGTGACCTGATGCTCGGAGATGCTGACGGTTTGCTTTGCGTACCCTTTGATTCTGCGCAATACATCCTGGACGCCGCGCTGACCAAGTGCGCGGCAGAAAAGGTGACCGTTCAAGAAATCGCAGAGGGGCGCCTGGATACCACCTGGATCGACGCCCAGCTGGAACGCCAGGGTTACAAGGCATGAAGATCGTCATTCTTGACCGCGACACGCTGTCGCCGCAGACCGTGCTGCGCACGCCCTCGTTCCGGCATGAAATCCAGTCCTGGGGGCGCACGGCAGCCGAAGAAGTGGCTGATCGCATCGCCGATGCCGATATCGTTGTACTCAACAAGGTCAAGCTGACGGCAGAGGCGATCGCAACCGCACCCAAGCTTCGCCTGGTGGCGATTGCCGCGACGGGTACAGATAACGTCGATATTGCTGCGTGCCAGGCCCGCGGCATCGTTGTCAGCAACATTCGCAACTACGCCGTCAACACGGTGCCGGAGCACACCTTTGCCCTGATCTTTGCCTTGCGCAGGAGTATTTGCGCCTATCGTGAAGCGGTACGAAGGGGCCGCTGGCAAGAAGCGCAACAGTTCTGCTTCTTCGACTACCCGATCAAGGACCTGGCAGGCTCCACCATTGGCATCATCGGCGATGGCGTGCTGGGCCAGGCCGTCGCCAACATGGCACGCGGGCTGGGTATGCGGGTGATATTTGCCGGCTACAAAGGCCATAGCGGCCTCGGTTCGCTGTATGTGCCGTTTGAGCAGACACTCGCTGAAGCCGACATCCTGACCCTGCACTGCCCGCTGTTGCCTGAAACTCGCAACATGATCGGTGCCCCCGAGTTTGCGCTGATGCGCCGCAAGCCCTTGCTGATCAATACTGCGCGCGGGGGGCTGGTTGACGAAAGTGCTGTGGGGCCGGCGCTGGAGGCAGGGCACATTTCTGGAGCAGGCTTTGATGTGGTGATGACAGAACCGCCTGCCCCGGATCATCCATTGATGAAACTGGTTGATCGCAACGACTTTATTCTCACCCCGCATGTGGCGTGGGCAAGTGATGAAGCCGTGCAAGGCCTGGCTGACCAGTTGATCGATAACATCGAAGCGTTTGTGCGTGGCGAGCCGGCAAACCGGGTCTGAAACCCCTCGTCAGCACCCGGCTTTACGTTTAATCGCGCAACACCTGTCAACCTTGAACCCACTGTTTTCTGGAGCAAGCCCATGATTCACCATCTCGATCACCTGGTACTGACCACCGTTAATCTGGAGGCCTGCAAAGACTTCTATATCCGCGTCCTCGGCATGCACTTCGAAGCGTTTGGCGAGGGTCGGATGGCGCTCCATTTTGGCAACCAGAAGATCAACATTCATGTTCGCGGGCATGAGTTCGAACCCAAGGCGCACCTGCCCGTCTCCGGGGCGCTCGACCTGTGCTTTATTACCAGCATAAGCCTGGACCAGGTTATTGCTCACCTGCAAACAGAGGACTGGCCGATCATTCTAGGACCGGTGCTGCGGACCGGTGCAACAGGCAAGATTCGTTCGGTTTACCTGCGCGACCCGGATTTGAACTTGATCGAACTTTCCGAACTGCACCCCAGCTGAATCACCCTCGGCAGGCCCGAGACTGCCACGCACAGGATCGGGCCTACTGCCGAGGCAGCAGGCGCAAACCCCGCGGCCACTTGAGCAACCCCACCACCAGCGCCGAAAGAATCAGCGCAATCGAAACGCCTTCAGAGGCCCCCACCCTGTACCCCAGTATCAGCATTGAACCGGCGACGCCAAATACCGGAATCAGCAACGACAGCGGCGCGACCCTCGACACCGGGTACTCGCGCAGCAACAGGTTCCAGCCCCAATAACAGAAGTGCGTCGCCGCGTAGACCTGAAACAACAGCGAAAACAGCGCCACCCACTCAAAGTGCGTGACCAGCGCGGTAAACGGCGCAGAGCCATGTGCCAGCCAAGTGAGCAACAGCAAGGGAAGTGGCGGGAACACACTGGCCCAGACCACAAAGGCAAACATTTCCCGCACTTTTGACTGTTTGATGATGACGTTGCCGACACTCCAGCTCAATGCACTGACCAGCAGCAAGGCATAGCCCAGGGTCGTGCCCTGGCCGGGGCTGGCCAGGATGATGCTGATCAGCCCCAGCACTGCGAGCCCCATGCCCAGCATCTGCGCGTAGCTCAGTTGCTCGCGAAACAGCAGTACGCCCCAGCCCATCGTGAAAAAGGCACTGAACTGGATCAGCAGCGCAGCGGTGCCCGGCGGCACGCCCCATTCAATACCCAGATTGATCAGGGCCCACATGGCCACGCCAAAAATCAGGCCATAAGCGGCCAGCCACTTGATGGCAATCGGCGGGCGTTTGACAAAAAACACCCACGGCAAAGCCGCCAGGGTAAAACGCAATGCCGTAAGTAACAGCGGATCAATAGCTGCCAGACCCAGTTTGGTGACGGGAAAGTTAAGCCCCCAAACGGCCGTCACCAGCACGGCAAGGAACAGATGTTTCTTTTGCATAGGGTTGTACTTCCAGTGGCAAGGCGGGCGGCGTCATGCACCAACCAAAGTGCCACTATGCACACTTGCAGCATCGGCCCGCTTGCACTATCAGGTCATAGATCATTAAATTCGGGCCATGCGCAAAATTGAATCCGACACCTGCGAAAATATCCCCCGCGACGCTGTCGTCACGGCCATTGACTATGCCGACGGGCAGCACTTTGCCCTGCACAGGCATAACCGCGGGCAGTTTGCCTACGCCGCCTGCGGTGTGATCACGGTGTATACCGACCAGGGCAACTGGGTGGTACCGCCGCAACGGGCCATCTGGGTACCGGCAGGGGTACCCCACGAGATGAGCATGAACGGCCCGGTCACCATGCTGAACACCTATATTCGCGGCCCCGTGTGTGCCCGGCTTGGCCTGCCTGCACAGTGTCAGGTTTTCGGCATATCGCCCCTGCTGCACCAGTTGCTGATCCAGGCCACGGATATTCCGGCGCTCTATGACGAAACCCGTAGAGAGGGGCTGCTGATGAATTTGCTGCTTCATGAAATAGCCGCCATGCCAGCTCTTTCGCTCAATGCGCCGCTACCGGCTGAGCCAAGGCTGGCACGTGCCTGCCGCGCACTGCTGGAGCAGCCGTCACTGGATATCGGGATTGATGACATGGCCCGCCAGGTTGGCATGAGTCGTCGAACCTTCACCCGCCTGTTTCGCCAGCAAACCGGCATCAGTTTCGTCGAATGGCGCCAGCAAGCCTGCCTGTTGGCAGCGGTGGTGCGCCTGGGGCATGGCGAGGCCATCACACGGGTGGCGACGGACCTGGGCTACAGCAGCCCGAGTGCTTTTACCAGTGCTTTTCGCCGGGTACTGGGCGAAGCGCCCAGCCGGTATTTCCCAAAATAGTTGAATTGAAAGCTGGCCATCCCCACCCTCGCCCGGACTAAAAAAGCCGGGCCAGAGCGCTTGCCTTCACACCAGTACAGAGCGGTTTGCGAGCCTGCTGAGCAACACCCGCAAACGTGATTTAATAGCCGCCTTTCACGATTGCGGAACAGGGGTACGGTACGATTTTTCGGCATGCCCCCCATCACCTTAAGTAGTACTCATACAAGGCTGTCATGGACACGGGATCACGACTCAAACTCATACGCGAAAGCTATAAACTGTCCCAGCGCGAGCTGGCCCGGCGTACTGGTGTGACCAATTCCACCATCTCCCTTATCGAGCAGAATCGCGTCAGCCCTTCAGTCAGTTCCCTCAAAAAATTGCTGGAAGGCATCCCCATGTCCCTGGCGGATTTCTTCACGTTCAACCAGCCGCCCCGCGAACACCAATACGTCTTCCGCGCCAATGAACAGCCGGATCTGGGGCGAGATGGCCTGCGGCTGCTGCTGATCGGCGCCTCGGTGCCGGGCCGTCAAATGCGCTTGCTGCGCGAGCAATACGCGCCAGGGGCCAGCTCGGGGGAAGAGCCTATCGTGCATACCGAAGGTGAAGAGTGCGGACTGGTGGTCCGGGGTACGATTGAACTGACCGTGGACGGGCAGATCAGCATTTTGAATGCCGGGGACGGCTATTACTTCCCGACCACCCAGCCCCATCGCTTTCGCAATATTGGCGCGGATGAAGCCGAGATTATCAGCGCGAATACACCGGCCAACTTCTGATCCTGACGACGCGCACTGCCAGGTAACTCGCGGCGATGCCATCGCGAGCAAGCCCGCTCCCACAAACACACAAGCATTTGTGTTCAACACATGACCTGTGGGAGCTGGCTTGCCTGCGATGCAGACGACGCGGTCGCTCATTTACACCCGCGACTGGCGCCCAAAAAACGGATGACTCGGGTCGTTGTAGCCCGGCGTCGATGAGTGCCCGGTGACCACCAGATCATTGATAAAGGCTTCGTCCTGCGCGGTGAACCGGTAGTTCAACGCCGGTACATAGTCTTCCCACTGCTGCTCGGTGCGCGGCCCGGCAATCGCCGAGGTGATCAGTTGGTTGTTCAGCACCCAGGCCAAAGCAAACTGGCCTGCGGTAATGCCTTGCCCCTGGGCATAGTCACGAATGCGCTGGGCCAGGTTAAGGGACTCGGGGCGCCATTCCGTCTGCTGCAAGCGCGGGTCGTTGCGCCCGGCGCGGGTGTCCTGGCCAGGGGCCTGATCGGGGTCGTATTTGCCGGTGAGCACGCCACGCGCCAGCGGGCTGTAAGAGATCACGCCAATCCCGTAATGCTCCGCCGCCGGCAAGTGCTCGACTTCAATCTGACGGTTGGCCAGGTTGTACAGCGGCTGGCTCACACTCGGACGCTGGATGCCCAGCAGGTCGGCGCTGCGGCTGAATTCGGCAAGTTTCCAGCCACGGTGGTTGGACAGCCCGTAGCCACGGATCTTGCCCGCACGGATTACGTCATCCAGCGCGCGCAGGGTTTCGTCCACCGGGGTGTCGTGGTCTTCGCGGTGCAGGTAGAACAGGTCGATATAGTCGGTGTTCAGGCGCTTGAGGCTGGCGTCCACCGAGGCAATCACGTTCTGGCGCGAGGCACCGCTGTTGTTCGGCCCGCTGCCGCCCGGGTTGGGATTGACGAACTTGGTGGCCAGCACCCAGTGCTGACGACGATCACCGATCAAACGGCCAACCACTTCTTCCGAGGCTCCGCCGTTGTAGCCGTTGGCAGTATCGATGGAGTTGATGCCCTGCTCGAACGCACGGTCGGTAATACGCCGGGCCACGTCGTCGGGGGTCTGCCCGCCGAACATCATGGTGCCCAGGGTAATGGGCGAAACCTTGACGCCGTTGCGGCCCAGGTTGCGGTATTGAATGTCGCTCATGCTGACTCCCTGCGTGGTGATCGTGAAATCAAGTGGCGCAAACAGTAGTCAGCCCTGTTCTGGCGGTCAACGCCCAACGGGGCATAACCATAGAGCGGTTTTATCAGGGATTCGCTTATTCAAAACAGGTCTTTAAACGTCAAAATTAATTATTTATGGATCTAAAAAACCCTCGGTAATCTCATGACTTTTCGGACCGCATGAAAAGGAATCATCATGAGCCGTCGATCCCCTGGCCCTGACTATTCACCTGCAATCGCCCCTGTTGCAGGTTCACGCCCATGAATATCCCTACCGGTTTTCTCGACAGCAGCGGCAGTGTTCCCTTCAGCCTGCCCGAGCGTGATCAACAGGGCGACGACCCCATCGCCGAACGTATCAGCCACAACGTGCGGCGCTTGCGCGACAAGCGCCAGTTGAGCCTGGAAACACTGGCCCATGCCAGCGGTGTGCGCAGGGCGCTGATTGCGCAGATCGAAGCGGGTCGCAGCCTTCCCTCGGTCAAGGTGCTGAGCAAAATCGCCGGTGCACTGAAAGTGTCCATCGCCGAGCTTCTCGCCCCTGACAGCATCGGCATTGTTATCCGCCGCGCCTTGCCCCCAGAACACACCGCCCATGGGGTGACATTTACCGAGCTGCGCCTGGGGCCTCAGGCCGAAGAACAGGTGCCCGGCAACCCGCACAGCGTGCAAAAAAACCTGCAGGTGGCCAAAGGCAGCCTGGAACTGAGCATCGATGACCAGCAGTTCGTCCTCAATGCTGGGGACTCGGTCCTGTTTCGCGCCGAACTGCCCCACCGCTACCGCAACCCGCACACCAGTGAAGCCGTCGCCTATCTGCTGACCAGCCCTGCGCAAGTGCAGGAATAGCCCGCGCTTGCCTATCCTCTGCCTGGAGCCTTCGCCTTGTCACGTCAGCCCTCCCCTCTGGATTTTCCTGAAAGCCCGCTGTCCCGTGCCTTTGAACAACCGTTGTTTCTGGGCCTGTTCCTGCCGGTGCAGTCCGGTGGCTGGAGCCCTTCGGCACTGCCACGCAGCACCACCTGGACCTTCGACTACAACCGCCAGCTGACCCTGCGCGCCGAAGCACTGGGCTTTGACCTGGTGTTTGCCCTCGCCGAATGGCTGGGCAAGGGCGGCTACGGGGGCGATATCCGTTACCACGACGAGTCGCTGGACGCCTTTATCACCCAGGCGGCGCTGGCGTCGGTGACCGAGCGGATTTTGCTGATTTCCACTCTGCATGTGCTCTACGGCCCCTGGCATCCGCTGCACCTGGCCAAGTTCGGCGCCACCCTGGATCACATCAGCAAGGGCCGCTGGGGGTTGAACCTGGTGACCGGGCATCGTCATCGCGAACACCGGCGCTTCGGTCAGGCACCCATCGAGCACGACCAGCGCTACCGCCAGGCCGATGAATTTATCCGCGTGGTGCAGGAGCTGTGGTACAGCCAGGAAAACGTCGATTTCAGCGGCGATCATTACAAGCTTGAAGAGGCCTATGTCAGCGTCAAACCGTCCTTTGGCCGCCCGGTGCTGGTCAACGCCACCGGCTCACCCGCAGGCATCGACTTCGCCGCCCGCCACTCCGACATCGTGTTTACCACCAGCCCTGGCAGTGCCGAGATCGAAAACGCGCTGGAGAAACTGCCCGAGCATTTGCAACGGATCAAACACGCCGCCCACGGCTATGGCCGCCAGGTGCGCACCCTGATCAACCCGCTGGTGATTTGCCGTGACAGCGATGCCGAAGCCTGGGAAGTGCATGCCGCCATCACCGCCGCAGGCGACCCCGGTGCGCTGGAGGGCCATGCCCGCGAGGCCAGCGATGCCCATGCCTGGCGCGGCCACCAACCGGCAGAGCGCTACGTGGGCGGCAATATCCAGCTGGTCGGCAGCCCCGAGACCGTGGTGCGCGACATCATTCGCCTGAAAGCCGCCGGTATCGACGGCCTGCAACTGAGTTTCTTCGATTTTGCCCCCGACCTTGAACAGTTTGGAGCGCGCGTACTGCCACTTTTGCAGCAGGCCGGATTGCGCCGTTAACCCACCCCCAGGATGACCGCCATGCCCTTTACCCGTCGTCAATTCGTTGCTGGCCTGTCTGCCCTGTCCGCGCTCGGCGCCAGTATTCCGTTCCTGCCCTCAGCCCTGGCCGACGCAACGGGTGAAGCCGTCAGCGGGCGGCGGGTATTCAACCTGCTGATCAACCCCGAGCCACCGTCCCTGAGTTCGTTCAACACCACCGCGGGCACCAGTGTCACCGCCAGCAGCAAGGTGCTGGAGGGGTTGCTCACCTATGACGAAGGCCTCAACGCCCGCCCCGCACTGGCCACCGCCTGGGAGGCTGCACCCGATGGCCTGAGCTACCGTTTCACCCTGCGCGAAGGGGTCAAGTGGCATGACGGCGAGCCCTTCACCTCGGCTGACGTGGCCTTCTCCCTGGACCTGATCAAGCGTTTTCACCCCCGAGGCTCCAGCACCTTTGCCAACCTGGAGCGGGTCGATACACCCGACGATCACACCGCCATTGTCCACTTGAGCAAGCCTGCGCCGTACCTGATTCGCGGCTTTGCCGGCGGTGAAACGCCCATCGTCCCCAAACACCTGTATGCCGCGGGTGACCCGCTGAGCAACCTGCACAACAACGCCCCGGTGGGCACCGGCCCGTTTCGGTTCAAGCGTTGGGAGCGCGGCAGTTTTATTGAATACGAACGCAACCCGCAGTACTGGGACCCGACGGCCACCGTGGTCGACACCCTGATCCTCAAAGTCATCCCGGACGGCGCAGCGCGCCTGGCCGCCTTCGAAAACGGCACCCTGGATGCCGGCGGGCAAAGCCCGGTACCGCTCAGCGAGCTTGAGCGCCTGACCAAGTCCGGCCGATTGAAGGCCACAACCCGGGGCTATCGCTACACCATTACCCCGACCATGCTCGAGTTCAATCTCGACCATCCGCTGCTGTCACGCCTGGAAGTGCGCCAGGCGATTGCCCATGCCCTGGACCGCGAAGTGATCCGCAAAGTGGTGTACTACGGCTACGCCGAAACCAGCTACTCGCCCATCCCGAAAAGCTTTGCCAACTACGTCTACGAGGGCCCCAACCCGTACCCCTTCGACACAGAGGCCGCCAACGCACTGCTGGACAAAGCCGGGCTGGTAAAGAACGGCAACTGGCGCTTCAGCCTGACCCTCGACCCGCTGCCCTACGGCGACAGCTACAGCCGCACTGCCACCTATGTGCGCAGCGCCCTGGCACGCATTGGCATCGAGGTGAAGCTGCGCGCCCAGGACTTCCCCACCTATATCAAGCGGATCTACACCGACCGCGACTTTGACTTTGCCGTGGTCGGCATGGGCACCCTGTATGACCCCACCGTGGGTGTGCAGCGCCTGTTCTGGTCGAAGAATTTTCGCAAGGGCGTGCCCTTTTCCAATGGCACCCACTACAACAACCCCGAAGTCGATCGCCTGCTGGAAAGCGCCGCGGTGGAGACCGACGAGCAAAAACGCGGCGAACTGTTCAAGGCATTCCAGAAGATCGTGATCGAAGAAGTGCCCTCCATCACCCTGGTCATGCAGCAACAGGTCTCGGTGTACAACGCCCGGGTCAGCGGTTTTGAAGACGACGCCAATGGCCTGGACAGCAGCCTGGCCAATATCAGCCTGGCTGACACCGGAGGCGCCCATGCTTGAACGGCGCAGAATGTGGCGCCTGTCCCGGCGCACCCTGTGGCAGGCCATCCCCACCGTGGTCGGCATCCTGGTGCTGAATTTTTTGCTGCTGCGGCTGATCCCCGGTGACGCCGTGGATGTGCTGGCCGGTGAGTCCGGCGGCGCCAGTGCCGAAACCCTGCTGCAGTGGCGCAGCCATTTCGGCCTGGACTTGAGCCTGATGGACCAGTTGCAGCGCTACCTTGGCCAACTGGCTCACCTGGATCTGGGAATGTCGCCGCGCTTCAACCTGCCGGTCAGTCATCTGGTGCTTGATCGCCTGCCCAACACCCTGCTGCTGATGGTCGGCGCTCTGGGGCTGGCGCTGGCTATCGGCATCGCTGCCGGAACGATCATGGCCACCTGGGTCGGGCGCTGGCCTGACCGCGTGTTATCACTGGCCGTGTTGCTGCTGTATTCCACACCGGGGTTCTGGATCGGCCTGATGGCAGTGCTGTTGTTCTCGGTAAAACTCGGCTGGCTGCCCAGCAATGGTTTCCAGACCCTGGGCCTGGATCTGCATGGCCCGGCCTGGTTGCTCGACCGCCTGCAACATGCCGTGCTGCCGGTGCTGGCCCTGGCCACGTTCTATATCGCCCTGTACGCCCGCCTGACCCGCGCCGCGATGCTTGAAGTGCAACGCCAGGACTACGTGCGCACCGCCCGGGCCAAGGGCCTGGCGCCCTGGCGGGTGGTGTCGCGGCATGTGCTGCGCAATGCCCTGCTGCCCGTTTCGACCCTGGCCGGCCTGCATTTCGCCGCCCTGCTCGGCGGCGCTGCCGTGACCGAAACCCTGTTCGGCTGGCCCGGCCTGGGCCGCCTTACGCTCGAGGCGGTGATGTCCCGCGACTACAACCTGCTGCTGGGCATCCTGTTGCTGTCATCCATGCTGGTGGTGGTGATCAACATCACCGTCGACCTGCTGCAAGCCTGGCTTGACCCGCGTATCCAGGCCGACTGAAAAGGAGCTGTCCCATGACCACTGCCGTACTGCCAAACGCCCCGACCGGCTACAGCGAAAGCGTCTGGACGGCCCTGTTGCGCAACCCCTCGGCCTTGATTGGCGCGACCATGCTGGCCCTGGTGCTGACCCTGGCACTGCTGGCCGGCACGCTGTACCCCGGTGACCCGCTGGACATGGTGGCCATGCCGATGCTGTGGCCCGGCGACGATCCGGGCTACTTTCTGGGCAGCGACTCACTGGGCCGCGACGTGGCGGCCGGGATCGCCCACGGGGCCCGCGGGTCTTTATTGATTGCCGCCAGCGCCACCCTGATCAGCGTACTGATCGGCGGATTGGTCGGGGCTCTGGCCGGCTACCACGGCGGCAAGCTGGGGGATGTGCTGATGCGCATCTGCGAAGTGTTCCAGACCGTGCCGTCGTTTTTGCTGGTGATCGTCATCGTCGCCATCGGCAACCCGACACTGGGGATCATCGCGCTGGCGATCGGCATCTCCTCATGGCCCACGGTGGCACGGCTGGTGCGCGCCGAATTCCGTACCCTGCGCGAAGCCGACTTTGTGACTGCCGCGCGCAGCCTGGGCTTCGGCAACAGCTCGATCATCCTGCGCGAAATCCTGCCCAATGCGCTCGCGCCACTGGTGGTCACCACCTCGATCCTGATCGCCCAGGCGATCCTGGTCGAAGCCGGGCTGGCCTTTCTCGGTATGAGCGACCCGAACCAGGCCAGCTGGGGCGCCATGCTCGGCAGTGGTCGAGAACAGATCGCCAGCGGCTGGTACCTCACCGCCCTGCCGGGGCTGGCCATCATCTTCGTGGTGCTGGCTCTAAACCTTCTGGGCGACGGTCTTAACGACGCCCTCAACCCTCGCCTGCGACGGTATATCCCATGAGCCTGCTGGACGTACGCGGTTTGCGCGTGAGCTACGACAACGCCGATGCCGTCAAAGACCTGAGCTTCACCCTGCACGCCGGCGAGACACTGGCGCTGGTAGGTGAATCCGGCTGCGGCAAATCCACCACGGCCCTGGCGCTGATGGGCCTGCTGCCGGACAACGCCCGGCTGGCCGGGCAGGTGCTGTTCGAGGGCCGTGACCTGCTGAGCATGGCGCCACGGCAGATGCGCCAGTTGCAGGGCAATGCGCTGGGGATGATTTTCCAGGACCCGCTGTCGAGCCTCAACCCGGTGCTGACCCTGGGCGAGCAAGTCGCCGAAAACCTGCTCGCCCACACCGACCTCACCCGCCGTCAGGCCTGGAAGCGCGCCGAAGAACTGTTTGCCCTGGTACAACTGCCGCGCCCCGCTGCGCACCTGCACGAGTACCCGCAGCACTTGTCCGGCGGCCAGCGCCAGCGGGTGGTGATCGCCATGGCGATTGCCTGCCAGCCGCGGCTGCTGATCGCCGACGAGCCGACCACAGCGCTGGATGTCAGCGTGCAGGCACAAATCCTCGAACTGTTGGCGCGCTTGCGCGGCGAGCTGGGCATGGGCCTGCTGTTGATCACCCATGACCTCGGGGTGGTTGGCCAGCACGCCGACCGGGTCATCGTGATGCACGACGGCCACGCGCTGGAAAGCCAGCCGACCCGTGCCCTCATCGAACGCCCGCAACACCCCTACACGCGCGGCCTGTTACAGGCCTCGCTGGGGGCCGAACATGACCAGCACTACCTGAGCAATCGCCTGGCCGAAATCAACGTCGAGCGCCAGCCCGGGCAGGCCACGCGTTACAGCGTCAACAGCAGCCACTATGGACCGGGGCGCAAGCCTCGGGCACCCGCCGGCAACCCGGCGTTGCTCAAGGTCAGCGAGCTGACCACGGGCTATGGCGACAACACCGTGCTCAACCGCATCAACCTTGAAGTGGGCGAGCGCGAGAGCGTGGGCCTGGTTGGCGAATCGGGCTGCGGCAAGTCGACCCTCAGCCGCACCCTGCTGCGCCTGCTGCCCGCCCGCAGCGGCAGTATCGAATTTGCCGGGCGTGATATCGCGACACTGGCAGGCCAGGAGTTGCTGAGCTGGCGGCGTCAGGTGCAAATGATCTTTCAAGACCCCTATGCCGCGCTCAATCCACGCCACAGCGTGGAGACCATTCTCGACCGCGTGCAGCGCCTGCACGGACAGAACGACCCGGGGCAGCGCCAACAGGCACGCCTGGCAATGCTGGATGCCGTCGGTCTTGCGCGCAGCAGTCTGGCGCGTCTGCCCCACCAGTTCTCCGGTGGTCAGCGCCAGCGTATCGGCATTGCCCGGGCGCTGATCCTCAAGCCCCGGCTGGTGATCTGCGACGAGCCGGTGTCGGCGCTGGATGTGTCGACCCAGGCGCAAATCCTTAACCTGCTGGTAGAGCTGCGCGAAGAGCTGGGCCTGTCCTATCTGTTTATCTCCCACGACCTGTCGGTGGTGCGCTATTTCGCCGATCGGATTCTGGTCATGGAACAAGGGCAGATCGTCGAGCAAGCCACCCCGCACACCCTCTGGCATTCACCCCGGCACCCCTACACCCGTCGCCTGCTGGCGGCGATACCCGGCGCCGCTGCGCCGCTCCCGGCCCTTCAACCTGTATCCGGCCTGCGCTTTGCCGTTGGCTGGTGAACCGCTCAATTCCAAGGAGCATGACATGTCGCAAATAGACTCAGCCTGGGGCGCCGTCCCGTCGGCGCGATACGAAGCATTGGCAGCCCGCTTTCGGCCGATCTTCGCGCAGATTCGTGAAGGGGCCGTGGAACGCGAACTGGAACGGCGCTTGCCGCTCCAGGAGTTGCAATGGCTCAAGGAGGCCGGCTTCACCACCCTGCGTGTACCCGTCGAATACGGCGGTGCCGGTGCCAGCCTGCCGGAACTGTTCAACCTGCTGATCGAACTGGCCGAGGCCGACTCCAACCTGGTGCAATCGTTGCGCGGGCACTTCGGTTTTGGTGAAAACCTGCTCAACAGTCGCGACCCTGAATATCAGGGCGTGTGGCTGGAGCGCCTGGGCCGTGGCGAGACCGTCAGCCCGGCGTCCGGCGAAGTGGGCAATGCCAAACAGCTGGAATTCGGCACCCGCCTGAGCCTGCACGGCGGCCACTGGCAATTGAGCGGCAGCAAGTTCTACACCACCGGTGCGCTGTATGCCGACTGGGTCGATGTCAGCGCCAATAACCCGGATGAACAGCGCGTGTCGGTGACGGTACGCACCAATGATCCGGGGGTGGAAATCATCGACGACTGGAATGGCTTCGGCCAGACATTGACCGCCAGCGGCACTGCGCATTTTCGCGAAGTGCCGGTGGACCCGCTCAATGTGATCCTGGCTGAAAACCGTTTTCGCTATTCACCGGCGTTTTTCCAGTCTGTACACACGGCGACCCTGACCGGGATTGGCCGTGCGCTGGCCGAAGAAACCGCCGGGCATGTGGCCAGGCGTACCCGCAGCTTCAGCAGCGGCAATGCACCGCGCGTGGCCCACGACCCGCAAGTGCTGCAAGTGGTGGGCAACCTGCGCAGCGCGGCCTATGCCGCCGGCGCCATTGCGGCGCAGAACTTCCAGGCGCTGGAGCGGGCCCATCAAGCCCATTTGAGCGATGACGAACACGCCCTGAGCCACGCTGTGAATATTGCCGAACTGGAGGTGGCGCAGTCGCAAACCATTGTCTCGGACTTGATCATCAAGGCCAGTGGCGACCTGTTCGATGCCCTGAGTGCATCGGCGACCCTTAAGCCGCTGGGGCTGGACCGTTTTTGGCGTAATGCGCGCACGCTGTCGTCGCACAACCCGCGCATCTACAAGAGCCGCATCGTGGGGGATTTTGCAGTCAACGGCACACCGCCACCGGCGCAATGGCGTATTGGTGTGGCGGAGTAAACCCTGTGGGAGCGGGCTTGCTCGCGATGGCATCGACGCGGTTTGCCTGGCAGACCACACCGTTTGTATCGCGAGCAAGCCCGCTCCCACCGTGGCGTGGTGTCGCTCAATGACACACCAGCCCGTCGCCGATCTTCAGGCTGTCCACCAGCAACGCATTGCTGCGCAGCTCCCACGCACGGGTCTGGCCGCCACGGGCCTGCCAGTCGCGCAGTGCCGCATTGATCAGCGCGCGGCTTTGCTTGTCGACTACGGGCAGGTAAACCCGTACATCGCTGCTTGCCTTCAAGGTCTGCGGCAACAGCGCATAGAAGCGCCAGTCCGGCGCCTGCGCCACCGCCAGCAAGCTGTTGCGCTCTTCAGCCAGCAGGTTGCACTCGCCCGCCATAAACGCCACCGCCGCACGAATCGACGACACATAAGTACGCAGCTCGGCGCCCTGTTGCCGCAAGGTTTGCGCCCACGGACTCCCTACTGCCACGCATACACTTTGCCCACGCACAGGTCGAGCGGGGGCATTGCGCAAACCAAGCAACGCACCCTCACGGTACTGCACCGGCAAATCCCGCAGGCTCGCCACCCGGTCGGCCGCAACCGGCAGTTTCAGGCTGCCGGCAATCACCAGGTCGACACGGTCGTCATGCCACTGACCGTCCTGCGGCAAAGCCTGCAACTGCACCTTGAGGCCAAGGTAGGCTCCGAGGGCCTCAGCCAATTGACTGTCCAGCTCATCCGGCTCGGCCACCAGCGCCTCTTGCCCCAGGCTCGGGCGTGGATAACTGCGTACACCTACACGCAACACCCCGCGCTGTTCGGCCGCCTGCAACAGCGGCCCCCGGGGCATATCGCCCGGTGCCGCAGGCCATTGCCAGGCGACCAGTGCTACTGCACCAATCACCACTGCCGCCAGCCACCTAACCACCGTGGCGCAAGCCCCGGCGCCAGTAGGTAAAGCGTCGCTCCAGCAAGGCCAGCAAGAAGTTGAGCAATAAACCCACCACCGCCAGCAGCAAAATGCCTGCGTACATGCTGGGGATCTGGAACACCTCCTGTGAATTGAGCGTCAAAAAGCCCAGCCCGGAATGAGCACCAATCATCTCGGCGGCCACCAGCGCCGTGATGCAATACGCACCCGCCAGACGAATCCCGGTAAAGATCGACGGTGACGCCGCCGGCAGTACGATTTTGGTAAACAGAAACCAGCGGTTCGCGCCCATCGACAGCGCCGAGTTGATCAGCAGCCCGTCGACCTGCTTCACGCCGCTGATGGTGCTCAACAGGATCGGCCAGAACGACGCCCAGAAAATGATCGCGATCTTGGACAATTCACCAATGCCCAAAAACAGGATAAACACCGGGAACAATGCCAGCGCCGAGGTCTGGCGAAAAAACTGCAGTAACGGATCGAGCACACTTTCGACCCGTGCAAACCAGCCCATCACCAGCCCCAGGCTAACCCCGCAAGCGATCGCCAGCAGCAGCCCGGCAAAGGAGCGCAGCAGGCTGGCCTGCAAATGCTTGAGCAAGTCACCGCTGCTGGCCAGGTCCAGCACCGCCCCCAGCACCGCTGAAGGAGGGCTCAAGTAGCCGGGATTGACCACGCCCAATTGCGGCAAAGCCTCCCACAGGGCGAGGAACAGGACGATGCCCACCGAGCTGTCGATCACCCGCCGTGAAGTCAATTTAAAGCCCATGCTTACACTCCAATCCGATAACCGCCCAGGGTCGCGATGCTCTGCCAGTTCTGCTGCCGCACCGGCACTGCCGGCTCGCGGGCGATGTCTGCGACCTCATCACGCAACGCTTCCCAGGCGCGCTGGCGGTAGTGCACAAAGGCCTGGGTGTTACGCAGTTCCGGCTGGCGTGGACGCGGCAGGTCGATATCGAAAATCTCCTTGATCCGCCCTGGACGCTGGGTCATTACCGCCACCCGGTCCGACAGGAAGATCGCTTCGTCCAGGCTGTGGGTAATAAACACGATGGTCTTTTTGTGCGTGCCCCAGATGCGCAGCAATTCGCTTTGCAAGGTCTCGCGGGTTTGCGCGTCGAGAGCGGCGAAAGGTTCGTCCATCAACAGCACATCCGGGTTGTAGGCCAGCGAGCGGGCAATCGCCACGCGCTGGCGCATGCCACCCGACAACTCGTGGGGGTAGCGCGAGGCGAAGCCATTAAGGCCCACCAGTTCCAGGTATTCGCGTGCGGTTTCCAGCCGCTGTGCCTTGCCCACGCCGCGGATTTCCAGGCCCACGGCAATGTTGTCGAGCACCGTGCGCCAGGGCAGCAATGCATAGCCCTGGAACACCACGCCCTGATTGCGGTTGATGCCTTGCAGGGGTTTACCGTCCACCAGCAGGTCGCCACCGGTTTTGTGGGCAAGCCCGGCGAGGATGTTCATAAAGGTGGATTTGCCACAGCCCGACGGCCCGAGAATGGACAGGAATTCACCTTCGCGTACCTGCAGGTCAAACCCCTCCAGTACCGGCACCCGCTCTGCATGCCCGGTTTCATCGAGTGCCTGGAATTCCATGCTGAGGTCACGGGCGACGATCTTGTGTTCCGCCATCAGGCATGCCCCCGGGCGAACGGGTTGAATTCGTTGGTGTAGACGTCCTTGACGGCTATCGAACCTTTCTTGATCTTGCCTTCGTTTTCGAGGATGTCGATGTAGTACTGAATCGGCGGCTCGGTCACCACCAGATCGTCGATATAGGCAAAGCGCTCCACCAGCTCAAGCTTCATGCCGATGCGTTCGGAGGTGATCTTGCGCGCGTCGTCGGGGTTGGCATTGACCCAGTTGGCCGCACGCGCGATGGCGTTGACCACATCGCGGGTAGCCTCCGGATTCTCGCGGCTGAACTTGCCATACACACTGTAGGGCGCCATGCCGCCCAACCCGCCATCCAGATCGTAGTCACTCCACAGCTTGCGCAATGCCGGGTTGTGCTCGGCGCCGCCGGACGATGGCGGATGAATGATGGCAACGTCGATATTACCGGTGGCCAGGGTTTGTTCGCCCTGATTGTCCGGCACCACCACCCAGTTGATCTTGTCGACATTGACGCCCTGCTCGCGCAGGTATTTTTTGGTGACGAATTCAGCACAGGCGCCAAAGCTGTTGAAGCCCACGGTCTTGCCTTCCAGGTCCTTGGGCTTGACGATGCCCGAGTCGTCGCGCACGAAGTACTTCATGTGCGGGGCTTCCTGCAGGGTCTTGCCGCCAGCAGCCACCACCTTGAGGTCCAGGCCACTGGCGATAGCTGAAATCACCAGCGGCACCATGCGCGCACCGAAGTCGATTTCGCCGGTGCCGGTCAACGGGATCACCTGCGGCGCGGCGATACGGCCGATGTACTTGGGGCGGGCGCGGGTGCCTTCGAAATAGCCAAGGGAATCAGCGACGTAGACCAGGTCGAATGACGGGTTATCGGGGTATTTGAAATCCACGATCTGGTCAGCGCGGCCCTTGATGACGGCAGCGCTTTTACCCGCACCCGAATCTTTTTTTTCGCAGCCAGGCAGCAGAATACCCGCTGCGCCGACCGCGCCCAGTACCGCGCAATTACGCAGGAATGCTCTTCTGTTGTTGATCGGGTTCATGCCCGCTCCTTGAGGATTGAGTGCTGCTGTTGTGGGAGCGGGCTTGCTCGCGATGGCATCACCGTGATTCGACAGGCAGACCGCAGCGCCTGCATCGCGGGCAAGCCCGCTCCCACAAGGGTTGAGTTGCCCGGGTTCAGGCGGTTTTCAGGGTGTAGCGCGATTCAGGGCGAGTCAGGCCGTAGTGTTCGCGCAAGGTGCTGCCCGCGTATTCACTGCGGAACAACCCGCGCTGGCGCAAGATCGGCAGCACTTCATCGAGGAACACTTCAAAGCCATCGGGGAATGCCGGCGGCATCACGTTGAAGCCATCGGCCGCACCGCTGCGGAACCACTGTTCGATCAGGTCGGCAATCTGCACCGGCGTGCCCACCGGCACCCAGTGCCCGCGCGCGCCCGCCAGACGGTTGATCAACTGACGCAAGGTGACGTTTTCGCGGTCGACAATATCGATGATCAACTTGAAGCGGCTGGACTGGCTTTCAACACCCTCGAAGTTGATCAAATGGCGGGGAAACGGCGCGTCCAGATCCTGACCCGACAAGTCCACACCCAACATGCGCCGCAATTGGCCCAGGGACACGTGGGGCAATACCAGCTCATTGAGTTCATCAAACTTGCGCTGCGCTTCGGCTTCGGTGCTGGCGA
>Ga0302347_1001008_pt1 | contig 36972 bp, 35 predicted proteins | sample PhyWR1_FD_202178 | JGI IMG/M metagenome (GOLD analysis project Ga0302347, IMG submission 202178) | Leaf surface microbial communities from wheat plants in UC Gill Tract Community Farm, Albany, California, United States - DLSL W.R1 (v2)... | ecosystem: Host-associated > Plants > Phyllosphere >... | reverse complement strand
TTTGTTAAAAACTCAGATAACTGAATCAAAAACGTTAATTTCGCCGATATTTCATTTTCCGTATGAAGAATTGGACATTTAAACAATGGAACACCGTCTCGGGATGGGTCGTTTTTGTAATTGCATTTATCACTTATCTATCAACCATCGAACCCAATTTCAGTTTTTGGGATTGTGGGGAATATATTTCCTCGGCCGTAAAACTGGAAGTGACGCACGCTCCCGGAGCGGCATTGTTTCAGTTGGTCGGTGCTGTTGTAGCATTATTTGCCTTTGGCGATGGTCAGAATTATTCTTTGGTCATCAATGCGATGTCAGCAACTTTCAGTGCGTTTACCATTCTGTTTTTGTTTTGGACAATCACACATTTGGTCAGAAGGTTGCTCAATAGAGAATTTGAAAATATTACGATTGCAGAAGAGATTGCAACTTTGTTCGCAGGTGCCGTGGGTGCTTTGTGTTTTACTTTTTCAGATACATTCTGGTTTTCTGCGGTAGAAGGTGAAGTATATTCTATGGCGAGTCTTTTCATCGCTTTAATTGTTTGGCTGATTACCAAATGGGAAAACGAATATCTGGAAAAAGACAACGAAAGATGGATTATCCTATTATTCTTCATCATCGGATTATCCGTTGGTGTGCATATGATGTGTATGTTGGCCCTGCCTGCAGTTTGCCTGATTTATTATACGAGAAATTATAAATTCACTTGGAGATCATTTCTTTGGGCCAATGCTATTACACTATTGATTTTAGCAATTGTCTTCAAAATCATTTTCCCAGTAATAATGACGTTATTTGGAAAATCTGAAATTTTCTTTGTCAATGGATTAGGTTTGCCTTTCCATACAGGGACGGTTTTTGCTTTCGTTATTTTGCTGGTTCTTTGTTATTTACTCATTACTTATACAAGAAAAACAGGAAAATCATTGTATCAGACGATAGCTTTGTCGGTTGTTTTTATGATGATTGGATTCTCTTGCTGGTTGGTTATTCCGATTAGAGCAAATGCCAATCCGCCAATGAACTTGAACGACCCAGACAACGCTTTGGGAATGTTGGATTACTACAACCGTGAACAATATGGTGATTGGCCAACTTTATACGGTCAAAATTATACCGCTTATCTGGACCCGAACGGGATCCAGAAAAATGAGGACGGAAGTTATAAAACAGAAAAAACAGGTGATACGTACGACAAAGACCCGAAAACAGGTCAATATCTGAAAGTAGGAGAGAAGTTCAATTATGTTTTCAGTAAAGAGCACGTTGGCTTTTTACCAAGGATGTTTAGCGAAGATAAATCGGTAATGCCAAATTACATCTCGATGTACGGCGCTCCGGATTTCACTTTCAATTACGGCGATGAGCAAATTTCTGAAAGTCCGGAAGCTAAACAATTTTTTGATGAGCTTCGTCAGAAATATGAGAACGGAACCATCAAAATGGAAGATTATCTGAAAGCGAAGCAATTTGGATTAATCAATGTTCAGAAGCCTACTTTAGCTCAGAATCTTGATTATTTTATCACGTTCCAGAACTATTATTATTTCGGAAGATATTTGCTTTGGAACTTTGCAGGTCGCCAAAATGATGTAGAAGGACATATGGAAAATACCAATGGAAACTTCATCACAGGGATTCCTTTTATCGATAATAATATTTGGGGTGACCAAAGCGAAATGCCGGCTAAATTCCAGAATGAAAGTACAGTGAAGTTCTTTATGCTTCCATTGATCTTAGGATTACTTGGATTCTTTTTCCAACTCAACAGAGATTTCGGAAGATTCTATGCGATATTGTCTTTATTCATTTTAACGAGTGTCGGGATTGTCTTCTACACAGGGATGAAACCATTTGAACCTCGTGAAAGAGATTATGCGATGGTCGGTTCCTTCTATGCGTTTGCAATTTGGATTGGACTAGGAGTTGCATCAATTTATTGGCTGCTTCAGAAAAAAGTACAAAGTAAAGGCGCTCAGATTGCCATAGGCGTAGTTTTGTTAGGAATTCCTTTTATGATGGGCTTCCAGAACTATAATGTTCACGATAGAAGTGGGCGATACACTGCTTACGATTATGCTTATTCAAGTTTGAAATCTTTGCCAAAAGATGGAATAATGTTCGTTTATGGTGATAATGATACTTATCCCGTTTGGGCCATTCAAGAGACTGAGGAGTTCCGCCCAGATGTAAAAGTCGTGAATTTCACACTATTATCTACACCTTGGAATATTGATCAGGTAAAGAGACGGACATATAACTCAATGCCGGTTCCGTCAACTTTGGTGCACGAAGATTATCGTGAAGGTTCTAATGATCAGGTATTTTTAATGGGAAAAGATGAATGGTCTAATATTTTTGCGAATCTAAAAGATCAAGGTGCGCCAGATACAGAATTTGCAGAATTCAGGAAATATTTGACTCAGGATTCTATTACTTTGAAAGAGGCTGTTAATTTCTTGAAAATGAAATCACCAGCAAAAGACGAAATTATCAAAATGATTTTCGGCGAAGAACGTTATGAGAAATTCAATTTCCTTCCGGTTTCAAAATTTGTACTTCCGGTCAATGTGAATAATGCTGTCAAAGCAGGAATTATCACGCCTGCAGAAGCTCAAAAAGCAGAGAAACAAATCGTTATCAATTATAAAGGTTCCAGTATGTTCAAGAACAATTTGCTGATGATGGATATCCTGGCGAATTTTGATTGGAAACGTCCAATCAACTTCTCAAGTGGCGGAATCTATGACGGAAGTAATTTATTTTTCCTTTCCAATTATCTTAAATTTGATGGATTCAGTTACAGATTGGTTCCTATCAAAACAGAAGAATCTGTGGATGGCGAACTAGGAATGGTGAATGCGGACGAACTTTACAACACGGTAAAAAACTACAGATGGGGTAATTTCAAAGATTTGAAAACTCATTTTGATGAGACTTGTACACAAAATATAATAGGCTATAGGTCTTCTGCAAGCAGAGCTGCGGAAGCTTTGGTCTTGAAAGGTGACAAGAAAAGAGCCATTGAGATCTTGGATTTGGCAAGCAGAGAAATCCCGGTTTCCAAATATGATGACCCAAGGTCTTTGAGTTCCATTGTTTACGCCTACATCGTGGCCGGACAAGAGCAAAAAGGTTTGAAACTGGCAGAAGATCTCAAAAAAGGAATTTTCAATGAGTATGATTATTACACCAAATTATCTCCGAAATTCCAGGTTTATGCAGCAAGACAGATGAAGACCAAACCAATGGAGTATTCTTTGGTTGTTGGAGCCGTTTCTGATGCTTACAATAAAATCGGACAAAAAGAAAAAGGCTACCAATATCTTGTGAACTCTCTGAATGTTATTGATAAAAGATTCAATACTTTCATCAAGGATTTGCAGGAGATGGGCAAAGAAAAAGCCTACAAAAAAGCCGATGATGTACAAAAAGTGACATCGTTCTATTCTTATCTGTTCGATATTATGAGAGATTACGACACGACTTACGAAGCCGAAAAGATGGATAACATCACCAAACAGCTGATGAAAGTCACACAATAAATAAAAAAAGCGTTTCAATATTTTGAGACGCTTTTTTAGTTAAAATTTAAAGTGTATTTTCGCTATCACCTATCACCTATCACCTATCACCTATCACCTATGAACAATTTCTGTGCTTTTCTCCGTGGCGTGAATGTTAAGGGAACCAATATGAAAATGGCGGATGTTTGCAAAGTTTTTTCAGATGCGGGCGTCCAGAATGTTTCTTCTGTTTTGGCGAGTGGAAATATTCTTTTTCAGTCTGATAAAAACTCTGTTGCATTGAAACAACTATTGGAACAAGCAATGTCAGACCATTTCAATTATGAAGCATTTCTTTTCATTAAGAATGAAACCGAGATTATTGAAATATTCAAAAATGACCCTTTTCCACCTATGGAAAATTTTCACAATTATATTTTCCTGGGCTCAGAAAAAGTAGAGGAAACATTGTTGGAAGAATTTGACAAATCCAGCAAAGCAGAAGGTGAAAAAGGGAAGATCATCAGCCATATATTCTATTGGCAAGTCCCGAAAGGACAGACTTTGGATTCCAATTTCGGAAAAGTGCTTGGCAAGAAAAGTCTGAAAGATAAAATGACGAGCAGGAATGCTAATACGTTCGAAAAGATTATTAATAAATTCAATAAATAGATAATTTCAACCCTTTCAATAGTTTGTATAGGAAAAGGTTTTCTGCACTAATTCCGTATATTTGTATCGAAGTTTCAGACAATCTCAATCTGAAATTCTTAATTTAAAATCAAAAAAATGATACAATATTTAGATAACATCCATCACAAAGATTCCAAGAATTTCTTCCTTATTGCAGGACCTTGCGCTATCGAAGATGAAACAATGGCTTTGCAGATCGCAGAACACATCGTGAAGCTTTCTGACAAATACAACATTCCTTACATCTTCAAAGGGTCTTTCAGAAAGGCCAACAGAAGCCGTGTGGATTCTTTCACAGGCATCGGTGATGAGAAGGCTCTGAAGATTCTTAGAAAAGTAGGAGAGACCTTCAACGTTCCAACCACAACGGATATTCACGAAAATGCTCACGCAGCTCTGGCGGCAGAATATGTGGATGTTTTGCAAATCCCGGCTTTTTTGGTGAGACAAACAGATTTGTTAATAGCAGCAGCAGAAACGGGAAAAGCGGTTAGTTTGAAAAAAGGACAGTTCCTTTCCCCTGAGGCGATGAAATTTGCGGTTCAGAAAGTGAGAGATTCCGGTAACGATAAAACAGCGATTATCGAAAGAGGCAATACGTTTGGCTACAGCGATTTGGTAGTAGATTTCCGTGGAATCCCGACAATGAGAGAATACTCTCCGGTGATTTTGGATGTGACGCATTCTTTGCAGCAGCCGAATCAGAATTCCGGAATCACTGGCGGAAGACCAGAATTGATAGAAACCATTGCCAAAGCGGGAATCGCAGTGGGCGCAGACGGATTATTCATAGAAACACATCCTGACCCTTCTGTTGCAAAATCTGATGGTGCCAATATGCTGAAACTGGAATTGCTGGATGCCTTGCTCGGGAAACTGACAAGAATCAGAGAAGCGATATTATAAAACAAAAAGTCCGATATTTTCGGACTTTTTTTATGTTTGAATTGAGGATAATTAGAATTTACCCTTAATATTTCTTAATTCATCTGCAAAAATTCTGAAACAAATCGATTTTCTGAATAACAATAGCAATTATTCTTTCGTTCTTTAGATTAATTGTTATTTTTGCTAACCCAAGGATATTTCAAAATATAAAATCGATAATAAAAACTACAACATTGAAAAATTATATTCTCTTAGTTCTTTTCTTCTTGCCGATTTTGGCTTTTTCTCAAATCAATCTAAAAGTTCTGGATGAGGACGGAAAATCTGTTTCCGAAGCGGAGGTTTCTTATAACAATCAAATTTATAAAACCGACAGCAACGGATTTGTCAAAGTTCCTCTTTCAGATTCTGAACAGACTTTGACAGTTCAGAAAGAAAACTTTAAAGGTTTTTCCAAAGTTATCAAAACATCACCAAAATCTCAAACGGTCAATGTGCTTTTTTTACCGGTTGTTAGTGCTACAGAGATTCAGGAAGTGGTTTTTCAGAAAAAAGGAACCCGCAAAACCAATGATATCACCTCTGTAGAAATTTCTGTGAAAGAAGCGAGAGAAGTAGCCTCTTTAGGTGGCGGTGTAGAAGGTCTTTTGAAAAGTTTACCTTCCGTGAATTCCAATTCTGAGTTATCTTCTCAGATCATGGTGAGAGGTGGAAATTATGATGAGAACTTAATTTATATCAACGATGTTGAGTTGTATCGCCCATTTTTGATCCGTAACTCTTTGCAGGAAGGGATGAGTATCATCAATCCTGATATGGTTGGGATGATCAACTTCTCAGCTGGTGGTTTCGAGCCGAGATATGGCGACAAGATGTCTTCTGCGCTTAATATCTATTACAGACAACCAGAGAAGTTCGAACTTTCCGGAGAAGCAAGTTTGATTGGCGGAAGATTGACGACCGGATTTGCATCTAAAGATAAAAAATTCACAGGACTGGTTTCTGCAAGATATAGAAATACGAATCTTGTTCTTAATACTTTGAATGAGGATACAGATTTCAATCCAAAGTATATGGATCTGCAGACTTATCTTAATTATCAGTTCAATGAAAAATGGTCTTTATCATTCTTGGGCTATTATGCCAAGAACGATTATCAGATGATTCCGAAAGAAAAAGAAGTGGATTTTGGAAGTGTTTTACAACCTTTGAAGCTGACGGTTTTCTACAACGGACAAGAAGATGACCAATACAAAAATATGATGGGAACGGTAAGCGTTAACTTCAAACCGAGTAAAAAATGGCATTTCTCACTTGATAATTTCGCTTATCAAAACAGAGAAAGAGAATATTATTCCATTGCTTCCGGCTATATTTTGGAAGCTTTTGATGAGGAAGGAAATCCTGTTGCAGGTTACGACGCCGGTGGACAAATTGACCACGCCAGAAATGATTTATTGGTAAGAGTTGCAGGCTCACAATTCCGAACCAAATTCTCACCAGATGTAAACACAGATATAGAAGTTGGAGTGAAATACGAACGGGAAACCATCAAAGATTTTACCAATGAGTGGCAGTTTGTAGATTCCATTGGTTACAGCAATCCTAGAGATTTTGTTTTACCAGGACAATTGGATACTTCTGCTCTTAATCTGAAATATTACATCGCAGGACAAAATAATATCACACCAACAAGAATTTCTGCTTATGCTCAATTTTCCAAAAAATTTATGTGGGGAAGCAACAAAATCTCCGTCAATGGAGGTGCCAGAGTTCAGAACTGGAGTTTCACGAAAGAGACACTGTTCAGTCCTAGAGCACAGTTTGCCATCAAACCAGATTGGGGTATGGATATGTTGTTCAGGGTTTCGGGAGGTGTATATTATCAAGCTCCATTTTATAAAGAAATCAAAGATTTGACAGGTGCATTCAATGCGGATATCAGAGCTCAGAAATCATACCAGATCATCATTGCCAACGATTACGAGTTCAAAATTGGAAATAATGGTGATAGAAAACCATTCAAACTGACAACGGAAGCTTACTATAAAAAAATGGAGAATCTGATTCCTTATTATCTGGATAATGTAAGAGTAAGATACTCTGGAGCCAACAATGCAGAAGGTTATGCCTATGGTTTGGATGCGAGATTGTTCGGTCAATTCGTTCCTGGTGTTGATTCTTGGGTTTCTGCAAGTTATGCTAGAGTTTATGAGAATATAAACGGGATGGGTTACATCCCAAGACCAACAGATCAGCGTTTCCGTTTCGCAATGTTCTATCAGGATTATATGCCGAAGTTCCCTAGTATGAGAGTTAACCTGACATTGACCTACGCCAGCGGATTGCCATCTGGAACACCGGTTTTATTTGATGCAGCAGGTTTGCCGGATTATTTGGCTGCTTACCGTTATCAAAGAACTTTACCAGCTTACAAACGTGTAGATATTGGTTTGACCAAGGTTTTCATCGATCAGAAAGATAATAAAGCAAGCGGTAATTTCTGGGGGAAATTTAAAGAATTGACTTTGGGTGTTCAAATCTTTAATGCATTTAATATCAATAATACAATCGCCAACCAATGGATTAGCGATGTGAATTCTTCTCCATCGGTTTATTATCCGGTTCCAGTTAGATTGACGGGAAGATTCTTCAATGTGAAGTTGGAATTCAAATTGTAATACTGTTGTAAAATAAAGTAATGAAACAGTCGCAAAATCTCACAGCATTATCTAATGAAGAATTACAGAAGTCTTTCAGGCAAGCAAAAATATTTTTAAAAATCTTTTTCAGTATCTTTATTCTGCTTCTGGCAACTTGTCTTTATATTACCGTTACAAAAGGATTTGGAGTTTTTACGATTCTGCCTTTAACTTTTATTCCTCTGGTTATTGCTAATATTTTTAGCTACGGAAAAGTAAAAGAAGAAATGAAAAACAGAAATTTACTCAACTGATTATCTTAAATCAATAAAACAAAGCTTCCAAATCTGGAAGCTTTGTTTTATTGAATGTTATTTAGAAATAAGATCGGATGAATCTCAGTTTATGTGTATGCTTATTCTGATCTTTGTTGAAGATTCCGCTTGTGTCCAAACTATCGATTCTCACTTTTCCGTGAGCATGAATGATTTTCTGATCAGCCAAAATAATCCCAACATGATGGATTCTACCATCTTTATTTTCAAAAAATGCCAAATCGCCGGGTTTAGCTTCTTCTAAGAAGGTCAGGGCATCTCCAATTTCCGCTTGCTGATAAGTATCTCTTGGGATTTTGATACCGTGGGTTTTATAAATGATTTGTGTAAATCCGCTACAATCTATCCCGAAAAAACTTTTTCCGCCCCAGAGATAAGGGACATTCAAAAATTCTTTGGCACAATTGACAATACTTTCACTGAGGTCACGTCCACGAGTTGGTGCCGTGGTTTCGAAATTGACTTCTGAACCCATTGATAAAAGCACTTTTCCGCTTTCCGTCATTGTAGATTGGAAAGGCTCTTTCACGAGGTTTCTTTTTCTTGATGTCAGAATTTCATCAGAAACGGGCGAAATCTGTTTGGTGTCCATCCAGGCTTCATAATTATCATAGTGTGTTTTTATTTTGGTCCAATTGTCTTTAACCTCTATGATATCGGCAGATTCGCCATAAAGAAACTGTGATACGATCTCACTTTTATCCGAACTGTCTGCTCTCAGTGGAGCGATGGAAACATTGCAAATGCCTTTATTCATTTCAATCAATTATGGATTTAAAAATACGAATTATTTCTTTCTGATCAAGTGTAATCCGTCTCGCAAAGGTAAGATTAGATTTTCGAAATCGGGATCTTCGGCAATGATTTTATTCACGAGCTTGATTTGTTCTGTTTGCTTGTCTTTTGGATTATTCTCAAGAACTTTTCCGTACCAAAGAACGTTGTCAATCAAGATGATACTTCCGGAACGTAAGTTTGGTTTGATGAGCTTCAGATATTCCAGATAGCTTTCTTTGTCCGCATCTATGAAAATCAAATCCCAAACTTTATCCAGTTTTTTGATTTCTTCTTTGGCATCTCCAATGATGAATTCGATTTGGTCTCTGTAATCACTTTCAGCAAAATATTTTTTGGGAATGTAGGCCAGATCCTCATTCTTATCGATGGTGTAGATTTTCCCGTCTTTTGGTAAACCTTCTGCGATACTCAAAGCCGCGTAACCTGTGAATGTGCCAATTTCCAAAACATTTTTTGGTTGAATGATATGCGACAAAATGCTCAACAGACGACCTTGCAAATAGCCAGAGATCATATGAGGCTGAGTCGTTTTCTGATATGTTTCTTTTCTTAATTTTTTAAGGATTTCGGGCTCTTCGGAAGTGTTGTCTTCCAGATAGCGATCCATTTCTTTGTCTAATTCTTCGAAATAACTCATTTGATATTCGGAGTTTGAGGTTTAAAGTCCAAAGTTAATCTAATTTGAAATGATAGACCAAACTTGATCCAATGTTGGATCTGCAGCCCGACTTGAACGGAGCTCTTTTTGTCATTGCGATTGTCGAAAAGTTTAACTGATGACCTCACATCTTTCGCAATGACAAAAAAGCGGGAGTGGAAGGCGGAAAAGCTGCCCAAAATATAAGCTCAAAAAAAAACCTCGCCATTTCTGACAAGGTTTAATTATGAATAGTTGAATGAATCAATTATCATTCATCGTCTATCATTTATTTCTTAACTGGAGCGATGTCCATCAGCTTCATAAACTCATCCAGTTTTGGCATAATGATGATTTCCGTTCTACGGTTTTCACCTCTTCCGGAAACTGATGCGTTGGTCGTTTTAGGATTGTACTCCGATCTACCACCAGCTGTGATTCTGTTAGGGTTCACGCCAAATTGGTTTTGTAGCACTTTCGCAACGGCAGTCGCTCTAAGGGCAGAAAGATCCCAGTTGTCTCTTGGTGCATTGGCGCTGTTAAGTGGCGTGTTGTCTGTGTTACCCTCGATCAAAACGCTGTAAGTGTCGTAATCATTGATCACTTTGGCAACCTTAGCTAAAACATCTGCCGCAGCTGGCTGGATCTCATACTTGCCGACTTGGTAAAGCATTTTGTCTGATAAAGAGATCAATACCACACCTTTTAGAACTTTCACGTCTACATCTTGGTCTGCGATGTTGTCAAGAGAACGTTTCAGTTTGTTGGATAAGGCCAAATTCAAACTGTCGTTTTTGCTTTTTCCAGAGATCAATTGTTTGATGTAAGAGTTGGAAGCATTGATCTCGCCAACCAATTTATCAATGTTTGTGGAACCTTTTCCTGCGTTGGCCAGACAAGCATCTAAGCTGGATTTAAGAGCGTTGTTTTGTCCAACTAGCAAATCGTTCTGACCTTTCAGCGAGCCATTTTCACCTTTCAAATCTTGGATTTGACGCATTCTTTCACCTGCATCTTCGATACATTGTTTGTAATTCAGATTCAGTGCATCGAATTGTTTTTTGCTGACACAAGAAGCGAGGGAAAGTCCCACGGCTGTAATGGTCAAGATCTTAAATAATCTCATAATAAATATTTATTTGTTTATAGTTTATAATAGTTTAATTAAAAAATTGCATTTGGCTGGGCTATACAAACGCATTTCGCTTTTATCAGGTATTAGTTCGATTCAAAAGTAAGAATTAATAACTGTATATTTGTGCTTATAACTTAATGTTTCGTTATAAAATTGTGTTAAGTCTCTTAAAATTTCAAAACGCTTTTGAGCGATTACTACCAAACTCGCAACAAAAAACATACCTTTTAGCGGTAAGTGGAGGCGTGGACTCTATGGTTTTGGCTGATATGTTTCAGGTTTTGGGTTTTAATTTTGAGGTGGCGCACGTCAACTATCATCTTCGTAATGAGGATTCTAACCTTGATCAAAAGCTGGTTTCCGACTTTTGTGAGCGTTACAGAATTCCTTTTCATTTGTATGAAGTTTCGGAGAAAGATAAGCAGCCGGACAATTCTATTCAGAATTGGGCGAGAGAATTGAGATATCGGTTTTTCAAAGAAATTCAGGAAAAAGAGAAATTAGAATTTTTGGTTACCGCACATCATCTGAATGACCAACTGGAAACATTTATTATCAATCTTTCCAAAGCTTCCGGAATCAAAGGTTTGGGTGGCATTCCTGCAAATGATAATAACATTGTTCGGCCGCTTCTCAATTTTTCTAAGGAAGACATCTATGATTTTGCAAAAGAGAATCAAATTGAATTTCGTGAAGATATTTCCAATCAGAAAACCAATTATCTAAGGAATAAAATTCGACATAAAGTGGTTCCGGAATTAATGGATATCAATGATAATTTCCTTCAGAATTTTTCAAAAAGCATGGCGATTCTGAATCAGACCAAAAATCTTCTGAATGATTTGATTGATAAGAAAATTAAGGATTTTAAAACTAATATTGAAACTGGACAAACGATTATTGATAAAGAGAGATTTTCAAAAGAATCAGATTTAATTCGGTTTGAAATTTTGAAAAGATTTGGTTTTAATGATGAAAATGAAATGCAGAAAGTTCTGACGGCCCGAACCGGAAGTTCTTTTTTTAATTCAGAATTTCAATTAATTATCAATCGAAACGAGTTGATTTTTGAGAAGAGGTTAGAAGTTGGAGATGAGAATTTAGAAGAAATGACGCTTGAGATCTTTGATGACGAAATTATTGTTCCAGAAAATATTAAAAGTGAAATTCAGGAATTCGGAATTTGTTTTTGGAAAATCGATAATCAGAAAATCCAATTACCTCTGAAATTAAGAAGAAAACAAGAAGGCGATTTGTTTTTTCCTATCGGAATGATTGGTAAAAAGAAAATTTCGAAATTTTTTAAGGATGAAAAATTGTCTATTTTAGCCAAGCAAAAAATCTGGCTTCTTTGTGATGCAGATGACCGAATTTTAGGAGTTTTGCCTTTTCGTCAAGACGGAAGATTTTCATCAGAAAATTCATCAGAAGCTAAATTAATTTTAAAAATATAATATCAAACCACAATTTTGTCATTCCAACAGAGTCTGAACATCGCTGAGATTCTTCCGAAATGAAAATTAATTTCTAAAATAATTGTGGTAAAACTAAATAAAATGAAAGATTTAAAACTAGTGTTATCGACACTTTTTCTATTTATAATAACCATTTTCAATGCACAGATAAAAAATCCGGTTAAGTTCAAATTCGATGTTAATCCTGTTGGAAAAGATGAATATGAAGCTGTTTTGACTGGAACGATTGAAGATAAATGGCATATTTATTCCCAAGATTTGCCACCAGATTCAGGAATTCCTACTGAATTTAAAATTACTTCAAAACAAGGAATTCAACTGATTGGAAAAGTTCAGGAATTAGGAAAGAAGCACGATGAGTTTTCGGAAGCTTTCGGTGCTCAGATTGTCTATTACTCCAATAAAGTGGTTTTCAAGCAGAAATTCAAACCAAAAAATGCAACAAGACCAGCGACCATTACGGCTGAAATAATGTATCAGACGTGTAATGACCGGATTTGTCTGGCTCCGAATACTTTGGAATTTGAAAAACAAATTGAAGGAAGTAAAACAACGACGGCTGAACAAACCACAGAAACATCAAAAGATACACTTTACGAAGTTGCGCCTAAAGGACAAGTTGGCACAATTTTAAAACCTGCAAATATTGAAACTCCAACTGTTGCAAAACCAGATGGTTTAAAAATCAATTCTCTGGATTTCAAAAATCCTTTGACAAATTGTGGGGCTGCTCAGCAAAAACCGAATGATGACAATTGGCTGGTTCTTGGTCTTGGGTTCTTAGGTGGATTGATCGCATTGCTCACGCCGTGCGTTTTCCCAATGATTCCGTTGACGGTCTCGTTCTTCACAAAAGGAAATAAAGACAAAGCAAAAGGAAAGCGGGATGCTTTCATCTACGGGTTTTTCATTTTATTGATTTTTGTTTTGTTGAGTATTCCGTTTCATATTATTGATGGAATTTCGGGAAATATCTTCAATCAGATTTCAACTAATATTGGGCTGAATTTATTTTTCTTTGCCATATTTTTATTCTTTGCTTTGAGCTTTTTTGGCTATTACGAAATCACTTTGCCAAGTTCCATCGCCAACAAATCCTCCAAAGCTGAAGAAGCGGGCGGATTGATCGGGATTTTCTTTATGGCTTTGACGTTGGTCATCGTTTCATTCTCTTGTACAGGTCCCATTTTAGGAAGTTTATTAGGAGGTGTTGTCGCAGGAGCAACAAATGTTCCGACATTGTTGACATTTGCTTTGGCTGGTTTCGGATTGGCTTGGGCATTGGTTTTCGGATTGTTGGCATTGTTTCCACAAGCGCTTCAGAGTTTGCCAAAATCTGGCGGTTGGATGAACACGGTGAAAGTCGTTCTTGGATTTATAGAATTGGCTTTGGCATTGAAATTCTTGTCAAAAGCAGATTTGGTTTCCAAAACATTCTTGCTGAAAAGAGAATTGTTCATTGTACTTTGGATTATCATTGCGATTGGATTAGTGGTCTATTTATTCGGGAAAATCAGATTTCCGCACGATGATAAAAAACCGAAAATCAGTTTGGGAAGAAGAATTTTGGGTGTGTTCGGAATTGTGTTTGTGGCTTATCTTGTTCAAGGATTGATTCCTTCAGAAAAACCTAAACTACAATTGCTGAGCGGAATTTTACCACCGTTAAACGTTAGTTATTTCCACGAAGAAAAAGACGGGATTCTTGGTTTGAGACCTTATCACAATTACTTTGAGGCGATAGAAGTGGCGAAGAAAGAAAATAAACCGGTTTTGATAGATTTCACGGGTTATGGTTGCGAAAATTGTCGAAAAATGGAAGAATTCGTCTGGAGCCAGGATGATATTTTACCGATTCTCCAAAACGATGTGATTATTGCTTCGGTTTATGTGGATGACAAGGAAGAATTGCCGGAAAATGAGCAAATCAAAATCGATATGGGTGAAGGTCAAATGAAGAAAGTGAAAACAATCGGTGACAAATGGAGTCTGTTCCAACAGGTTAATTTTAATAATAATTCTCAGCCTCATTATGTTTTGGTAACGCCAGACCAAAAAGTGATCAATTCACCCGTTTCAGGCTATATGCCAAAAGAAGATTTCAAAAAATTCTTGAAATGTGGAATTGATTTTTATAAAAATAAATAATGATTTTCAGAGAAGCCAATATCAGCGATATTCCACAAATGCAGATTGTACGTCATTCTGTAAAGGAAAATCAATTATCCAATCCCGATATTGTTAAAGATAAGGATTACGAAATTTATTTAACAGACAACGGAAAAGGCTGGGTTTGCGAAATTGATGATGAAATTGTCGGTTTCGCCATCGTAGATTTGGCAGATAATAATATTTGGGCATTATTTCTGAAGCCAGAATTCGAAAATCAAGGCATAGGAAAACAATTGCATAATATAATGCTGAATTGGTATTTCCAACAAACAAAAACTACGGTCTGGCTTGGAACTTCACCCAGTACAAGAGCTGAAAAATTCTACAAATTTTCTGGTTGGGAAGAAATAGGAACACACGGAAAAGAAATCAAATTCCAAATGACTTTTGAACAATGGCAAAATTTATAATTTAGTCAATAGTATTTCTGCAATAAAATAAAAATTTAGGTACATAATTTGTATTCAAAAATCCATAATGATGACAAATCGTTATGGATTTTTATTTTCCATTATTAACTATTAAAATTTAAAGCTATGGCAGAAGTACAAATTAAAGAGCAATCTAACGGAAAGAAAACTCAGCACAAAAAACCAATTCGTGTGGATATGACGCCGATGGTGGATTTGGGATTTTTATTGATAACATTTTTTATGTTCACAACCAATTTCTCAAAACCGAATGCTATTAATTTTTCCAATCCTCCAAAAAATCCCACGCATATAGAAACCCACGTTGATATTAGAAATTCAATCACATTTATTCTTGGTAAAGATGGACGGGTATTCTACTATCAAGCTGAGAAATCTGATCTGAATGAGAATAGTTTTACAGAAGTTTCATTTGATAAAGCTCAAGTTGCAAAAACAATTGAAGCCGCAAAAGCAAAAGCACCAATAAGAGCAAATTTCACAGTTATTATAAAACCTGCTGATGATTCGCAATACAAAACAATGGTAGATATGTTGGATGAAATGACAATTACAAAATCCGAACGTTACGGAATCTCCGAAATGAATGATAAAGAAAAAGAATTATATCAGAAAAAAGTTCTGTAATTAATACAAATATTTTATAAAGAGTGTCTGTCAGACGCTCTTTTTTATTTATTTTCGTGAGGAAAATTAAAACTATGAAAAAGCTTTTATCGATTTTTATTTTGTTATCGATTGTTTCCTGTGAAAAATCTGCAGAAACGGTAACTCCAAAAGTTGACAGCGTGAAAATCATTGATTCAATAAATCTGGCGAGAACAAAAATCAATGACAGTATTCTCAGTAGCCGAAGTTTCAAAGATTTGTCAGGAACACATTCTTTGACTCACGATCAAGTGAATGGTGCAGGGAAAATTACCTTTACAAAGATCGGACAAGATGAATATAAAGTTTCAGGCGAAAATAAATCTGGAAGTAATTTTGTTAAAATTGAAGGCAACGCAAGGATGACTTCTGCAAAAAATCTTAAATTTGATGGAATGATTACACAAAGTATTTCTGACTATGACAATGGAAAGTTGGATGTAAGAAAAGGGAAGAAAAATTTTTCTACAAAAGATGGCGGGAAAACTTTCAAACTTTACGAATCTGTAAACAATGCAGGATTTGGCGACAAAATAATTATCAAATTGTAAATTATGCTCAATTACGAAATCGAAGGAAAAGGAACGGAAAACCTGGTTTTGCTTCACGGCTTTATGGAGAATCTATCGATTTGGGATGATATGATTCCGTTTCTGTCAAAGAAATTCCGATTGATAAAAATCGATTTGCCAGGATTTGGGAAATCAGAAGTTGTGGCTGAAACCCAAACATCAGAAATAATGGCCGATGAAGTCAAAAAAGTGACCGATGAGTTAGGTTTGACAGAATTTCATTTGCTGGGACATTCGATGGGTGGTTATATTTCTTTGGCTTTTGCTGAAAAATATCCTGAATTTTTGAAATCATTCACATTATTTTTTTCCACTTACTTTGCTGATGACGAAGCGAAAAAAGAAATCAGAAGAAAGGGTTTGAGAATCATCAAAGAAAACCTACGAGCTTTTGTCAACGCAGGTGTCCCCAATCTTTTCAACCCAAACGAGCACGATATTTTAGAATCTAAAATCAGATTGGCAAAAGAAACCGCTTATACCTCTTCTGTAGATGGCGTTTTGGCCTCACAAAAAGGAATGATAGAACGTGCGGATAGAAAATCGGTTTTAGAAAACTTTGAGGGGAAAATTCTGGTTCTGTCTGGCAAACACGATTCCGCTGTCAATTCCGAGAAAACGATTAAAAATCTTCCCGACAAAACCAATGTCAAATCTTACGTTCTCGACTGCGGGCACAACGGGCATTGGGAAAAACCGGAGATTTGTGCTTCGATTATCAATACAGAATTACTGCATCATTTACCAAAAAACCTTGTTTTCTAATGGAAATTATATCAAAAATCCTAATCGCAATCGTAGCTTTAGAACACCTTTACATCCTTTATATGGAAATGTTCGCTTGGGAAACACTGGGAAAAAAAACATTCAAAGGTTCATTGCCGGACGAGATGTTCAAGCCAACCAAAAAACTTGCCGCCAACCAAGGTCTCTACAACGGATTTCTCTCTGCCGGACTCATCTGGAGTTTCTTTATTTGTGATGCGCTCTGGTCAAAAAATGTTGCTGTTTTCTTTCTTGGATGCGTGATAGTCGCAGGAATTTACGGCGCACTTTCAGCTTCGAAGAAAATATTTTTCGTTCAGGCTTTACCCGCCATTATTGCGCTGATTTTCGTTTTATTGAGATGAATTTTTAGGATCTGTTTGACTTCGTAGAACAGTAGGAGCTGTTTCCCGCTGTCCACTGTATCTTTTTTGTCTTTTACGTCTTGTCATCAAAAACAATGTTTCCAGAAAGACAAAAAAGGATGCCGTTCCCATCGGGGCTATGGGTTTTGTCTGTCAATCAACATTCATTGTGAATTGAACTTTAGATGATTATCACATCTTGATTCTTTTGCACTTTATCTTGATTCTTTTTAAAAATCCTCCGCCTCAACTTTTTCTTTGAAATCCTCAATCGTATCTTCCATAGATTTGAAATATTTCCCACCAGAAGCATTAATGTGTCCGCCACCGTTGAAATGTTTCCTCGCAAACTGATTCGTGTCCACAGAATCTTTGGAACGAAAAGAAATTTTAATGAAATCTTCATAAAGGTCTTCCATAAAGAAAACCGCCATTTTGGTTCCCAAAACGCTCAATCCATAATTCACAAAACCTTCTGTATCGCCTTTGTCAAAGCCGTATTCTTTCAGTTCAGCACGTTTTAACCAAAGTATCGCCACTTTTCCATCTTTCGTCAATTCGATTCTGCTGAGAACTAAAGAAAGTAGATGCAAACGGGAAATGGTATTCGTATCCCAAGTATTGGAAGTAATGACTGCTGGGTCAGCACCTTTTTCGATCAGATCGGCCACAATTCTATGCGTCGCCGCACTCGTAGAACGGAACCTGAAACCGCCTGTATCTGTCATAATCCCTGTGTAAAGACATTGCGCAATATCCAAATTTACAGACTTTTCATCGTTGTTCGCCTGAATGAAATGATAGACCATTTGGCAAGTCGCAGGGACTGTGGTGTCAGAATAAACATAATCAAATTGTTCCGGCATCTGGTGATGGTCGATAAGCACTTTTTTTGCTCTTGCCTTGGTCACCCAATCTCCAAGGAGTCCAATTCTAGAAGGAGAGTTGAAATCAAGACAAAAAATAACATCGGCATTATAAATTGCTTCACCAGCCACTTTTCTTTTGTATTCTCCAATGACGATTTGTTTCGCTTCGGGCATCCATTTAAGGAATTTTGGAAAGTCGTTTGGCGTGATTACAGTTGCGTTGATTCCTTTTGTTTTCAGATAATGTTTCAAACCAAGAGAAGAACCAATTGCATCTCCGTCAGGATTATGATGTGTCACAATAACGATATTATTTTCCGGAATGAGAAGGTGGTTGATCTCTGAGATTTCTTTGTCTGTAAACATAAATGATTATTTGAAAAGTAAGTTTCCAAAGGTAAAACTTTAAAATAAAAAAACAGGCCCCAAGTTGAACCGATTTTCATTGTTTTCCTAAGAATCATTTCTCGAGGATTTTCTGGATATATCGCCACCAACTTTCAGCTAAGGAATTCCTGGAGACAGACTTTTGATATTGATTTCAGGTAAGATGGCTTGGTTAAAAATTGTTTCGCCAGTTTTCCTGAACAGTTAATGTTATGAATTTTGAAATCTTCGTTTGAAATTTCCGTAACTTTGCAGTCTGTTAAAAGATTAGTTTCTTAATCTTTTAACTATTTAATCTTTTAATTCAAGTTAATGCACAAAGCAGGATTCGTAAATATCGTCGGGAAGCCGAACGCCGGAAAATCTACACTTCTCAATCAGTTGATGGGAGAGAAGCTGGCCATTGTTACTCAAAAAGCACAAACCACACGTCACCGTATTTTCGGGATTTATAATGAAGAGGATTTACAGATTGTTTTCTCGGACACGCCAGGTGTCTTGGATCCAAAATATGGTTTGCAGGAAAAAATGATGGATGTTGTGAAAGATTCTTTACAGGATGCAGACGTTTTTCTTTTTATTGTTGATGTCACAGACAAAGCGGAACAATCAGAATTCTTGATTGATAAATTGAACAAAATTCCTGTTCCTGTTTTATTGTTATTGAATAAAATCGATCAGACCAATCAGGAAGCACTTGAAAAAATAGCCACCGACTGGCACGAGAAAATCCCGAAGGCGGAGATTCTTCCAATTTCTGCTTTAAACTCTTTCAACACACACGTGATCCTTCCGAAACTGAAAGATATGTTGCCAGAAAATCCACCTTACTACGATAAGGAAATGTACACGGACAGACCAGAACGTTTCTTCGTAAATGAAGCAATCCGTGAGAAGATCTTGCTGAATTACGAAAAAGAAATTCCTTACGCAGTAGAAGTGGTGACAGAACAGTTTAAGGAAAAAGAAGGCATTATCTTTATTGATTCCATAATTTATGTGGAACGTGATACGCAGAAGGGCATCATCATCGGTCACAAAGGTGAGATGATCAAAAAAGTAGGAACAGAGGCCAGAATAGATTTGGAGAAGTTCTTTAGCAAGAAAATACATCTTAATCTTTTTGTAAAAGTCAAAAAAGATTGGCGAAAAAATGACAGAGACCTGAAAAATTTCGGTTATCGTTAAAATACATTTTAAATCCTTTTCTATAAAGGATTTTTTTGTAGTTTTGATTGAATTTTTTTTAAAAACCAAATGAAAAATATCAATTCTATAAAACCACACGCCAATCTGGTAGATATTTTAGTTTTAATAATCAGGCTTTTTGTAGGGATATCGATGTTGACACACGGGATTCCGAAACTCGAAACATTAGTTCTGAATAATCAGATCCAGTTTATGAGTTTCCTGGGGATGGGTTCTATTTTTACAATGGTTTTGGTGGTTTTTGCAGAATTTTTATGTTCGCTTTTTATCATTATTGGGCTTTTTACGAGAATAGCTTGTGTTCCATTGATGTTTACAATGCTGGTGGCGTTTTTCGTAGTGCACGGCGCAGATGCATATGCGGATAAGGAATTGAGTATCTTATACTTTTTTACCTATTTTGTAATACTTATCCTTGGGTCTGGTAAATTCTCTATAGATGAATTGATGACGAAAAAACCAGAGGCTTATTAATCAAACCATTGTACGACGTAATCTTTGATGATTATCCAAAAGTTTTTTCCAAGAAAATAGATTAGGGTAGAAGTGATGATTCCTTTTACAGTAAAGAAAATAATGCCGCCAATTCCAAACCTTTTCAGCAAGATTTTCCATTTCGGCAATTTCTTTTCTTCGGTTGTTTGCAACTGGTCTTCCATTTTTATTTTTTTCAAAAATATGAAAATTTCCATAATTTAGACTTGTTCAAAATTATAAAATATCCTTAATTTATAGATGTTCGAATCATTAATGTCAAATTATATTTATTGATGTTTTTCTGTTTTACAAATTAATTATCTTTTTATGATCTCATATTTCATTAATACTTCAATCGGCTACTAACGATTGTTAGTTTTTAAATTTTGTCGTTCAAAATATATTTTTATCTTTAGAAACTTCAAAATAAAAAACTTTATGTCCTCAATTTCAATATCAGAAAACCTAAAAAGATTAGGGATTTCGACAGAAAACAATGGTACTTCAACTGGATTAGAATTCTTTTCATCTGGTCAAAATATAGAAAGCTTTTCTCCGGTCGACGGAAATAAAATTGCTTCTGTAACAACTTCAGAGGCTAATGACTACGAAAAAGTGGTTGCAAAAGCGCAGGAAGCTTACAAAGAATTCAGACAGATTCCTTCTCCGAAACGTGGCGATTTGGTTCGTCAATTCGGAAATAAACTGAGGGAATACAAAGACGATTTAGGTAAATTGGTTTCTTACGAGATGGGGAAATCTTTGCAGGAAGGTCTTGGTGAAGTTCAGGAAATGATTGATATCTGCGATTTTGCAGTTGGATTATCCCGTCAGCTTCACGGTTACACAATGCACTCCGAAAGACCTGGGCACAGAATGTACGAGCAGTATCATCCATTGGGAATCGTGGGCGTGATTTCCGCATTCAATTTTCCGGTTGCAGTTTGGGCATGGAACGCTTCTCTAGCTTGGATCTGTGGGAATGTTGTCGTTTGGAAACCATCAGAAAAAACACCACTTTGCGCTATAGCTTGTCAAAATATCTTTGCTGAAGTTGCAAGGGAAAACGGACTTCCAGAAGGCATCTCCGGTCTTGTGATTGCAGACCACGAGATCGGCGATAAATTGGTCAATGACAAAAGAATTTCTCTAGTTTCTTTCACAGGTTCTACCAGAGTTGGGAGAATTGTTGGGAAAAATGTAGCAGAACGTTTCGGAAAATCGATTTTGGAACTGGGCGGAAACAACGCCATCATTATCACAGAAAATGCAGATGTCAATATGAGCATTATCGGTGCGGTGTTCGGCGCAGTGGGAACGGCAGGACAAAGATGTACTTCCACCAGACGTCTCATCATCCATGAATCTGTTTATGACGAAGTTAAAAATCGTCTCGTAAAAGCTTACGGACAACTGAAAATTGGAAACCCGTTGGACGAATCCAATCACGTGGGGCCTCTTATCGACCAATCTGCGGTTAAACAATATCAAGATTCAATAGAGAAATGTAAATCTGAAGGTGGAAAATTTGTAGTTGAAGGTGGCGTTTTGGAAGGTGAAAATTATACTTCCGGATGTTATGTAAGACCTTGCATTGCTGAAGTTGAAAATCATTATCAAATCGTTCAGCACGAGACGTTTGCACCAATTCTTTATTTAATTAAATATAAAACTCTGGACGAAGCAATCGCTATCCAAAATGATGTTCCTCAGGGTTTGAGCTCCGCAATTATGACCCAAAATCTAAGAGAAGCAGAATTGTTTCTTTCCAACGGCGGTTCAGATTGTGGGATTGCGAACGTGAATATTGGAACTTCAGGCGCAGAAATCGGTGGCGCTTTTGGTGGCGAAAAAGAAACCGGAGGCGGGCGCGAATCTGGTTCTGATGTCTGGAAATATTATATGAGAAGACAAACCAACACCATCAACTATACAACCAGTTTGCCATTGGCGCAAGGGATTAAATTCGATTTAGATTAACATAATTAAAATTTTTATAGCAGCTTGATTCGCCTTCCGCTCCCAATCTTTTTTGCAGACGATTATGTTTAATGCAGACAGGAGAGCACGCAAAAAAGGATTTCCGCTCAAGTCGGGCTGCAGATTCAACATAAATATGAAATCACAACTATGAACACACTTGTACACGAAAATAAAGTAAAAGAAACATTAGGAAAACATATCCTTGCAGACGGTTTCGATTTTGTAATGGATTTTGAAAAGTCCCATGGTTCTTATATTGTAGACCGATTAACGGGCAGAGAATATCTCGATATGTTTTCTATGTTTGCTTCGGCTTCTGTAGGTTACAATCACCCTTACATTTTAGAAAAAGTAAATTGGCTGGGAAAATTAGCGACTTATAAACCAACTTTAAGCGATGTTTATTTGCAGGAATATGCAGATTTTATGGACGTTTTCTCGAGAGTGGCAATCCCGAAAGAATTACCGTACTGCTTTTTTGTGGAAGGCGGTGCTTTGGCTGTAGAAAACGCTTTGAAAACTGCTTTTGACTGGAAAACCAGAAAAAACTGGCAAAAAAATATTGATAAAGAAGCGGGAATGGTCATCCATTTCAAACAATCTTTCCACGGAAGAAGTGGCTATACTTTATCATTAACGAATACTTCTGACCCAAGAAAACACCAGTATTTTCCGAAATTCGAATGGCCAAGAATTACCAATCCCAAACTGAATTTCCCAATCACGGAAGATAATCTGGAAGAAACAATCAAGCACGAGCAATTGGCTTTATTGCACATTCAGGAAGCGATTTTGGCAAATCCTGACCAAGTGGCTTGCATTATTATGGAGCCAATCCAAGCTGAAGGCGGAGACAATCATTTCAGGAACGAGTTTTTTGCTGAATTAAGAAAAATCTGCGATGAAAACGAAATTCTTTTAATCCTTGATGAAGTTCAAACCGGAATAGGAATGACCGGAAAAATGTGGGCTTTCCAGCATCTTGATATTATTCCGGATGTGATCACCTTTGGCAAGAAAACGCAGGTTTGCGGAATCTTGGCCAACAAAGAAAAGCTGAACGAAGTAGAGCATCACGTTTTTGTAGAAAGTTCGAGGATCAATTCTACTTTCGGAGGCAATTTTATTGATATGCTGCGTTTTCAATTGGTTTTAGAAATCATTGAAAATGAAAATCTGGTAGAGAATTCTAAAGTAGTAGGCGAGTTTTTATTAGATGGATTATTAAAATTAGAACAAAAATATCCTGAGCAGGTCTTTGCTTCAAGAGGAAAGGGTTTGATGTGTGCATTCGATTTGAAAGATCATGACACGAGAAACTGGTTGTACAAAAGACTTTATGAAGAAGGTGTATTAGTATTGACTTGTGGCGATAAGTCTATTAGATTCCGTCCGCATCTGAATGTAACAAAAGAAGAAATACAGGTTGTTTTAGATAAAATAAATTCAATATTTGAGAATTTAATATAATCAATTTCAGATTATGATATTTTTTTCGTAAATTGCTTTGCTTAATAAAATCAAAAATCTGAATTATGGATGCAACAACCAGAGTGTCTGTCTATGAAAGTAGCAGTCCACAGGAGATCCAGCTGATGAAGTCTAAGCTGGAAGATGCAGGAATCAAATGTGATGTAGAGAACTCTTATCTTAGTTTTTTATCTACACCCACTGCAACCAACACTTTTATTAAAGTTGATCTTAGAGACGAGAAAAAAGCTTTTGAGATCATCGATGAGTATTTAAAATCAAGTCAAAATTGATTTCATATTTTTAAATTTTACGTTTTACAGAAGTCGGGCCCAAATTTATTTGAGCCCGATTTTTTTGTTAAAATAATTAATTTTAAAGTTGGTTAATGATCTATAAAATGCTTATCATTGCAATACCAAACGGGGGATTAGCTCATCTGGCTAGAGCGTTAGACTGGCAGTCTAAAGGTGGTCGGTTCGATCCCGATATCCTCCACCATTGTCAAATGACATTCTGATTTTTTAGAATGTCATTTTTATTTCACAAAAAAAAAATTTCACAAAAATTCAATATAAATACCTGTTAATCAAAATTTTGGCAAAAAAATTGCATTTGTATTTTCACTTTAACCGAGTTCATAGAATCCGATTATTGATTGAAGGGGGCACTAGTTGCCCTCTTAATTTTTAAGGTAATATTTCCAGCTTAGGATAGGGTTTGATAAGCTTTTCTTTTTTTCAATAACTTGATAGTATTCAAAAAAATAGTAAAGATTCAAAATTTCTTCTAAATTGAATTTATAAATTAGCTGAAAGAATATCACGCTGAAAAACAATTGGACTAATGAAAATCCTCATTATAGAAGACGAGACCGAACTGGCAAAGAGTATTGCAGAATATCTTTCCGAGGAAAATTATCTCTGTGAATTTGCCTTCACTTTTCACGAAGCAATGTACAAGATAGAGACTTTCCAATACGATTGTATCATTCTGGATATTATGCTTCCGGACGGTAACGGACTGAAGATTTTGGAAGAACTTAAAAATCAAGACAAACAAGATGGCGTGATCATCGTCTCCGCAAAAAATGCGTTGGATGACAGGATAAAAGGTTTGCAACTTGGTGCAGATGATTATCTTACGAAGCCGTTTCATTTGTCAGAATTAATGGCGCGCATTTACTCGATCATTCGGAGAAAACAATTTAATAACTCTAATATTGTTAAACAAAACGAACTGCAAATAGATCTTTTGGCAAAAACAGTTTCCGTGAATGATGAAATAATTGCATTGACAAAAAAAGAATTCGATTTGCTGATCTATTTTATTGGCAATAAAAACAAGGTCATTTCCAAAAGTACTTTAGCAGAACATCTTTCCGGAGATTTTGCAGATATGTTGGACAATCATGATTTTGTCTATGCACACGTGAAAAACCTTAAGAAGAAACTGAATGACGCTGGTTGCGAAGCTTATTTGAAAACAGTTTACGGAACAGGATACAAATGGGAATCAAGTTGATGGTAAATTATTATAGAGAAAGATCAACCCAACTAATATACAATTTGAGAGCATAAACCTGCTGCGGGTGACATGATAAACTTATTGATGTCCATTCTCAACAACAAATTACCATTATTTTGAAACCGTTATTAAGCAAAACCACCAAACCTTTTATTATCTATGTCCTGATTATTCTGGTCATCAGTATTCCTGTTTATTATTTTGTTGTCGATGCCATATGGAAGCACGAGTTGGATGAGCACAACGAAATTGTTGCTGAAAAAACTTCTTCACAAATCAACAGTCTAAAATTATCTGACCAAAAGTTACGGGAGACCATAAAATTGTGGAACGAGGTACAGCCAACTACAAACATACAGAGTGTAAATAAAAATGATAGCTTCAAAGACAGTATTTTCATTGTAGAAAAACCGCACGATTTTCTGCATTTTGAAAATATAGACAGATTCCGATGTCTTTCAAAAGTGATTTATCTGAACAAAAAACCGTATCGTTTCAACATAGAAACCAATATCGAGGAATCTCAGGAAACCATTTTTTTCATTTCTGTGACCACCATTTTACTTTTCATTTTGATGGTCGGAGGATTGTTGGTTCTCAACAGAAAACTTTCAAAATCTGTCTGGAAACCATTTCGCAGAACTTTGGACAAGTTAAAAACCTTCAACCTTAACAATCAGACAAAGATTGAATTTGATGATACAGATGTTTCTGAATTTGAGGAGCTCAATCAATCTTTAGGTAGATTGATAGAACATAATGTCTCGGTCTATAAAATGCAGAAAGAATTTACTGAAAATGCTTCTCACGAGCTACAAACACCTTTGGCGGTTCTGAAAAATAAACTCGACCTTCTTTTGCAGAACAAAGATTTGACAGAAAAGCAATATCAAATTGCTGAAGAGATGAACCTTGCTTTGTCCAGAAGTTCCAGAATCAATAAAAATCTTTTGTTATTAGCAAAGATTGAGAACAATCAGTTTGATAATTCTGAGATACATCTGGATGAATTACTGAGCCAAAGTATGGTGGTTTTGCAAGAACATTTTGAACAAAAAAACATCAACGTTCAAACTGAAATTTCGCCTGAAATAGAAGTCAATGGAAACATCGCACTGACTGAAGTTTTAATTAATAATTTGATTCTGAATGCTATCAGACACACTTCAGTCAACGGTTCAATAGATATCAAACTGACTAATTATATTTTTGAAGTTTCCAATTCCGGAACAGAAAAACTGAGGTCGGATTTGCTTTTCAAAAGGTTCTCAAGATCCTCGAAGGACAATAATGGAAGTGGACTTGGACTCGCCATTGTAAAAGAAATCTGTAAATCTCAGAACTGGACCATCGATTACAGATTTGAAAATCATAAACACATTTTCTCGGTCAAACTATAAATTCTAAATTTATTCTAAATTGAGTTTTTATTTTGCACGTTCAATAACGTGTAATTTATGAATTCAAAAGCATTATTTGCGAAATCATCAAACGGTAGATTTTCTATTCTGTTCTCACTATTAAGCTTGTATATTCTGCTTTCTACAATGATCAGAGTTGTATTTCTTTTGTGGTCAGAAAAGGATTTGGACTTTGATTTACTCAATATTCTGAGAGCTTTTTTCACTGGATTCTGTTACGATTTGTCGATCGGAACACTATTTCTTTCAACATATTCGGTTTATCTTGTATTGTTTCCAAAACGATGGATCGGTTCCAGGGTCGATAAGATTTTCACGTATGTTTATCTGGCGGTTATCCTTCTCATCATTTATTTCAGTTTGCTGGCTGAGATTCCTTTTTGGACTGAGTTTGGTGTTAGATTCAATTTTATTGCTGTTGATTATTTGATTTACACTTACGAAGTTGTTTCCAATATTAATGAATCTTATCCTTTGCCATTGATCATTTTCGTATTGGTTGCGTTGATTGTTTTAACGTTCCTTTTCTTTCAAAAAAGAAAAATATTCCAGAATACATTTTCAGACAAAATATCCATATCAAAAAGATTTGCGCTATTTTCTGTATTGATTCCGGCTTTAATTTTAAGCCTATTCTTAAAAAACAAACAGGCAGATTTCAGCAATAATTTAGTTTTAAATGAATTAGGGAAAAACGGAACATTCTCGTTTTTCACAGCTTTCAAATCCAATGAATTGGACTACGAAACTTTTTATCCAAAAATTGATGATAAAAAAGCTTATTCGGTTCTGAAAAAAAATCTTTTACAGGAAAATCAAACCTATGTTTCCCAAAAATGGGACGACATTTCAAGAAATACAAAATCCCGAAATGAGAAGCGCCCGAATGTGATTCTGATTGCAATAGAAAGTTTCAGTGGTGATTTTTTGAAAGCATTTGGAAATAAAGACCATCTTACTCCAAATTATGACAAATTAGCCAACGAAAGTATTTTCTTTACCAATCTTTATGCTACTGGAACCAGAACCGTTCGTGGAATGGAGGCTTTGACTTTGTGCGTTCCGCCAACTCCGGGAAACAGTATGGTGAGACGTCCGGACAATCAAAATCTATTTTCTGTGGCTACGATTTTCAGGCAAAAAAATTATCAGCCTTTTTTCATTTACGGTGGCGACGGTTATTTCGATAATATGAATAACTTTTTCGGAGGACAGGGTTTTGATATTGTGGACAGAAACCGTGGAAATCCTTTGTCGGATGAGATCAGGACACAGCGCTTCACCATTCCTGACAACGAAGTGAGTTTTGAAAATGCGTGGGGAATTTGTGATGGTGACCTGTACAATCAATCGATTAAATATGCGGATAAAAGCAGCCAAATGAACAAACCTTTTTTCCAGTTTGTGATGACAACGTCCAATCATAAACCGTACACTTTTCCAGCAGGACAAATCGATCTTCCACAAGGCGACAGAAATGCGGCTGTGAAATATACCGATTATGCTCTTGGGAAATTTTTGGACGAGGCAAAAAAGAAATCTTGGTTCAAAAACACCGTCTTCGTCATCGTTGCAGATCATTGTGCAAGCAGTGCGGGAAAATGGGAAATCAACATAGACAAACATCATATTCCTGCCATTATTTACAATCTTCCTCAAAAAGCGGAAAAAATCAATCGGTTGACTTCACAAATCGATTTGATGCCAACCTTATTCGGCTATCTCGGTTGGAACTATAATACCAGTTTGTTTGGAAAAGACATCAATCAAACAAAATTGGGCGAGGAGCGTGCGTTTATTGGGAATTACAGAACTTTAGGAATGCTCAAAGACCATATTTTTACCCAAATCGATGATAGAAAAAGAGTAAAGCAATTTACAGTCAAAGATTCTGATCAATCTCTGAAAGAAATCAAATCTAAAAATCAAAAGTTGGTCTCCGAAACGATTTCTTATTACCAGACTGCGAGCGAGAGATTCAAAAATGGAAAGATGAAAATGGCAAATACTGCAGTATTGTTGACAAAGGAATAATTCCAAATATCTTCTAAATTGAGTGGCATTTTTGTATCAATAAATATTAATGAATGTTACAAAATATTCGAATGAAGACTTTGTTTTTAAGTTTTTTTCTAAGCCTTGGTTTTCAGGGGATTTTTGCTCAAGATAGGTTGATGGTTGGGAAAAGTGTTGATAGTTTGTCGCTCTCAAAATCAGATTTGTCAGACGAAACGCATCAATTCAGTTACAAAAAATTGATTATTCCGACAGCTTTGATCTCTTACGGTATTGCAAGTCTTTCGATTCCAAGTCTGCAAAACCTTAATTCTTCTACAAAACATGAAATCAGCGAACATAAACCAGACCATATCAGGCTGGACAATTATACCCAATTTGCACCTGGCGTTTTGGTCTATGGACTGAATGCCTTCGGTGTAGAGGGCAAACATAATTTCCGGGACAGAAGCCTTATTTATGGGACTTCTTTGTTGATTACCTCTGCCATTACACTTTCTTTGAAGCATATGACCAAAGAAGAAAGACCTGATGGCTCGAACAAACTTTCTTTTCCTTCCGGACATACAGCGTTTGCTTTTGCATCTGCCCAATTCATGTACAGAGAATATAAGGATACCAATTTTCTCCTCGGAATCTCAGGTTATTCTTTTGCTGTTTTCACAGGTGTTTACAGAATGCTGAATGACAAACATTGGTTTGGTGATGTTATCGGTGGCGCTGGTTTCGGGATCATGTCCACAGAACTGTCGTATTGGCTTTTTCCAAAAATTACTCCATTTCTTGGAGGTAAAAATAGACATTCACAAACGATGATTATGCCTTTTTATCAAAATAAAAGTGCTGGAATTGGTCTGGTAAAGAATTTTTAATGTTCGAAAAAAAATGACTCTTCATATCATTCTCTTATTTTTCGGGACAATTTTCGCATTTTGGATCAGTGCAATTTGCGGAGGAGGAGCAAGTCTGATCTTGATTCCGATTCTTAATCTCTTATTACCAAGTTCTGTTGTCCCGTTTTCCTTAACGATTGGAACTTTTACAAGTTCGGCATCAAGAATTATGGTCTTCAAAAAGCATATCAACTGGAAAATTTTCTTTTGGTTTGTCCCAGCATCTATTCCGGCGGTTTTGCTTGGCGCGTATCTCATCAAATATATCAATCCCAATTATCTGCAAATACTTGTTGCTTTTTTCTTGATTATCAATCTTCCCGAACTATTCAAATCGAAAAAATCCAATGTCAGCTCCGAAAAAAATTACTCGAAATTTATATTATTGATAATTGGTTTTTGTGCAGGACTTATTTCCGGAATCACAGGGGCGATTGGGTTGTTGTTCAACCGTTTCTATTTGAGATTTGGATTGAAGAAAGAAGAAATAATTGCCACAAGAGCTGTTAATGAAATTTTCCTTCATTTCATAAAATTGGTCATTTATATTTCATTGGGATTATATTCTCGAACTGCTTTGTGGCTTGGGTTGACCATTGCTGTTGCTACAATCGTTTCGTCTTATACAATGAGATTTATTCTTCCTTATTTAAGTGAATTTCTATTCAGGAAGATTGGTTACGGAGCGATGGTCTTATCTGGCATTATACTTTTTACTGGGACTTTTGATAAGATCATTCAGGATGATAAAATCTCTTTTTCAACAATGCACAACAATAAAGAAAAAGAATCTTTGATTTCCTGGAGAAATGTAGATCTAGTGATAGAATTTGCTTTCGATGACGGTTTGGAAGTGGAAAGAGCAATTAGACCAGAAGAGTTGCCTTTACATCTCAGAGAAAAGCACGACACTTTATTGCTAAAATACGATAACATCTATCTCGAAAAAGTATTTGCTTTCCGAAAAGAAGCAACTTACGAATTTTACTGTTATAAGGATGATCAACTTACAAAATTGGAATTTTGATTTGATTTTTACTTATCAAATGACATTTTGAAACGATTTATGGTTTAAATGTTTGTTTAGAAAAATAAACTGTCCTATTTTTGTATAGAAACCAAAACATCATCGATATCGAAAGAAAATTACTATTTAAAATATGTTTGATGAAAAATTCTGTACTGGTAATTTTATTTTCAATATTTCTAGTTTCTTGTGGTGCATCCAAAACCACAAAAAGATATTCTTATAAGAAACCTGCGTCTACAAATAAATCTGCCAATATCAAAAAACTGAGTTCTACTTATTCTGGGAATGTTTCCGGAACTAGAGCTTCTATTTTGGATAATGCTGAAAATTATCTCGGAACACCATACAAATACGCAGGCAACACAAAAGCCGGCTTCGATTGCTCAGGGTTGGTTTGTAAAGTTTTTGATGAGAACAAAATCCAAATGCCAAGGCGTTCATCGGACCAAGCCAAAGAAGGAAGATCCATCAATGTTTCTCAGGCTAAACCTGGCGATTTGTTGTTTTTTGCAACGGCTGGCGGCTCATCTGTGACACACGTCGGAATTGTTCACGATATTTTGAACAGTGGCGAGGTCACTTTCATCCACGCATCTACATCCAAGGGTGTCATTATTTCTTCTCTCAACGAAGCTTATTGGAACAAAGCTTTCCTTTTTGCGAGAAGTGTGCTTTAGTTTTATTAATTTTGTGGCGAACAATTGTTTTAAAGCCAATAGCAAAAAGCCAATTGCCATCAGCAATTCATCATTAATCAATTATCATTTATAAATCATATGTCTTTACAGGAAAAAATCGAAAAAGCTTGGGATAATCGCGAACTTTTGAAAGAAGAAGAATATCAAAATGCAGTAAGAGAAGTTGTTGCAAAACTAGATGCAGGTGAGTTGCGTACGGCTGAACCAACTGAAAACGGTTGGCAAATCAACGAGTGGGTAAAGAAAGGCGTGGTAATGTATTTCCCGATCCAGACAATGGAAACCATAGAAGTTGGACCATTCGAGTTTCACGATAAAATTCCTTTGAAGAAAAATTATGCTGAAAAGGGCGTAAGGGTAGTTCCACACGCCATTGCAAGACACGGAAGTTTTGTGGCAAGCGGTGTTATTTTGATGCCTTCTTATGTTAATATCGGTGCTTATGTAGATTCCGGGACTATGGTAGATACCTGGGCGACTGTTGGAAGTTGTGCCCAGATTGGTAAGAATGTTCACTTGAGCGGTGGTGTAGGAATTGGTGGTGTTTTGGAACCATTGCAAGCGGCTCCGGTAATCATAGAGGATGATGCTTTTATTGGTTCACGTTGTATCGTTGTGGAAGGTGTTCGTGTTGGTAAAGAAGCCGTTTTGGGAGCAAATGTTTGTTTGACAATGTCTACCAAAATTATAGATGTGACAGGACCAGAACCAATCGAAACCAAAGGTTACGTTCCGGAACGTTCCGTAGTGATTCCTGGAAGTTATACGAAGAAGTTTCCGGCCGGAGAGTTTCAAGTTCCTTGCGCATTAATCATTGGAAAAAGAAAAGAATCAACAGATAAAAAAACCTCTCTTAATGATGCTTTGAGAGAAAATAATGTAGCAGTTTAATAGCTATTGATTTTAAACTTATATTTGTCACTCTAATGAGAATTTAACTTCTTATTAGAGTGATATTTTTTTAAACATTAATCAACCTATCAAAGCCATTGTGAAACAAAAGTTCTTGAAACTGATTTCAGATTACAGAATTATTTTTGTAATCTATATTATCGTTGCAGCGGTGACTGCATACAGCAAATACAAAAGAGGAACTGGCGGTTATAATAACTATTTGATTTTCAAAAATGTATTTTATAACACGTTGCAGGAAAGAAATATTTTTTCACAATATCCTGATTTGTTTTTTGACAGCAATCATTATGGCGTCTTTTTCAGTCTTTTGATCGCACCATTTGCGATGATGCCGGATGGTTTGGGCGCAGTTTTGTGGAATGTTGCCAGTACTTTGGTTTTCCTTTTTGCGATTTACAAGCTTCCTTTTTCTGATGCTAAGAAATCATTTTTTGCCTGGCTTTGTCTTCAGGAATTCATTACGGCGGCAACTTATTTTCAGTTTAATATTATTCTGACGGGATTGCTGATGTTGTCTGCGATTTATATTTATGAAAGAAAAGAAACGCAATCTGCTTTCGCCATTCTCATAGGCGTTTTTGTCAAAATCTATGGAATCGTGGGACTTTCCGCTTTTTTCTTTATTAAAAATAAGACTAAATTCATCATGTCATCAATCGTCATCGGAATTCTGTTTTTTGTTTTGCCAATGTTGATATCAAGTCCGAAATTTGGTGTTCAATCCTATTTTGATTGGTACAGTTCTTTGTCAGGGAAAAATCTTGAAAATCAGGCTTTAGGAACTCGCCAGGATTATTCTTTGATGGGCGTTGTCAGAAGGCTTTTGGGTAATGCAGATATTTCGAATCTTATATTTCTGCTTCCCGGATTTATTTTGTTTATGTTGCCTTACATCAGAACAAAACAATTCAAATTTTTACCATTTCAGATGATGATTCTGGCTTCAACGTTATTGTTCGTCGTGCTTTTCAGCTCAGGTTCAGAAAGTCCCACTTACATTATTGCAATTGCAGGCGTTATGATTTGGTTTTTGATGCAGGAAAATTGGTCAAAAATTGATGTTGGCTTATTGATTTTCGTCATGATTTTCACTTGTTTTGCATTTTCGGATTTATTTCCAAAAACTATAAAAGAAGGTGTTTTTATAAAATATTCTACCAAAGCAATTCCATGTATATTAATCTGGTTCAGAGTAATGTATGAATTGTTGACGAGAGATTTTGAAAAAGATTATAAATTGGACTAATGACTATTAGACCAATAAAAAAATAAATATAAGCAGATGAAAAAGATTTCCATCGTAATTCCGGCTTATAATGAAGAAGGCAATCTATCCATAATCCACAGCGAGATAAAAAAAGTTTTTTTGGATCTTCCAGATTATGATTATGAGATAATATATGTAAATGATGGCAGTCGAGACGCAACGCAAAAGATATTAGAAGATATTTCCTCTAATTGTTCAAAACTAAAGTATCTGGAATTTTCAAGAAATTTCGGGCATCAGAATGCTGTGAAGGCGGGAATGGACTATGCCGATGGAAATGCCGTAATCTCTATGGACGCAGATATGCAGCATCCCCCAACGATGATTCCTGATATGATAAAGAAATGGGAAGAAGGCTACGATGTGGTTTATACGATTAGAAAATATTCCAAAAATATCAGTTTTTTCAAACGAAAAACCTCCGATTTTTTTTATCACATATTATCAAGTTTATCTGATGTAGAACTGGAAAAAGGAAGTTCAGATTTTCGTCTTCTGGATGCATCCGTAATTGATGTGATTAGAAAAAGTGGCGAGTCTGATATTTTCCTTCGAGGTTTGGTGAAATGGGTGGGCTTCAAACAATATTCGATCGATTTTGTAGCCGCCGACAGATTTTCCGGAAACAGTAAATATAGTCTTGGGAAAATGATAAAATTCGCTTTTACAGGAATAACGGCCTTTAGTGTGAAACCACTTTATTTAGCAGCTTATCTCGGGTTTTTCTTTTCATTTTTATCCTTGCTTTATATTCCTTATGTCATTTATGCATTTCTAAATCACACAGAGATTTCCGGTTGGGCATCCATATTGATGACTGTTGTTTTCTTTGGCGGAATTCAACTGATAATCTTGGGGATTTTAGGAATTTATATGGGGAAGATATTCAAGCAAATCAAAGAGCGCCCGAATTATATTGTCCGTTCGAAAAATTTTTGATCAATGATTTTATTAAGTTTTGACATCGAAGAATTTGATATGCCTTTGGAATATAATGGCAAGATCCCTTTGGAAGAGCAGCTGGCAATTTCCAGAAAAGGATTGCAGAATATTCTGAAGATTTTAAAAGAAAATCATATCAAAGCCACTTTTTTTTCGACCGTTGTTTTTGCAGAAAATAACCAGGATCTGGTTCGGCAATTACTTTCAGAAGGTCACGAGTTGGCTTCTCATACTTGGTTTCATTCAGATTTTAAAGAAGAGCATTTGTTGGAGTCCAGACAAGAATTAGAAAAATTATTTGATACAAAAGTAGTTGGACTCAGAATGCCAAGAATGAGCCCTGTTTCGGAAGATTCGGTTTCGGAAGCTGGATATTTTTATAATTCATCCATCAACCCAACTTATTTGCCGGGAAGATATAATAACTTCAATATTAGCAGACAGCCATTTTGGCAAAAGAAAGTTTTACAGTTTCCAGCGTCGGTTTCTACAATCTTTAGAGTTCCGTTGTTTTGGTTAAGTTTTCATAACTTTCCACTTTGGATCTATAAATTGTTGTCCAAATTATCATTAAGTTCCACAGGATTTTTGAATGTTTACTTTCATCCCTGGGAATTTGCAGATATCTCAAATCCAAAATATAAGTTGCCCGGTTTTACTTTCAAAAATACAAATGAGGCCATGGTCAAACGTTTTGATGACTTTATAAAATGGGGGAAGAAAAATAATTATCCATTTTCCACAACCAAGGATTTTTTGGAAAACTGGACTCAAAAAAATAAGAATTAATGAAGATTGCTTACGACGCCAAACGTATTTTTTCCAGCGTGTCCGGATTAGGGAATTATTCCCGGGATTTGGTGAGGATTCTTTCCAAGGTTTTCCCGGAAAATCAATATATATTAATCAGTAAAAAAACATCCGACAAAGGAAAAGCAATTCTGGAACTTCCGAATGTTTCCCATTTCAAAACTTCCAGAGGAACTTTGTCACGACAATTCAAAATGGGGATGGATGCGCAAAATTTCGGCGCTGATATTTTCCACGGTTTGTCCGGCGAATTGCCTTTGAAATGGAACTCAAAACCAATCAAAAAGGTCGTAACCATCCATGATTTAATCTTCGAAAGATTTCCGGAGTATTATACTTGGATTGACCGGAAAATTCATTTTTGGAAGTTCAAAAAGGCAGCGGTTTCCGCAGATAAAATTATCGCCATTTCTGAGCAGACAAAACAGGATGTTATTCATTTTTTAAAAGTTCCGGAAAGCAAAATCGAAGTCGTTTACCAAGGCTGCCATGCCAGTTTTAAAGATAAACAGTCGGCGGAAATCCTTAGTCAAATCAAAGAAAAATTCGATCTTCCAGATAAATTTCTTTTATATGTTGGAACTATTGAGCCAAGAAAAAACCTGTTGAATATTGTAAAAGCTTTAAAGGAAACCCAAATCCCACTGGTTGTTGTCGGAACGAAAAAGCCAAAATATTTCAAATTAATAGAAAGGGAAATCGAGAAAAGCAAAATTGAGGTTCAATTTCTTTCAGGCGTTTCTATGGAAGAATTGGCTGGGATCTACAAACTTGCAGAAATTTTCATTTATCCAAGCTTTTTCGAAGGCTTTGGGATTCCGGTTATCGAAGCATTATTTTCGGAAACTGTGGTGATTACAAGCAATACAAGCTGTTTGCCCGAAGCTGGCGGACCAGATTCTGTTTACGTGGACCCTGAGAATGTGCATGATATCCGGGCAAAAATCAATTTCCTATGGGAAAACGAATCGGAAAGAAAACGCCGTGCGGAAAAAGGTTTGCTGTTTGTTCAGAAATTTGATGATGGGGTGATCGCGAAAGATTTGATGAAGGTTTACGAAAGTTTGTTTTAAATGGAAATTTAATTTATATGGACTTCCAGAGCCTCAGCCTGAAAAACCATTAACTAACAACTTTTAACCAACAACTAATAAACTCTTTCTCCAAAAATAGCCGATCCAACGCGGACAGAATTTGAGCCACATTCGATTGCCAAAGGAAAATCGCCACTCATTCCCATTGACAAGGTTTCTAATGGCTTTAATTCTGAAAGTTCATCAAAAAGTTGTTTTAAAACTCCGAATTCTTCACGGATTTGAGCTTCATCTTCCACAAAACTTGCCATTCCCATCAAGCCTTTGATTTCTATATTTGGAAAATTTCCATTAATATATTGATTGAAAATCTCTTTCGCTTCGTCAACTGTCAATCCAAATTTTGTGTCTTCTTTAGCAATTTTTACCTGAAGCAAAACATTGATTTTGCGATTGTTCTTCAAAGCTTCTTTAGCAATTTCTTTCAGAATTTTTTCGCTGTCAACGCTTTCTATCATTGAGATAAAACCTGCTATAAATTTGACTTTGTTGGTTTGGAGATGTCCTATCAAGCGCCACTCAATATCATTTGGAAGTACGGGTTGCTTTTCCAGCAATTCCTGAACTTTATTTTCCCCGAAAGCTCTTTGCCCCAAATCATAAACTTCTTTTATTTTCTCAGCTGGATTGGTTTTGGAAACTGTTACCAGCTTTACATTGTCGGGAAGTTGGGAAAGTATATTTTGATAATTTTGTTCGATTGACATTTTGATAGAATTTAGAAAAATATGATGCAAAAATAGACATTAATTATCTTATTAAATCAGTTCCGAAATTGCTCTAAAATTCGTAAATTTGAGGAAATTTTTATTCGAATAATAATCACAAAGATATGAGTCAATTTGATGTAACCGTTATCGGTTCTGGTCCTGGCGGATATGTTGCAGCAATCAGAGCTG
>Ga0302347_1001007_pt1 | contig 36990 bp, 36 predicted proteins | sample PhyWR1_FD_202178 | JGI IMG/M metagenome (GOLD analysis project Ga0302347, IMG submission 202178) | Leaf surface microbial communities from wheat plants in UC Gill Tract Community Farm, Albany, California, United States - DLSL W.R1 (v2)... | ecosystem: Host-associated > Plants > Phyllosphere >... | reverse complement strand
AGAGACGTGCCTTACAAAGCCATCAAGGAGAAAAAAATGCTGATACTCACCCGCAAAGTTGGTGAAAGCATAAACATCGGTGACGATATTACGATCACTATTTTAGGTGTCAGCGGTCAACAGGTCAGAATCGGCATCAACGCGCCGAAGGATGTAGCCGTTCACCGTGAAGAAATTTACCAACGCATCCAGGCCGGTTTGAATGCTCCTGAAAAGAACGAACAGCCGTAAGCCTGTGAGGTATCAGCCCTAGGCTTGAGGTCAGGGCTGCTCAGTCAGCCCTCCTCAAAGCATTTACCCACAGCACCTGCCACGGCATCGCCCCCTTGCCGCGCCCGTCTCTTTGTTAAGAGATATGTCTTGTCGACTTGACCGTTTCAAGGTTAGCGACCACGCTCATTCCTCGCAGAAGGTTCCAACAGCTGAACCACTGCGCGCCAGGGCGTTTGCATTGTGACGCCTTGAGAAACTCCTCCACCCTTCAGCCCTTCGCCGGGCTGGACCTGTACCGTCAAGGAATGAAAGACATGTCCGATTTAATCGTAGTGGGATTTTCAGACACCGAAAAAGCAGATCGTGCCCTCACCAAGATGGTATCGCTGAGCAAAGAGCATCTGGTCGAGCTGGAAGATGCGGTCATTGTGGTGCGTAATGCCGAAGGCAAGATCCATATCAAGCAAAGCGTCAATCTGACAGCGATCGGGGCCACCTCAGGTCTGGTCACGGGTGGCCTGTGGGGCGCACTGGTGGGGCTGCTGTTTCTCAACCCGCTGGCAGGCTTTGCCATTGGCGGCGCACTGGGTGCTGGCACCGGTGCCCTGTCGGGCTCGTTGAGCGATTACGGCATCGATGATGATTTCATCAAATCATTGAGCGAGACCATTCCAAATGATTCCTCGGCCCTGTTCGTGCTGCTGCGCAAGTTCCAGCCGGAAAAAGTGCTGAAGGAACTGGAAGACTCGGACTTCAAGGGCAAGGTTTTGCGTACCTCCCTGTCCCCGGAACAAGAGCAGAAGCTGCAGGACGCGTTGTCCAAAACCACTTCCGGCGTTCCTTTGGCCAAAACGGTTTAAGCGCGCACCTGATTGCGGTTGGCAATATAGTTCCTGGCTTGTTTGTCTGAAAGGCAGCCTCTCAAACGGGAGCATCGTTTTTTTGTATTCGGGCTGGTTGAGGCCTGCCGTCAGGCAGGCCGTTACTAACCAGCACGGCCTGGTAAATCGGTCCGCATACAAAAGCGCAAGTTGATTCATCGCCATTTTCCAATCACGCGTCGCATGGCCCCATGTGGCTGTGATATTAGGTATATCCAAGCCAGATCAATTTCGTCGCAGCCTCATCCGTCGGCAAGTGCCCTCGAGTCTTGACGATCTTGCTTAACTAGGTATTGATACTTTTAATAGCGTTAGTTATGTAGGCCACTTTGTGGATATCAGCCGAAAAACAAAACACGGCTTAACCCGACCCCAAGCGCACCGCCAAGTAGCAACTTCAGTTGGATTCTGTTTGACCCGTAGTACATTCAAGAAGATGACCGGAGACATCGCCCCCACACGGCTCACATAGATAAGTGCGGATTTTACACACGGCCATACCACTCGAGTACATGGCGATGTACCTTGTCATCAAAACCTGTAAAACGTCGCTCATTCATGCTATTCCTGCCGTTGCGCTGATTGCACGAATCCTCAGGGCGTGCTAGCCACATATTATGCCCGCATATGAATTTTCTTACAGCCCCTGCAACTCCCCCTCTTCTTCTTCACTATTATTGAAGGTTAATCACCATCTATTTATCTGCAACAAAGCCAAACACTTAAACATTAGAAACGCCCGAGAGTTTTCTGTTTACTGTCGCCGCTTTACAAAAAGCACGCCAGATACTTATCAAACACTCTGTACTCAGGGTGCGATTAGCAGTGTCTGAATAAAGTATAAAGAAAAAGACATCAGGAATAATCCCACGTGGTTTCAAGCAAGAAAAAAATCAACTCACAAATCGCCGCACTGTTCATTTGCCTCGCCACGCCTTTGGTGGCCTCGGCACAAGAGGGTATTACAGGCCCGCTGATTGTCGAAGATCTGCGCACTGACAGTGGTTTTTATGGCTTCGAGAGCATTACAGACAATATCTATGTAAAGTTGCTGGAAAACCCGCACGCTACAAATCCGAACGATATGCACCGCTGGTCGAATGAAGCTGATCTGATGGCCCAGGCCAACCTGGAACAGGTAGTTTTCCCAGCAGAGAACGAAAGTGGCCCAATTACCCGCAAAGTCGACCCGACTCAATGCCTGGATAATGTTTTTCCCGGCGGACTTGTCATGTGGCAGGCTGATGAGGGTAATTGCACTATCTGGAAGAACGAGGGCAAGGGTGTAGTCACCGCCGTGTCGTCCCGCGGCAAAAAATCCTGGCTCACTTACGAACCTTTCGGGGCGTTACCACCAGGTCACCTGATGACCCAAACATGGCCATCCAATATAGTCATCCGTACTGATTTGATGAAGCCTGTTACCCCCTGATTGTAGATCGCCACAGGGGCCCTCAGCTCAAGCGCACTGAAGTCCCCGTGGCAAATACTACCAGCATGCCGCCACGACCTGACGGCATGCTGATTTCAAAATCAAGCCCCACAATCGCGTCTGCACCCATGGCCATTGCCCTGTCACGAATTTCATCCGTGACCTCTGCCCGCGCTTCTTTCAAGGCTCGCTCCAGCGTCTGAGAGCGCCCGCCAAAAAAATCACGAACACCGGTAAAAAAATCTCTCACCACGTTAATCCCATGCACCGATTCGGCGCTGACCACTCCCAAGTATTCAGTGATTTTTCGACCGTCAATGCTGTGTGTGGTGGTGATGATCATCTACCAGTCCTTTTCCTGTTTCAGTGACTTGCAAGGTTACCTTATCCCTGCCGCGCCCACTGCTGGTACTGTAACCTGAGTTAACTGCAGGCTCTTTTAATTGCCCGACCAAGGCTACTATGCTTAGAGTAGAACCATCAAAAAACGTAAGAGTTGGGACGCCTCGCTCGCTGCTGACATGAATTCAATAGCTGCGCCAAGCAACTTTTCGACCCCGCTCAAGGAAGCTCGCAATGGTCCAAAGACAAGTCATCAACGCCTCGGTTAGTCCGAAAGGCAGCCTGGAAACACTTTCCCAACGTGAAGTACAACAACTGAGCGAGGTTGGCTCAGGCAGCAGTTACACGCTTTTCCGCCAGTGCGTACTGGCTATCCTGAACACCGGTGCCCACGTCGACAACGCCAAAACCATTCTTGAGGCCTACCAGGATTTCGAGGTACGGATTCACCAGCAAGACCGCGGCGTGCGCCTTGAACTGCTGAACGCCCCCGCGGATGCCTTTGTTGATGGCGAAATGATCGCCAGCACCCGTGAAATGCTGTTCAGCGCCCTGCGCGATATCGTCTATACCCAGAGCGGCCTGGACAGCCCGCGCATCGACCTGAGCAGTTCCCAGGGCATCACCGACTACGTCTTCCACCTGCTGCGCAATGCCCGTACGCTGCGCCCCGGCGTCGAACCGAAAATCGTGGTGTGCTGGGGTGGTCACTCAATCAACACCGAAGAGTACAAATACACGAAAAAGGTCGGCCACGAACTGGGCTTGCGCAGTCTGGATATTTGTACCGGTTGCGGCCCCGGTGTGATGAAAGGCCCGATGAAGGGCGCGACCATTTCCCACGCCAAACAGCGTTTGACCGGTGGCCGCTATCTGGGCCTGACCGAGCCGGGCATCATCGCAGCCGAAGCGCCGAACCCCATCGTCAACGAACTGGTGATCCTGCCCGATATCGAAAAGCGTCTTGAAGCTTTTGTCCGTGTGGGTCATGGGGTGATTATCTTCCCGGGCGGTGCCGGCACGGCAGAAGAGTTCCTGTACCTGCTCGGCATTCTGATGCACCCGGAAAACAAGGATGTGCCGTTCCCGGTTGTCTTGACCGGTCCCAAGGAAGCCGAACCTTACCTGCAACAACTGCATGAATTTGTCGGCGCAACCCTGGGCGAAGAAGCCCAGCAGCATTATCAGATCATCATCGACAACCCGGCCGAAGTGGCCCGCCATATGACTGCAGGGCTCAAGGCGGTGAAACAGTTCCGTCGTGAACGCAACGATGCATTCCACTTCAACTGGTTGCTGAAAATCGACGAAGGCTTCCAGCGCCCGTTCGATCCGACCCATGCCAATATGGCTAACCTGAAACTGCGCAGCGACATGCCGGCGCATGAATTGGCTATCAACCTGCGTCAGGCCTTCTCCGGGATTGTGTCAGGCAACGTGAAGGAGAAAGGTATCCACCTGATCGAACAACACGGGCCGTATGAGATCCACGGTGACGCTGCTGTGATGAAGCCTCTGGATAAACTGCTGCAGGCATTTGTCGAACAACACCGCATGAAACTGCCAGGCGGCGCGGCCTATGAGCCGTGCTACAGAGTCGTAAGTTAGACTTCATCCTTATAAGGCTCGTGTGCCCCAACTGTGGGAGCGAGCCTGCTCGCGAAGACCTCTGGAACGTCGCAATTATCCAGCAAACACACGCTATCGTTTACGACCTTCGCGAGCAGGCTCGCTCCCACAGAAGCACCGCTGGTTTAAGTAAACTGCCTTGCCCCTTGAGGCATTACTTCAGTGGCGCAAACTTTTTCACCGCATCAATCCATTGTGGATCGAGCCGGGTCTGCCCGGTGTCGATCCCCAGCGCTTCAAGACGCGCCTTGTGCAAATCAATCTCGCGAACCATCTGGCTTAACGCACTGGAATTGGCGTCCAGTTGGTACATCTGGGTGACGCCCAGGTGATAAAAGCGCAGCAGTTTCATCGCTGCCACATCCCCCGCCATTACCCCTGCCGTTACATGATGCATGACGTTGGTCACCTTCATCAGGCTGCGTTTGAGTTGCCAGCCGTAAACTGCAGGCGCCATCCAAGGTTGCGACCAGAACAGATAACGCACCAGTAAAATGGTAGCGATCAGAGCCACAATGACCCCGCCCAGATTCAAGCGAAAATTGTCGCCACCTGCCTCGCCCAGCAACATCACCGCCAGCCCGGACACCAGCAGCGCCAGTACGATAAATGTCAGCGCGATATACAGCGTGCTGCGACGAGTCTGCTGACGATAGATTTCAGGGCTTATCGGTTTTATTTCAAACATCACTGTTATATGACTCCAGAATGACGGGGCAAAGTGCGCCGACATTATGGCCTGATAACAACATTATGCTGACTGAAATAAAAAATCTCAGCTCGTCTGCAATAAACCCAATGCTTGACGGAACAGAGCAACACGATGTGTCTGACCATTAAGGCCACCATTGATCGCCTTGGTAACGCGTTCAAAGTCATCCCCGTCTGCCAGGGCATTCACATTGCGCGAGTTCCAGTACCAGCCCGCCGACTCAACAGCCCAGCGCCATTCCTGCAATATTTGCGGGGTGTCCAGCAAGCGCTCATCGCCAAACATTCCCAAACTGCATAGCCGGTAGTTGGTCTTGCCGGTCATCTGGATCAGGCCTCGCCCCCGATACAGCCAGCCCTCCCCCGACGCCTCGGAGCCATTGCCAAGACGGTTGCTGTAAACCCGGTTGGCAATTGCCTCGGGCCTGCGATGGAGTTGCTGGGCATCGTTATTGGGCAGGCGCCGCAAGCGCCCAGCATCCATCACGGTGATGTACTTGCCAGCAGAATCCTTTTGCGCAAAGCGCGCACCCCAGGTCGCGGCCAAGCCGTCAGCGCTGTAGTTAAGGTTTTCGACAAGCACCGTAAAATTCGCACTTTCGTGGCCTACCTGAGCCAAAAAGGCAGCCATACGCCGAGGCGTATTGATTTGTCGCTGACGAATAGTCGCGTGCAAAAAAGGCAGGTAGATATCGACATGGGAAACACTTTTTGGAAATAGCTGCAACATGATGTGACGGGTCAACATGGTTACTCACTCTTAATTGATAAAATTAAAAGTGAAACACTTAAAATCTACGGCGCACGTCAAAACAAACGATAAAGATCAACACTACATACTTAACAGAACTTGCTTACGGCCTTATAACGTGACAGATAAAAAACCCGCAAGCTTGCGCACTACCACACACCCTTAACAGCCTAAACAAGAGCTCTTAACCGATAACCGGAACCACTCGCCGAGGCTTGACCGACTTATACGAAAAACTTGAGTATATTTCCTTGACCGCCGGTAAGGTTTGCAGCACTTCACGGGCAAATTCGCCGAAGGACTCCAGGTCCCTGGCCACCACTTCCAACAAAAAATCATAACGCCCCGAAACGTTGTGACAGGCGACGATTTCAGGAATTTCCAGCAACCGCTGCTCAAAGCTTCTGGCTACCTCTTGCGAGTGAGAAGCCATCATCACGCTGACAAAGGCCGTGACTCCATACCCCAGCGCCTTGGGCGAAAGTATTGCCTGATAGCCCGTAATAACACCACTTTCCTCCAGTATTTTCACCCGTCGCCAACACGGTGAGGTGGTCAGCGAAACGCTATCGGCGAGCTCTGCAACGGTAAGTCGGGCATTACCCTGCAATGCAGCGAGCAAGGCTTTATCGGTCCTGTCCAGAGCGTTTGGCATAGTTTGCCTCTAAGTTTCATCGTGACTGGTTTTTGTTCTAATCCGCTACGTATTTGCAGGCAAATTTGGAATTTTTCACGTTCATTTAAAGCATAGCATTGTAGGAAATATCGGAGAGTTCGCCATGAACGATAAAAACAACAACTTCGGCTTTTCTACCCGTGCCATCCACTACGGCTACAACGCGCATGAGAACAACGGTGCTGTGATCCCCCCGGTCTACATGACTTCAACCTTTGCTTTTGCCACCGCCGAATACGGTGCTGGATGTTTTGCCGGCGAAGAAAAAGGGCATTTTTATACCCGTATTTCCAACCCCACCCTGGCCTTGCTGGAAACACGCATGGCAGCGCTGGAAAACGGCGAAGCCGGGGTAGCGTTCAGTTCAGGCATGGGCGCGATTGCCGCGACCTTCTGGACCCTGCTCAGGCCTGGCGACGAAATCATTGTCAACCGCACCTTGTATGGCTGCACCTTTGCCCTGCTGCACCACGGCATCGGTGAGTTCGGGGTTGTGGTCAAGCATGTGGACATGTCGAACCCCGCCGAACTGGAAGCTGCCATCAGCCCGGCAACCCGGATGATCTACTTTGAAACGCCGGCCAACCCGAATATGCAACTGGTGGATATTGCTGCCGTCTCAAGCATTGCCCACCGGCACAACGGCATACTGGTGGTGATCGACAACACCTACTGCACACCGTATCTGCAGCGCCCACTGGAACTGGGCGCCGATGTGGTGGTGCATTCGGCCACCAAGTACCTGAGCGGGCATAGCGATATCACCGCAGGCATGGTGGTGACCCGCCAAAACCTGGCAGACCGGATTCGCCTGCAAGGGCTCAAGGATCTGACCGGCGCGGTCCTGTCGCCCCATGATGCGCACTTGCTGATGCGCGGGATCAAGACCCTGGCCTTGCGTATGGATCGTCATTGCAGCAGCGCCCAGGTCATTGCCCAGATATTGCAGGAACACCCCGCCGTGGAGTGGGTCGCCTACCCCGGTCTGCCCACCTTCCCACAGTACGAATTGGCAACCCGGCAAATGAAACTGCCGGGGGGGATGATTGCCTTTGAACTCAAAGGTGGCATGGCCGCAGGGCAGCGCTTTATGAATGCCCTGCAACTGTTCAGCCGTGCGGTCAGCCTGGGCGGGGCCGAATCACTGGCGCAACATCCCGCAAGCATGACTCACTCTACCTACACCCTGGAAGAGCGTGCGCTGCACGGTATTTCCGAAGGGCTGGTAAGGCTGGCGGTAGGGCTGGAGGATGTTGCCGACTTGCTGGCGGATATAGAGCAGGCATTGAAGGTTAATGTGTAGTCGCTGGCAAAGGCTGCGAGAGGCTTCACTGGAGCTTCTACTACTAAACTGGGACACCCTCAAAAATTGCGGCGCCAAGGTCGGTTTCGGCATCGGCGCTGTCATCTTACCCGCCACACCTCATCCTCATGCCCCAGTACGACTTACGAGGTTTGAGTTTCATTCCGACCCGCAGGACCACCCGATACGGATCAAAGCCGTACCGAATGGCAAGTACATACTCTCTGAAAGCGAACAGGGTAGTTCTCTGCAAAACATCCACTTCAAGCGCGTAGGTAAAGACCTGCACATAACGCTTGAAGATACGGACACTGATCAACCGCAACTAATCATCGAAGGCGACTTCGACACCCAGGGCGATTCAGACCTACTTATGGACAGCGTACCCTCGCCGCTTTCGGATGCCAGCCAACCGAGCGGTCTCGTCACCCTGTTGGAAGGTGGCATTAACTGGTTCTGGCCAGTTCTGTTGGGACTTGGAGGACTGATCGTAGGCGGCAGTACCCGGGGAAGTACTGGCGGTAACGGCACGACGGCTGAGACATTTGAGGATGGAAAGAAAATCTGGCAGGCCAAGATGATCAACTGAATTTGACCTGACAGTCACGACCGCAAATCCGGTAACTGTCAGATCAAGTCTGAACGTCTACACAAGTTGCCGATTGCGCATTTAGATACGGCACTGCCATCTGACAGCGACAACGTCTTGGCTGACCACCCGCATTTGTCCCCGAAGGAAAGCAAAGTAACGCGTTGCTGCCTGGAAGGTATGTCGGTTTTTCAGATAGCCAACAAGTTTCTGCGCAGCCGAAAAACCATCAGCGGGCAAAAACAGCCGGCTTTTAGAAAACTCGGTATCAGCACAGATACCGAACTGTTCAAACTGCAAAATCAGTTGAATGCAATTTGATCCGGATACATTTTTGCAAACACTGCCTGCATTCCAACTTGATGGCGCAGGGTCGCGAGGCAATAACCTGCATGAACCCGGCGCGAATTTTTCTGGGCGTTAGTGCCCCTGATAGTGTCGCTGATCAACCCGGGGGAATCGTCGCCAGAATACCGATGCCGATGGTCAGCACCAGAAAACCGCCCAAAAACCATGCCATCTTGTTCATCAAATTTCCCCGTCAAACGTTCGTAATAAAACAGGCGCAGAACATCAGCCGACCACACGCGAGCGTTGCTGTGTACTCACGTCCTCGTCTGTCTCGATAGGTTGACGGGAATTTTGCGCCGCAAACTGCATACATAACAGTCGCAGTTAGCGCGAAAAAATACGGATCAGATGTTAACTCAGCGAACGCTACTCCTGTGGGAGCGAGCCTGCTCGCGAAGGCCGTGAACGATAGCGCGTGCTGACTGGATAATCGCGACGCTCTTGAGTCCTTCGCGAGCAGGCTCGCTCCCACATCAAGTGAGCAGCATTGAATCAGACTTCAGGCAGTACAAAGTGCTCAGGCACAACACTGCGCTGATACTCAGCAACCACTGCCTGGCTCAGGCTGACCACCGCCTCGTTCAATTCCAGCCCCGCTCCCGTACGCCAACTGGCGTACACCGCAAACCCTGGCGCAGTTTCGATCGGCACGGCGATCATCGCCCCGCTTTGCAGTTCGCGGCTAACCAGTACCGGCGGCAAGGCGCCAATGCCGAAGCCGTCGGCCACCAGCTTGATAATTGCCGCCACCGAGTTGATACAGCTTATTCGCGGCGTGGCAATGCCGTGCTGGTGCAGGAAGTTGAGCATGTCCTGATGGGGCCGCGACAAGCGCGAAAAGGTCAGCAAGCGCTCCTGGCACAGATCTGCCAGGTTCTCGTAGCTGCGATCCAGAGCCGTGCCTCTGGCGACGATCCAGCTCAGGGGGTAACTGGCCAGTTGCACATTGCGCACGCCATCGGCGCGCAACAAGTCGGTCTGGAAAATCAGGTCCAGCTGCCCTTTAAGCAGTTGTTCATTGAGATTGAGCGCGGTATCGGCCGTCAGTTCGACCTCGACCTGAGGGTAGTCGCGGCTCAAGGCGCTGATCAGATCCCCAAGCCAGCTGTGAATCACCGTGTCCATCACGCCGATACGCAGGCGCCCGGCAAAGCAATCCGCCTGCCCCAGGGACTGCAACAAGCGCTGCTGGGTGGCCAGCATCTCCTCGGCATAACCCAGCACTTTATGGCCTTCACGGGTCAGGTTGACCCCCCGCGAATCACGCTGGAAAAGCTGCACGCCCAGCTCGGTTTCAAGCACTGAAATGCGACTGGAGATGGCTGCCTGGGTGCTCGAAAGCTTTTCGGCGGTCAGTCGAAAGCTGCCAAGACGCGCCACCCAGACGAACGTAAGAAGAAATCGCATATTCATTTAGGACGCCTCACCCAAGCAAAACCAGAGCAACACTGTAAACCCTTGCCGCAGGTGCCGGCCAGTCGGCTTAAGTCGGTGATTGATAAAACTTTTTTGTTCAGCGGTGACAACTTTTATTGACTGGACGCACAAGCCAAAGCCACCAAACATATCGGCCAATGACACCCATAGGGTGTCAAAAATAAAAAAACACGCTGAGTCCGGCAGCGTACCGATTTCTCGAAAGTGTGCCTGACCGCTTTCGACTTGCTCACACCAGCCTGCCCTGGTGCTGCGGCAACCAGCTAAAGGGATACTCCCCTCATGCAAACCGTCGTAAATCTGTGGCCGCTGATTGGCGTGTTCGTCATCATCATTGGCTTTGTGCTGCGCTTTAATCCGCTGCTGGTGGTCAGCGCGGCAGCCATCGTTACCGGCCTTGCTGCCAACTTCCCGCTGGAAAAAATCATCAGCGAAATGGGTGAAGGCTTTCTCCAAACCCGTGCCCTGCAACTGATCCTGCTATTACCCCTGGCCGTTATCGGCCTGCTGGAACGCCACGGCCTGCGCCTGCATGCGCAAAACTGGATTGCCAGTTTCCAGCGCGCCACGGTCGGGCGCTTGCTGATCATGTATCTGTTTGTCCGCGAAACCACCGCCGCAGTGGGCCTGACCAGTCTGGGCGGGCATCCGCAAATGGTTCGCCCGCTGCTGGCACCAATGGCCGAGGGCGCCGCCGAAAACAAATACGGCAAGCTGCCTGCACCCGTGCGGCAGAAAGTGCTGGCCATGTGCGCTGCGACCGACAATATCGGCCTGTTCTTTGGTGAAGACGTGTTTGTAGCCTTCGGTGCAATCGCGCTGATGCACACTTTCCTGCTCGGTTCCGGGCTTGATGTCGAGCCGCTGCATATTGCCTTCTGGGGGATTCCGACGGCGATTTGCGCCTTTATCGTGCATGCCCTGCGCCTGTATCGCTTCGACCTGATGCTGGAACGCAGCATGGCCGAAGTCGCCCAGGAAGAAGCTGAAGCTGACGCTGCCCAGGAGCTGGCACGATGATTATTTCCATTGAGTACTTCTACTGGCTGGCCGGTGTTCTGCTGCTGATCACCGCGGGCATGATCCTGACCGATCGCACCCACCCGAAACGCTGGACCAGCGGCCTGTTCTGGGCCCTGTTCGCCATGGTGTTTCTGATTGGTGATCGCCTGTCACCATTTGTGGTCGGTGTTGGCGTGCTGGTCATGGCCGGTATTGCCGGTATCGGTGGCGTCGGCCGTGGTGCCCACGCCGAATTGCATGTCAAGGCCGCCCGCGCCAGTGCTGGCCGTCTGGGCCACAAGCTGTTTATCCCGGCGCTGTCGATTCCGCTGGTGACGGTGATCGGTTCGATCCTGCTGAAAAACACCCAGATCGGTGGCGTGCCGCTGCTCGACCCCAAAAACACCACCTTCGTGTCCCTGGGTATCGGTTGCATGGTGGCCCTGGTGCTGGCCTGCATCCTGACCCGCGATACACCGCTGCAAGGCCTGCGCGAATCGCGGCGCCTGACCGAAGCCCTGGGCTGGACCATGGTGTTGCCGCAAATGCTCGCCATGCTTGGCCTGCTGTTCAACGACGCCGGGGTCGGCACCGCCGTTGCCCACGTCACCACTGCGTATATCAACATGGACTACCGCCTGGTGGCGGTCATTGTCTACGTGCTGGGCATGGCGTTGTTTACCGTGATCATGGGCAACGGTTTTGCCGCCTTCCCGGTGATGACCGGCGGTGTCGGCGTGCCGGTGCTGGTGGGTATCTACGATGCCAACCCGGCAGTCATGGCGGCTATCGGCATGTTCTCCGGCTACTGCGGCACGCTGATGACGCCGATGGCGGCCAACTTCAATATCGTGCCCGTGGCCCTGCTGGAACTGCCGGACAAATACGCCGTGATCAAGGCGCAAATGCCCACCGCGTTGATGATGCTGGTGGTCAATATCGTGCTTCTTTACCTGCTGATGTGAGGCCCTGATGCGCACTGTACTGCTGACCGGTTTCGAACCGTTTGACCAGGATACCGTCAACCCGTCCTGGGAGGCCGTACGCCTTCTGGACGGTAACTTGCACGACGATATACGTATCGTCGCCCGCCAGTTGCCCTGCACCTTTAGCGGGGCACCCGGGCAACTGCAGCAGTTGCTGGAAGAGTTCGAGCCGGAACTGGTGATCGCCGTCGGGCTGGGCCCCGGCCGCACTGATATCTGCATCGAGCGGGTGGCGATCAATATCAACGACGCCCGCATTGCCGACAACCTCGGCTATCAGCCGATCGATACGCCTGTCGTGGCGCAGGGGCCTGCGGCTTATTTCAGCACCTTGCCGCTCAAGGCAATGGTGCGCGCGATTAAAGCAGCCGGCATTCCCGCGTCGGTGTCGCACACGGCGGGCACCTTTGTCTGCAACCAGGTGTTCTATTACCTGCAGCATGCATTGGCTGGTGCTGGCGTACGCAGCGGCTTTATCCACGTTCCGCCGCTGCCGCAACAGGCGGTGGAGACAGGCGGGCCGTCCATGGCACTGGCCACCCAGGTGGAAGGGCTGCGTATCGCGGTAATCACGGCCCTGAACACCGGGCACGATGTGCTGGAAAGTGGCGGGCAAATCAGCTGACAAAGGATTAGAAGCCAGGCACGATCTGACCCTTGTAACGGGTCAGGATAAACTCGCGCACTTGCGGCGAGTTCAGTGCCGTGGCCAGTTTCTGAATCGCCGGGCTCTGGATATTGTCCGGCCGGGCGACCAGATACTCGACGTACAAATCCTTGCCCTTCTCCACGATCAAGGCGCTGTTGGTATCTATACCCGCTTCCAGGGCGTAGTTGGCAAACACAAATGCCAGATCAACCTGACTCACCGAGCGGGCCAGTAGCGCGCCTTCCAGTTCGCGGATTTTCAGGTGCTTGGGGTTTTCGGCAATATCCCGGGTAGTGGACAGGGTATTGCTTGGGTCCTTGAGTTTGATCAGGCCTGCCTCATCGAGCAAAACCAGCGCCCGGCCCGCATTGACCGGATCGTTGGGAATAGCCACGGACGCGCCGTCCTTAAGCTCGGATATCTGCTTGATCTTTGTCGAGTAAGCGCCAAAAGGTTCGATATGCACCCCGACTACCGGCACCAGATCGGTGTGCCGGGTCTTGTTGAACTCATCCAGAAACGGTCGGTATTGATAATAGTTAGCGTCGATATTCTTCTCGGCCAGTTGCACGTTGGGCTGGATAAAATCGGTAAACACCTTGATATCCAGATCCACGCCCTCCTTGGCCAGTTCAGGTTTGACGAACTCGAGAATCTCGGCATGAGGCACCGGGCTGGCACCCACTACCAGTTTTTCACCGGCGTGAGCAGTGAGCGCAGCAAAAACAGCCGCAAGGGCAACAAGCTTTTTCATGGCAGAGCTCCGAAAAAAAAGAAATAGGCCGCCTCAACGACGGCTGTATCGCAAAACCAAACGGTCACCGCTGATTTGCAGGGCCTGCACCAGCACCACCAGCAACGCCACGGTGACCACCATCACGTCTGTCTGAAAACGCTGATAGCCGAAACGAATCGCCAGGTCCCCCAGCCCGCCGCCACCGATCACCCCCGCCATCGCCGTGAAGTCCACCAGCACAATGGCGGTCACGGTGATGGCCGCGATCAGGCCGCTGCGCGCTTCGGGCAACAAGGTGTGCCAGATCACTTGCCAGGTGCTGGCGCCCATGGCCTGGGTGGCCTCCACCACGCCGTGATCGACTTCACGCAGGGCGATTTCCACCAGCCGCGCAAAAAATGGCGTGCAACCCACCACCATCGGCGGGATGGCACCCTTTACGCCCAGGGAGGTACCGGCAAGCACTGTGGTCAGGGGGATCAGTACGATCAGCACAATGATGAATGGCAGCGAACGGAAAATATTCACCAGCACCGACAGCACCCGGTACACACCGGGCTTTGCATGCAACTGCTGCTTGCCGGTGAGGAACAGCAGCACCCCCAGCGGCAAGCCGAGCAGTACGGTAAAACCCAGCGCTACGCTAAGCATGCTCAGCGTGGCAAGGCAGGCCTCGCCAATCTCCGCCCAGTTGAGGCCGCTCAGCAGCGCAATCATGCTCATGACCAGTCGTGACGCGGCGGGTTGACCCCGTTAAGCAGCCAGTTGCCCACTACATGATACTTCCAGCGCACCGGATCATGCAGCGTGTGCACCCGGGCATTGCGCCAGTGGCGATCGTGGTTGTGGCGCGCCAGCGAAGAGCGTGTGCCGCCCAATTCGAACAGGCGGGTGCTGGCTTCCAGGGCAATCTCGGTAGTCAGTACCTTGGCCTTGGCTACCGCCACCGAGGCACGCGCCACCGCGTCTTCATCGGGTGCTACGCGCACACTGTCCATTACCTTGCCGGCACGTTCGAGCAAGGCTTCAGCGGCATCCAGTTGAATGCTCAGCTTGCCGATCTGGATGATCGTCAGCGGATCATCACTGGCCTTGTCCAGACCCGAGTCGATCCACGGCCGCGCATGGTCGCGAACAAAAACCAGGGTGTCGCGCAGTGCCGCACGGGCAATACCGGCGTCGATGGCCGCCGTGGTGATTTGCGCAAAGGGCCCGGCCAGGGTCGGGTTTTCATAGGAACGCCAGGTCTGGAAAACGTTGAAGTCCGCTACCCGCAGATTCTGCACCAGCACCGTGCCACTGGCCGTATTGCGCTGGCCGATGCTCGACCAGTCGTCCACCACGGTCAGCCCGGCACTGCTGCGCGGCACAAAGGCCAGGTGTGCCCTGCCCTCGTCATCCAGCGCCAGCACCCCAAGCCAGTGGGCATACAATGAGCCGGTGCAGTAACCCTTGCGGCCGTTGATAACGACGTGATCTCCCTCTTGAACAAAGCGCGTCTGGATATCCTGCACGGTCTTGCCGCCGGTTTCCGAAATGGCATTGGCGAAGCGATTGCCCTTGAGGGCCAGATCGAAAAAAAACACCTTTTGCTTTTCCGTGCCTTGCAGGCGGATATCTTCGAGCAGGCAGTAATGGTTCTGCGGGATCTGCCCGAGCGAGGCATCGGCGGCGGAAATAATCGTGATCACTTCGGCCACCGTGGCGTAAGACACCTGCGCTCCGCCGTACTCGGCGGGCACGGTAATGCCCCACAGGCCGCTGTTGGAGAACACATCCACCACCTCGGCGGGCACCTGGCGCAGCCGGTCACGTTCGGCATCGCCCTCCAGTAAAAACGCCGCCACTTTATGGGCGACATCGATAGCTTCGGCATCCGTGCGGATGATATGGGCATTGGCAATGGTCAGGGGGTACGGGGCATCGGCAGGGGTGTACGGCATAAACTTCTCACTTCTTGCTTTTAGTGGGTCGCCAGCAGATGCGACCGTCAACAGCTTGAGAGCAGAAACCATGCCATTAATTTTTTACTTGAATATCAATAGGTTGAAAAAAAACTGAAGCCCACACAGTTGCCAGGGCAACAGTCTGTGCAGCCACTGTTGCCTCGCAAACAGTGCTATCGGTCGGGCTGGATGACCAGAGGTTATCGCCCAATCAGCATTCGTCATTGGGCAGGCCTTCTGACAAAAACTACAGTGAGCGCCAGAAGGAGTCTTGACGGCTCGCCTTGGCTTGCCTGCGATACAGGCGATGGGTTGTTTCAGTCAGACCGCGTGGATGCCTTCGCGAGCAAGTTCGCTCCCACCGTTGACAGGTGGTGTGCCAAACAGCACCACTCATTCTTTATAAGGACATGTAATGATACAGATTACCGGCCAGAACTTTATCGGCGGCAAGCGCAGCGGCGCGGGCAGCGTTCATCTACAAAGCGTGGATGCCAGCACCGGCGAAGCGTTGCCTTATAAGTTTATCCAGGCCACCGAAGCAGAAGTGGACGCCGCCGTCAGCGCCGCCAATAACGCATTCCCCGCTTTTCGCAGTTTGCCGTCCGCTCGACGCGCCGATTTTCTCGAAGCCATCGCTGAAGAAATCGACGCACTGGGTGACGACTTCGTGGCCATCGTCTGCCGTGAAACCGCCCTGCCTGCCGCACGTATCCAGGGCGAGCGCGGACGTACCAGCGGGCAAATGCGCCTGTTTGCCAACGTGCTGCGCCGTGGTGATTTTTACGCCGCGCGTATCGACCAGGCGCTGCCCGACCGTCAGCCCCTGCCGCGAGCCGATCTGCGCCTGTGCCGTATCGGCGTGGGCCCGGTGGTGGTGTTCGGCGCCAGTAACTTCCCATTGGCATTCTCCACTGCAGGCGGTGACACCGCCTCTGCCCTCGCCGCCGGTTGCCCGGTAGTGTTCAAGGCGCACAGCGGGCATATGGCAACCGCCGAGCAGGTCGCGCTGGCCATAGTGCGTGCCGCCGAGCGTAGCGATATGCCCGCTGGTGTGTTCAACATGATCTACGGTGCAGGCGTGGGCGCTGCGCTGGTCAAGCATCCGGCGATCCAGGCCGTCGGTTTTACCGGGTCTCTTTCCGGGGGCCGCGCCCTGTGCGATATGGCCGCCGCACGGCCGCAGCCGATCCCGGTCTTTGCCGAGATGTCGAGCATTAACCCGGTGCTGGTATTGCCACAGGCGCTGAGTGTTCGGGGCGCGAAAATTGCCCGGGAGTTGGGCAGCTCAGTGATGCTCGGCGCGGGGCAGTTCTGCACTAGCCCGGGCCTGGTCCTGGGTATCCGCTCTGCCGAGTTCAGTGCCTTTGTAGGCGAACTCGCTCAGTTCTTCAGCGAGCAATCCGCGCAGACCCTGCTCAATGCCGGGGGGTTGGTCAGCTACAACAAAGGCATCGAACGCCTCGCTGGCGTCGAGGGCATTCGTCATCTGGCAGGGGCGCAGCAACAAGGCAACCAGGCCAGCCCGCAACTGTTCCAGGCCGATGCCAGCCTGCTGATCGGTGGCGCCGAGGTGTTGCAGGAAGAGGTGTTCGGCCCCACCACGCTGGTGGTCGAAGTCGCTGACAAGGCCCAATTGCTGCAAGCCCTGCATAGCCTGCATGGCCAGCTGACTGCCACGCTGATTGCCGAGCCTGCTGACTTGCAGGCATTCGCCGAAGTGGTGCCGGTGCTGGAACACAAGGCTGGGCGCCTGCTGCTCAACGGCTACCCGACCGGGGTCGAAGTGTGCGATGCGATGGTGCACGGCGGGCCATACCCGGCGACATCCGATGCCCGTGGCACTTCGGTGGGCACCCTGGCCATCGACCGGTTCCTGCGCCCGGTGTGCTACCAGAACTACCCCGACAGCCTGCTGCCCGATGCCCTGAAAAACGCCAACCCGCTGGGCATCGAACGGCTGGTTAACGGCAAGCACAGCCGCGACCCGCTGGGTCACTGATCGGCGGCGTAAATCACGGTCCGGGCGCTATGCCCGGCGGCGTGCCGGAGGGTGAAGTAAGTGTCACCCTCCTCGGTCAGAATCTCGTAACCCGCCTTGCTGGCGACGCGGTTGCTGACGCTGACGCTGACATGCTTGATGATTTTCAGCACCCGTTGAAATTTCACCGTCTGGGTGCCGTTTTGCGCAGGGCCGGTGAGCACATTCACACTCTGAAACCAGCCCTGGTTCTTTTTGTTCGCGACCAGGGTGCTGGACAGTGCCTCAAAACGCTCAAGGCGAGTAAAGCCCCATAGCGTCTGCTCCTCGACCGTTTGCCCCAGCGCCCCGGCGCCGGTAAATACAAACAGGTTGATGGCCGGGTTGTCTTCGCAAAAAAAGTCGTAAGGCACCAGCCCGTCGACCATTTTCTTGCCGGCCACAAAACCCTTTTTATGCACCAGAAACATGCCCACCTCCGCTCGATATTGAGTGGCAAAGTCTACCGGGGCATGGCGTACAGGGCCGTCAAGGCAATGTAATCTCGTGTAAAGATCATGCCTGGCGGGGCAAATGAATTTCCACACACAAGCCGCCACCCGCCTGGTTACGTGCCAGGATAGTGCCGCCGTGCATTTCCACCGCCCTGGAGGCGATTGCCAGGCCCAGGCCAAAACCACTGCCCGCTTCACTGGCACCGCGCTCGAACGGGTCGAAAATCCGCTGCAATCGCGACTCTTCAACACCTGGTCCCTGGTCAGCAATGCGCACCGTCAGGCTGCTCCCATCAGGATTGGTTCCAGCCACCACCAACACCGCCGTCTCGGGGTGGGTATGACGCACAGCATTGCGGATAACGTTTTCAAAACAGCGATACAACAGCTCGCCGCTGACCCGGCTGACAAAAGGCGCACACCCCTGCAGGTCGACCCGGCAACCCTTGATACCCGCCTCGAACCGGGCATCTTCAACGATCAGCGCCAGCAACTCGATAATATCCACCGGCTCACGCGCAATGCTCTCAGGGCGACCCTGCACCCGCGCCAGAGTCAACAGCGCTTCTATCAGGGTGTCCATGCGCAAGGACTCACGCTCGATGCGCTCCACCATATCGGCCCGCGCCGGGTTCTGATGCAACAGACCGATGGCCGCCTGCATGCGTGTCAGGGGTGAACGCAACTCATGGGAGATGTCATGCAGCAAGTGTTGCTGGGCATCCACCAGCAGTTTCAGCTGATTGGCCATGCGATCACAGTCTTCGGCCAGGTCGACGATTTCATCGCGCCGCGAGCCCATGATCGGCTTGACCCGGGTTTCGAAACGACCCTGGGCAACATCACTCATGGCCCGACGCAGATACGCCAGTGGCCAGGCCAGATAAAAGGCCATAAAACTGCTGAACAGCGCGCTCATCACGGTGCCGATCAACAATGGCATCAACCCCGGGCCGCCTTCCCCGCCGCCATTGCCGGGCACCCGCGAGGACCTGAGCGACAGACTCAACCCTTCCTTGCTGAGCACCGTGCGCTCAAAAACCGGGTCTACGATCGGCAACCCGGCAAGCAGTTGCCCGTGGCTGTCGTAGACCGCAATCGCTTCACCATCGGGGTGGTGCCACACCTGCAGCAACTGCCTGCCAGCCTCGACGCCGAACTGGCGCAGTAACTGCTCCTCGCTTTCCAGGATGGTGTCCAGATGCGGGTTGCCGGGGCCCTGACGGCTCAGGGTAATAATGCCAATACCGACAAAAAACGTCAGGCTGGTGGCCAGCCAGAAAGCCAGGAACAGTTTCCAGAACAATCGGCTGGGCTTCATCATTCGGCGATCAACAAGTAGCCAAGCCCGCGTACGCTCTGGATCCACGCCTTGGCATCAGCGCGAGGGCCGAGCTTTTGCCGGATACTGCTGATATGCACGTCGATGCGCCGGTCATAGCGCGTCAGCGGGCAGCCCAGGGCGTTGAGCGACAAATCCTGCTTGCTGACCACTTGCCCGGCACTGCGGGCCAGTTCTTCAAGCAAACTGAATTCAGTACTGGTCACGCCCAATTCTACGCCCTGCCAGAGCGCCTGACGCTTGCCGGGCCACAGCACCAGCGGGCCGGTCTTGATCACTTCGCTGGTGACCTGCCCCACCGGTTGCACCCGGCGCATGATGGCGCGCAAGCGCGCCACCAGTTCACCCGGCGAACTGGGTTTGGGCACGTAATCATCGGCGCCCAGCTCCAGACCGGTGATACGGTCAATATTGTCGCCACGGGCGGTCAGCAATACCACCGGCACCTGGCTACGAGCACGAATGCGCCTGAGCACCTCGATCCCCGAAAGCCGCGGCAGCATCACATCCAGCACCACAATGCTGTAGTGCCCGGACAGCGCCTGCACCTCGCCCTCCTCGCCGGTATGCACAGCGGTTGCCTCAAAGCCTTCACGCTCCAGGTACTCACTGAGCAAACCGGTCAGTTCCTGGTCATCGTCGACGAGCAATACACGGATCATGGCGAACTCTTGAAGGGGGATCGACGCATTATCGTCCTTGCAACCCGCAGCGTCATTGCCTGCGACCAACCTTTACCTAACTTGACACTCGGTTAACCGCACCATACGCCGCGAACTTTTAAGCTGGACCTCCACCAGCCTGCCTGCCTTGCGGTATGACCTCGTGTCGAGCCATATCCGCGCCCGCTTGTGCTGCTTGTCGATGTGTTCTGGATAAAGATCTAAATGAATTTTGCGCGCCTGCTCTGCTCGGTTGCACTGCTGCTCAACGCCATATTGGCCCATGCCCAAGGCTTCAAGATTGCCGATATCCGTATCAACGGCCTGCAGCGTGTCTCCGCAGGCAGCGTGTTCGGCGCCTTGCCATTGAATGTCGGCGAAGAGGCCGATGACCGGCGGTTGGTGGAGTCCACCCGCGCACTGTTCAAGACCGGCTTTTTTCAGGACATTCATCTGGATCGTGATGGCGATGTACTGGTAATCACGGTGGTCGAGCGACCGTCCGTGGCCAGCATTGATATTGAAGGCAACAAGGCAATCTCAACCGCTGACCTGATGAAGGGCCTCAAACAATCGGGGCTGGCCGAAGGTGAAATATTCCAGCGCGCCACCCTCGAAGGCGTACGTAATGAGTTGCTGCGCCAGTACGTAGCCCAGGGCCGTTACTCGGCCTCGGTGGAGGCCGAGGTCATAGCCCAGCCGCGCAATCGTGTCGGCCTGAAAATCAGGATCGATGAGGGTGAAGTGGCAGCAATCAAGCATATCAATGTGGTGGGCAACAGCGTTTTCGAGCAGAGCGAACTGGACGATCAGTTCACCCTAAAGACCAGTAACTGGCTGTCGTTTTTCAAAAACGATGACAAGTACGCCCGCGAGAAACTGTCCGGTGATCTGGAGCGTTTGCGCTCGTATTACATGGACCGCGGCTATATCAATATGGAAATTGTCTCGACCCGGGTGTCGATCACTCCGGACAAGAAGCAGGTCTATATCAGCGTCAATATCAACGAAGGCGCGAAATACCAGGTACGCGATATCAAGCTGCGGGGCGATCTGAAAGTCCCCGAGGAACAACTCGAGGCACTGATGCTGGTGCACAAGGGCCAGGTGTTTTCACGCAAACTGATGACCAGCACCTCGGAGCTGATCACCCGCCGCCTGGGCAACGAGGGTTATACCTTCGCCAACGTTAACGCAGTGCCAACCCCAAGCAAGGACGGCAACAGCGTAGACCTCGAATTCGTGGTCGACCCGGGCAAGCGCGCCTACGCCAACCGCATCAACTTTCGCGGCAATACCAAGACCGAAGATCAGGTGTTGCGCCGCGAGATGCGGCAGATGGAAGGTGGCTGGGCCTCAACCTACCTGATCGACCAGTCGAAAACGCGGCTTGAGCGCCTGGGCTTTTTCAAGGAAGTCAACGTCGAGACACCGGCCGTTGCCGGTGTAGACGATCAGGTTGACGTCAACTACAGCGTCGAGGAGCAGTCTTCCGGCTCCATCACCGCCAGTGTCGGCTTTGCCCAGAGCGCCGGCCTGATCCTGGGTGGCTCGATCACCCAGAACAACTTTCTCGGCACGGGCAACTCCGCAAGCCTGGGCCTGACCCGCTCCGAGTACCAGAGCAAATACAACATCGGCTTTACCGACCCCTACTTCACCAAGGACGGCGTCAGCCTGGGCTACAACGCCTTCTACAACAAAACCGACTACAACGATTACTACGACGATGGTGTATCGTACTACTCAATCAACAGCTATGGCGCTGGCGCCACCCTTGGCTACCCGATCAATGAGACGTCGCGCTTGAGTTTTGGCCTGACCGTGCAACACGACAGCATAGAGCCCGGCACCTACAGCGCCGACGAGATCTACGATTTTATCGATCGTGAAGGCAAGGAGTTCACCAACTTCAAGGCCAACCTCGGCTGGTCCGAGTCGACCCTGAACAAGGGCATCCTGGCCACCCGCGGCTACTCGCAGAACCTCAACCTGATGGTGACAGTACCCGGCAGCGACCTGAGTTTTTACAAGATCGACTACACCGGCCAGACCTTCCTGCCGGTCAGCGCGGCCACCTCACTGCGTTTCCATACCAAGCTGGGCTACGGCAACAGCTACGGCTCCAGCGATGGCCTGCCCTTCTATGAAAACTACACCGCGGGTGGCGAAGGCACGGTGCGCGGCTTTGAAAGCGGCACCCTTGGCCCGCGCAACACCCCGGCCACCGGCACCTACTCCAGCGCCGGGCAAGCCTACTACTCCGACCGCGACACCGATGCGCTGGGTGGCAATATCATGATCACCGGCGGGGTTGAATATTTGTTCCCCATGCCCTTTGTCAAAGACAACAAGTCTCTGCGCACCTCGCTGTTCTGGGATGTGGGCAGCGTGTACTCGAACAAATGCTACCTGAGCACCACCACCGGTTGCGACGGCGTAGACCTTAGCCAGATGGCCAGTTCCGTGGGTGTCGGGGTCACCTGGTACAGCCCGCTGGGGCCGTTGAGCGTCAACTTGGCATTACCGATCCGCAAACCCGATGACGCCGAAACACAGGTATTCCAGTTCTCCATGGGGCAGACGTTTTAATCGCACTGTCGAGCTTACACAGTGAGGTGAACATATGGGCAGTATTTAGCCTCCAGGGACGCTGCTATTGAGACTTGACGGGGCAATAACAGGGGAATAATCTTTCACTTGAGGACTGCAATCGCGCATACGGCGGGGCTGGGTACCCGTTTTATCCCCCCCGCATTTTGGCAGCAGAGAAGACGGGTTTCTCTGAAGTAGTGACGATCAGCCAGCTGATCGGATTCTGAACCCAAGGCATTAATGCCGGGAGCTAAAGAACCGCTGCGACTACTCCTCAATAACACCTGAAAGGCGTCCTCTGGACGCCTTTTTTAATTTCAGCGCAGCTTTTGGCGCGCAGACCACCTAACCCACCAGTGTCCTGCTGGCTTTACGCTCCCTCAAACTTGAATGGAGGGGTGACCTGAAAACGGCTTGAAACCTCTCCGGAATAAATGGTGCTTTGGTCCGGGCCCAGGTCGAGTTTTTTAACGGCGCCAGTGGCCTTGGAAAAATCGATCTTGTTCAAGTCCACCCAGAACGTATTGGGTGTAATGGCCGACTCGAAAAAGTACAGGCCCTGTTTATGGTCAATCACCGAGCGCCAGCGGGTCGAGGAGATGTTCGGCTCGCCGGGGGTGGTGATGCCATAGGGCACGGAAACGTTGCGAATCACGCTGAACACACTGGCCAGCGACAGGCGTGCGTCCTGATTTTTAGGCACCGCATTGACGTAGAAAGACGCCCGGGCAAAACGGTCGGCCGAACGATTGGTGCCGGGCAGCATCACCGTGCCGCCAATGGACTGCCAATAGGCATTCATTGCCAGTTGCGCATCGAAGGCGGGCGAGTTGGTCATGACCTGATAGCTGCGGTCGTGGTGAATCACCTGCTTGCCATCGATAAACTCGATAATGGCACTGTCACCCGAGGCATCCGACATCGACAGGTGCAGAGTGGCCAGACGGCTCTCACCCGGCACATTGGCGGTGACCACGGTAAAGGGCTCGGTCTTGAGCACATCGACGGCCTCGGCAACGCTGCTGAAGTTGTCCAGTACATACTGGGCCCACGCCGCGATGCTCAGCCCCGGTTTGTCTTTATTGACCGGCGGATATTCGGACTCGACCAGCCATAGCAGGTTGGCCGACAACCCCGCTTCATTGACCCCGTCAGTGGTTGAAATGTCATAGCCGGTGGCAATCACACTGCCGTATTTGGACGTCCACTTAACCGAGCCCGGCCCCACCTCTCCTGTGCGCTGCATGCCCTGGGGGAAGATCCACAGGTTGGTCGCCACATCGGTTTTCCAGTCCATGGAGCGCGCGGTAATCACCGTGTCGTTGTCACCCAGATACACCAGGCGGGTACAGGCATTGGCAACCGGTAGTGCGAAGATAAACCCTGCCAGTGCCAGGGCCAGATGTTGGCTGTGTTTGAGCAGTTGCATTGCCTTGTCTCCTCTGCAGATCAAAAGCGCATGGACAGGCCCAGCACCGGACCGCGCTGAGTCACGTCGTATTTGAATTTATTGCCGGTAAAGTCGGTGGTGCGATAGTTCTGCGCCAGCACGCGATAGCCGACACGAATGATCGTGGGGTGGTCTGCAAGGTATATGCGGTAGCCAAGATAACCTTGGGCATTCCAGGTTTTCTTCGAGGAGGTATCCAGCCCGCCGGTATCGGTTTCACCGGAGAGGGTCCAGCGATCGCTCAGGTCGGCCTGCATGCGCACGCCCACGAAGGGGTCGGTCCACTCGGTTTTTTTCTTGGTGCTGAAACCTACGGAATCGATATCCAGTTTTGTCGACAACTTGGTCCAGCGCACACCGACGGTGGGCTCGACACGCCAGGTGCGCGGTTCGCCAAAAATCGTGGCGCCACCCAGCGCGTATTCATACACACGGTAATAGGCCCCAGCAGCAACGGTGGTCTGGGTAATCGCCAGGCCTATCTTGCGCCCGTAAACTCTTTCGGACTGGTCGGTTTTGGCGTAGACGCCGTCGATATAAAAGCCCAGGGTGCGATTGGTCAGTTCCAGATTGCCCATAAAGACGGAACTCAGATTATTTAAAACCTCCGAGAAAGGAACATCGACGTGGGTATTGACCCCGCCGAGCGCCGCCTGCCCGCTCATGGACGGTGCCCAGACAAAGGGGCTGGCCAGCAGCAACCACTCTGAGTCCGTGGTTTTAGCTGTGATTGCGGAATCATCCCCATAGGCCATCTGCAAAAACAACAAAAGCGGCAAGGCCGCTGATGCCGTGGTGAAGGTTTGCTTTCTCATCGTGCTGATCAGCCGCTCCCTGGATTTGATCAGTAGGTATAGCAGGTATCTCCTGAAGATGAGCTGTCGGGTACAGCTCTGGTGGCTGCAGAACCTCTATGATGAGAGAAGCAAACAATCGATCAACTCAAAAACGCATCAATCATTTGAATGACAATATTTTCCCAAAACCGCAGGCGTTCTTGCCTGGACAAGTTCCTGGACCAAAGAAGCCCAGACTAGTCCCTGTGTTGTACCAGCAGCGTAAGTTGCCCCTGCCGTAATGCAGTTGTATGCAGACCAATGAACTATCGAAATTCCATTCAGGGTGCCAGGCCGGGCACATTCGATTACTTGTAAGTCAGCACTTTCGATCGCCCTGCTGTATGAGTTTGGAAAGTGTCGAGAAACCGCGGCCCTGCACGCTTCTAATATCTGGCTCTTGCACTGTTCTGTCGAATTAGGTGGCACCTGGCCCCCGGAGACAATTATATAATCTCCGTCCAGGCGGCAATTCATGACACCGATTGGCAGATCGTACTGCAGTTTTAGCCCGCGCATGTTGGCCCCCTCATTACCGACCGCACGCAATTTGAAAAACCAGCCAATGATGGCAACCACTTCGGTTTGCTCTACCCCCATGGCAGTAACGACAAAATGCTTTCTGCTCAGGTCAGCGATTTGACCCCGGCTCAGTCGCTGAGGCAGAAACTGAACCCCCGAGCGCTGCAACAGTGCCACTATCCCGTCCCTAACATGGAGAAAGTCCAGATCGTAGCCCGAGACCTCAATCGCCCGCGCAATCCCTGGAATTCCATAACGGGCCTGCAATTGCGGACGATTGAGCTCGGCGGGTACACGTCCCGGCTTACCACTGGGCCAAGGCCGGTTTTCTATATGTCGTTGCTCACGGATTGCGGCCTCTACGTCACTGGCATCTTCCAGATAGGCTCGAACAATGCGCGATTGCGCAAAGGGTGCCAACGATGGATTGTCGGCCAAAAGCTTTTCAAACAGCTCTATGCCTGCGCGATTGCACTCAACGGCCAAACACTGATTTCCAGAGAACAGGTAGCCGTTATGCAGTGGCTTTGCGGTCGTCTCCGTTGCTGATAAATGACGCATGTTCACATTTTTGTGACTGGCCCCTTCGCTCTCCTGATCGCCGCCATATACAGTGACCTGATAGTTTGCCAAGCGGCACATCACGGCCTGAAGCAGGCCATTGATACCTCTGCCGATGATCGACACACGAGGCGCACCGGTATCAACCCGCTGAGCAGGGAGGGTCAATGATTGTGCCAACTTGCGCCTGACAAGGCCGCGCAAGGCCAGCAAACTCAGTTGAACCGTCACGGCATAATCAAGGTCGCAATTGCAGGCTTCGCTGGTTGCTGCCTGAGTGGTCAGCATTGCGGGCTTGCACCAGCTGCACGCGCTGCAGCCGAGCACCTGGGTGCGCATCCTGAACCCATCCAGTGTCACCGGTCCATAGTCCAGTACAAGCTGGATATCTTCTGCCCATGCCAAGGCCTGCAAAGCATCATCGCTAAAAACATCCGGCTTGGCGACACAGACCAGGCGAGCCTTTTTTTGCATGCATTGAATAAGCGACTGATCAATGCGATGAGCGGATTCAGCATTCAGGGACAAGCATACGGCGACAGCTTGAGCGCCCTGCATTGCTTGGTGCCAGTCCACTACAAATGACACTCGGCTATCGGGAAAGGTTTTAGCGCAACTGTCTGAAGTTTGACCGTGTCGGGCCAAGACCCTGATCCGAATATCTGGATGTCGATCAAGCAGCAGCTTTACAAGCTCTTTACCCACATTACTGTATCCCATTACACAGATATCAGGGGGTATGGAGCCATCGCCCAGTGTCAGCCAGTGCGCAATATAGGCAGCAACATGCGGCGCGTCTACCCCTGGTGTATTGACCACCCTGATATGGTTGCGTGCGCACAGGTCCAGCCTCACCTTGTCCAGGCTGGTACCCCTGCGAACCAGAAAGAGGTCTCCAAACGGGTGGGATATACGCCATTGATCAATGATGTCTGCATCGATGGCCTGGTCTGCAACAATGATCGTTGAGGGGCGCAGGAGTCCGATTTGTATCAGCAGAGCTTGTTTGGTTAATGTCGGGGGAAAGAACACGACGTTACCGGGGGCTTCTGCTTTCCAGCCTTTCGACACAGGGGCTATATGCAGAATAGTTTCGGTTGTGGCAATGAGTGATGCGGCGACTGGCGGAGCGCAAGAGAGCGTCATAGCTTTATCTCCAACAATTCTGACCTGCTGATGCCCCGGAGAAAGGAACGTCATAGAGTTGGGGCGTTACGAAAGCAAACTTGAGCACTTGCGAAAAGAAGCATTTATAACCGAACAACTTCCACCCCTGCTTTAATTGCTCACAGGCGGCCTGAAGTATAAACGTACTTAGTTAATTATTGAGTCACTCCATATTTAACCCCTGACTTAACAGCACCATCCAATGCAACAATTGAATTCAGGCTAGCAGGAACTAACAATCAGATATGTAGGACGCTTCTGAAATTTCAGAAATATTTATTAAAGATCAACTCAAGTGCAAAACCCTTCGCAGGGTAACGAGCATCGGCATGAGCGACCACGGGAAAAGGCGCCAATGATGGCGCCAAACAAGTATTGAGAAGAAGCCCCTTACAAAAACCAGCGATATTCCCGGGCGCTGATTTCCTGCATAAAGGCCAGATGGTCCTGACGCTTGTTCTCGCAGTACACATCGACAAACTCGGCGCCCAAACCTTCACGCAGTTGCGGCTGGTGCTGCATGGCCCGTACCGCTTCAAGCATTTCCAACGGGAAAGCAATGCCGCTGTTGCGGTCTTCGTTAAGCGCCAGGATCGGCTCCTTGCCCGCTTCAAGCCCGTGCTCCAGCCCCACCAGAATCGCTGCCAGCACCAGATACGGGTTGGCATCGGCCCCCGCCAGGCGATATTCGACCCGCAGGTTTTTCACGTCCGACTCAGGGATGCGCAAGCAGGCATCTCGGTCTTCATAGCCCCAGCTGGCCTTGCTGGCGATATTGGTCGTGCCGCCCAGGCGGCGGAAAGCGTTCTGGTTCGGGGCAAATATCGGCATGCAGGCCGGCAACAACTCCAGGCACCCGGCGACAGCGTGGCGCAGGGGTTGCTGCTGATTGCCCGCCAGCAGGTTATTGCCACCCGCGTCGTACAGGCTGACATGCACATGCATGCCGCTGCCCGGATGTTGCAGATAGGGCTTGGCCATAAAGCTGGCGCGATAGCCGTGCTTGAGCGCAACCCCGCGGGTACTGCGACAGAACAGTGCTGCCCAGTCCGCTGCACGCAAACCGTCATCGAGATGGCCGAAGTTGATTTCAAACTGGCCCGGGCCAAGCTCAGCAGTGATCACAGTGGCATCGATACCCTGCACCTGAGCTGCCTCGACCATCTCGTCCAGCACAGGCGCAAAGCGTGACAGGCGCTCGATGTGCATATTGGGCTGGTCGTCAGCATCATCGCTCAACGGATCACGGGGAAACTGCGGTAAGCCATCGCGCAGTTGCTTGTCGAACAGGTAGAACTCCAACTCAAATGCCACCACCGGATGAATCCCCTTGCGCGCCAGCCGGGTCAGCACCTGGGCCAGCACTTCGCGGGGCTCGAAGACAATCGGTTTTTCGGTGCCGTCGGAGGTGATCAGCATCTGCCCCAGGGGCTTGCCTTCCCAGGTCACCGGTTTGAGCGTACCCGCCACCAGGCGGCGTACCGCATCCGGGTCGCCATCGTTGAAACAGTAATCGCCAATCTTGAACAACCCGCCCTGCACACCCAGCAGCACGCAGTTTTGCGGCAGCTTGAGCACGCTGCCAGCCGCTACTTTTTCCAGCATGTCGATGGGGTAGCGCTTGCCGTAGAAATGCCCGGGGATATCCAGGGAAATCAGGTCGACGTAACCCACCTCGGGGTTGCGTTGGCGAAAAGCGCGCACTTCGGCCAGCAGATCAGAACTCGCAGCATCCATCTTGGACGTTCCTTTGTTGTTATCAGGTGTAGACCCACAGCACTCGCGTGAGCTGCTGGGTCAGGTTGGCGTAGCGGCAGCGGGTGTGGCTGTCGAACTGGAAACTGTCCCCGGCATTAAGGGTGGCGGGTTCATCGTCGTCACCCAGCCACAGGGTCAATTGCCCTTCGATCACATAACCGCCCTGCTCCGAGCTGTCGGTCATAGACCGCTCGCCGCTGTTGGCACCCGCTTCAAGCAGGCTTTCGAGCATGGAGAATGACGCGCGAATTTTCGGCGAGACCAGGATGTCGGTAATCCCGTTGCCCAGATACAAGGTACGGCGCTCGTCAGGGCGGGTAACCCAGGGCAACTGCTTGGGTTTGGGCAGACTGTAAAAATAGGTGGTCGGCACGCCCAGGGTTTCGCTGATCGCCGTCAGATCAGCCACTGTGGGCTGCGACAGACCGCGTTCGACCTGAGACAAAAAACCCACCGAACGACCGATTTTGTCGGCCAGTTCCTTGAGGGTGTGTTTCTTGTGCTTGCGCAGGTCGTGGATAAGGATCGCCAGTGCGGCCATCTCTTCTTGCTTGTTCATTACGGGGCGCCGTGAAATTTAAATCATTTAATTTCATGAAAAACTACAGTCTAAATTTCACCAACGCAAGGCAAATCTGCGCGGTGCCATCACCGCCCTCTGCACAGGGCAGTTTTGTTCAATACGCCGCAGGGCATGCTCATTAATCTCAAGGCACAACCATAAAACGGAGCACCATAACGATGAGCGTGTTGATTTCGATGGCGGCATTTGCCCTGGCAGCCTCCATTTCACCGGGGCCGGTCAATGTCGTGGCCCTGAGTTCCGGCATGCAGTTCGGCCTGGGCCCCAGCCTGCGCCATGTGTTGGGCGCTACGATCGGTTTTGTCGTGCTGCTGCTGTTTACCGGTTTTGGCCTGCATGAAGTGCTCAAGCAATGGCCGATACTGACCGACCTGATTCGCTGGGCCGGTATGGCATTTCTGCTGTATCTGGCCTGGAAGCTGGCAATGGATAACGGTCGGATTGACTTTGCAGGTGGCGCGCAACAACCGTCATTCTGGAACGGCGCGGCCATGCAGTGGCTCAACCCCAAGGCCTGGCTGGCGGCGGTCGCGGGTATGGGCGCGTTTGTTTCCGGTGGCGAAGCCACACTGATCTGGTCGTTTGCGCTGATCTATTTTGTGATCTGTTACCTGTCCGTGGCCTGCTGGGCCTATACCGGGGCGTTCCTCAGCCGTTACCTGCGCAGCGCAAGGCGCATCCGCCAGTTCAACCGCTGCATGGCAGCCATGCTGGCAGGGTGCGCGGTGTCCTTGCTGTGGTTTTAAGACTTGTACTGGCCGGGGGTGGCCGCCAGGTATTTTTTGAACACCCGCTGGAAATGCGCCTGATCGGCAAAGCCGGTCTGCTGGGCTATATCGGCGATCAACGCACCTTCGCGCAACTGCGCCTGCGCGTGCTGAATCCGTCGATTGATCAAATAGGCGTGGGGCGTCATATGGTAATGCTGCTCGAAGGCCCGAATCAGGTAAGCCTCTGACAGGCTGGCGGCGGTACAGATGTCCTGCAATCGGATCGTGCGCAAAAAATGCTCGTCGATATACTCGGCGGCACGCTCCACCCGTACATTGACAGGCTTGCGCAGCGCAACCGAACTGCCCAGGGCCTGCTGCATCGCGGTAAAAAACAGGATCGCTGCTTCGTGCTTGGCCAACACCTCAAGGTGCGGATTGACCAACTGTGCATACAAGCCGGTAAGGCCTTGGAACAAGGCTGTGGATTGCGTGTGAGTGCTCGCAATGGGCTGGAACATTCCGCCCGTCTCTTCAGTAAAGCCCTGCTGGATGCCCGCCAGCCACTGTGCGTCGACATATAGCATCACATAGGACCACAGCTGATCTTCCACCGGATTACAGGCGTGAACATCCCCGGGGTTCATCAGTACCACCGTACCTGCACTGATGCTGTGGCTGGTTTTTTCGTGCAGGTAAGTGCAGCAGCCGGAGGTTATTGCACCGATGGAAAATATCTCGTGGGAGTGCCGTGCATAGCAGACCTTGCGCCCATCGGCGATTGCACGCGCCTCGATAAAGGGCAACTGCGCGTCCCTCCAGAACTTTGGCGTGGCGCAGCCTGTGTCGATGCAAACGGTGCTTGCGGGCATGGTGTCGGGACCAAAAGAATCAGGGGCCATAAAGGAGTTCATGCCCTTTGCTGTTCAGCAGCCTAGCACTTGCCAGCGTCATTCTCAGCTATCAGACGCAACACGTATGACCACCTTGCCTTTTGCCCTGCCTGCTTCGACGTAGCTCAGTGCTTCGGCTGTCGAGTCGAACGCAAATACGCGGTCTATTACCGGCTTGATCACCCCGGACTCAATCAGCCTGCTGATTTCACTCAATTGCTCGCCGTTGGCCCGCATAAACACAAACGAGTAATTCACTCCCTTTTTAGCGGCTTTTCGGCGGATACCATAACTCAACAGGCGCATGACTTGCTGCAATCCCCAGGACAGCCCCTGCGCCCGGGCAAACTCCGGGGTTGGCGGGCCAGAGATGGAAATCAGCTGACCTCCAGGCTTGAGCACCTTGAGCGATTTTTCAAGAATATCTGAGCCCAGGCTGTTGAGTACAACATCGTAGTCGTGCAGCACGGTTTCAAAGTCCTGCTGCGTGTAATCAATCACGACGTCTGCCCCCAGCGCTTTTACCCACGCCAGATTACGGGTGCTGGTTGTGGTAGCCACATATGCGCCCAAGTGCCTGGCCAACTGAATGGCAATACTGCCCACACCGCCCGAGCCGGCATGAATAAGCACTTTTTGGCCTTTTTTCAGCCGGGCAGTTTCAACCAGTACTTGCCAGGCCGTCAGGGCAACCAGTGGAATAGACGCCGCTTGCTCCATGTCCAGATTGACCGGCTTGAGCGCAAGCGCATCCTGGGACACGGCAACCCGTTCGGCAAAAGTGCCAATTGCCTCTTGCGCAGGGCGTGCGTAGACCTCATCTCCCGGTTTGAACTGAAGCACATCACGGCCCACAGCAAGTACCACCCCCGCCAGATCATTGCCCAGTACCAGAGGGAAGCGGTAGGGCAAAATCAGCTTGAACTCGCCCTTGCGGATCTTTGAATCCAGCAGATTGACGCTTGCAGCGTGCACCCGGACCAGTACCTGATCGGGTCGAACCTCAGGCTCGGGCAATTGCCCTATACGTCCGTTGTTCTTGCCGTAACTGTCGATAAAAAAGGCTTTCATAAGATCGCTCCGGGTTGTGGCGCCCGGCGCCACAACCCCTTAAATCAAGATTGATAACGCTCGGCAGCATGGGCCATGCGCAAATCCCCAAGCAGCGTCTGGCGGGCGCCATCCAGTGCTTCCCAGTGAACAGCGTCATGCAATGGCGGGATGGTAATCAGTTCACGGCGGTCGAAGCCGACCAGCGCCGCATCGACCAGCTCGCCCACATCCATCACCCCAGGCAGGGTATTGATATCAATCCCTGCCCGCTCCCAGATTTCGGTACGGGTGGCGGCAGGCAACACAGCCTGTACATAGACGCCCCTGGCCGACAACTCATGGCTCAAGCCCTGGGACAGCAACTGCACAAACGCCTTGGTGGCAGCGTAGACCGACATGCCGAATTCCGGGGCCAGCCCCACCACCGAACCGATATTGACGATGGCACCTTCGCCAGCCTGCACCAGCCGCGGTGCAATGGCACTGGCAAGGCGGGTCAGTGCTGTGGTGTTGAGGGCAATCAGGGTGTTGAGGCTCTGCACACTCTGCTCAAGAAAGCCGCCCGACTGGGCCACGCCAGCATTGTTGATCAGGATGCCGATCTTCGAGTCGTCACGTAAACGTGCTTCTACCGCCTCCAGGTCGCTGGAGCGGGTCAGGTCTGCGGGCAGCACATCGACGCCAATGCGGTACTCCTGACGCAAGTGTGCCGCCAGGGTTTGCAGCCGGGCCTGGTCACGGGCCACCAGCACCAGATCGTGGCCACGGCGGGCAAAGCGCTCGGCGTAAGTTGCACCAATGCCGCTGGAAGCACCGGTGATAAGAACAGATGAACGAAGGGTCATGGAGGCGCTCTCTCAGAAGAATCACACCGCGGAATACGGCATGTCGATCAACTAGACTTTATGATGATGGTCATAATCTAAGACGTCAAGAGTTTTGATTATGATCAACATCAATGTATATTGGGTGTCAGATTTTCAGTGGTTTGAACGAGGTAACGCACGATGAAGGTCACCAAGGCACAGGCACAGGCAAACCGGGCGCATATCGTCGAGACAGCGTCCAGGCTGTTTCGCGAGCGTGGTTATGACGGCGTGAGCGTGGCCGATCTGATGGCAGAGGCCGGCTTCACCCATGGTGGCTTCTACAAGCACTTCGGCTCCAAGGCCGACCTGATGGCAGAGGCGGCTGCCTGCGGGCTGGCGCAATCACTGGAGAACAGTGCGGGCAAGGGGATTGCCGGGTTCTTTGATCAGTATCTGAGCCGTCAGCACCGTGATGCTCCTGGAGCGGGTTGCACCATGGCCGCCCTGTGCGGGGACGCTGCGCGTCAGCCCGAAGAGGTCAAGGCCGCCTTTGCCCAAGGGTTGGAAAACCTGCTGGCGGGGGTTGAGTCGCCGCAGATGCGGGAAAAGCTGATCGACAGCATGGCCCATGCCATTGGCGCGATAGTGTTGTCACGGGCCTGCCCGGATGACTCGGCGCTGGCCGATGAGATTATTGAAGTTTGCCGTAAGGAAATTGTCGGGCCTTGGAAGCATGAAGACTTGTAGCTGCTGCCGAGGCTCTGTGTTTTTATGCAAAACCTGTCTACCTTGCAGCTTTCAGGCCCTAAAAGATGCGCTCTGGCAAACCTGCCCTAAACTTTAGTTATTACCGGTTGCCGGTAATGGCAGGCATCAATCCCGCAACAATAAGGAGAGCATCATGTCTGAGCATTTCAAAAACCTCAGGGGCGATACCCCCTTTGGTGCCGCAAGCCCCGAGGGCAGGCGTGAATTGGCTGTGGCAGCTGCCTTGACCTTGATCCAGGCCAAGGTTCTGAACTCAGCCAGTTCGGGTCAGTTGCAAACGGAAATGAATAACTTGAACAAGTACGCCGATCAGATTCAGGCGGCACTAGAAATCGTGTGAGGGTACCAGGCAAATCGCAGACACAAAAAAGCCCGCCTTGCGGCGAGCTCCGAAAAAACACCTGACCGGCTCTTAATGGCGGCTGGACAAGTATTCACGCCGCATATCCAGCGCCCAACCATCGAGCACCAGCTTGAAATCATCCAGCGTCATGACCTGCGTATCATTTTCCAGGGTCAGCCCCGTCCCCTTGCGTACCACTTGCGCCATCACCTTGTGATCGACTGCATCGATAACCGCGATCTCGGTACTGATTTCGCTGTCCTGGTCACGTATTCCCGTGGCTGTACTGACACCGGCAGCCAACAGCGTTACAGGCAGCAACTCATAAAACCTCAGGCCCTGGGTTTTGGCCGACATCGAGATAATGGCTGGCCGGACGATCAACGTATCAGGCCCTGGCGTTGTGACAACCCTCATCACCTTACCCAACTCGTGCTTGAGCGCGGCATCGTAATAACGGGTCACGGCCGAGAGCGTGGACTGGGGGCCGCGTTCGGTCGGCAGCACCTGCGGATAAATCTGGCTTGGCTCGATATACACACCGGAGTAATGGCTCAGATCCAGAGTCGGGCTTACCCAGGACAGGACGGTCTGTCCGGATGACAAGTCCTTTTCCTGCAACTGACTGTAGTCAGACAGAAACCCCGAATACTCTTCGGGCGGGACAGTTTTGCTGGCACAAGCGCTGAGCAAAATGGAAAGGACAGCCAGCAGCGCCAGCGAGAGAATTCTTCGCATTGAACAGGAATTCCAGGAACGATGTTTTGCAGAGGGATAACTCAGGCGCTCACACAGGAGCACTGAATCAATTGCGCACAGCTTGCCCGAGCGCTTTTGCTGGCTGATGTCCGGTTTATTTCCAGGCTGAAACAAATGCGCTGATAACGGCACGACGAGCAAAGGTCGCTGTATGCAAAAAAATCTGCACAAGGCAGTGCAAATCGGCGTGGCCGAGCTTCACTTATCAATAAGGGCTGCACAAAACAGCACAGCACTAATGAACAACCAGCGCCGCGACAGCCTGTCGTTAACTGCCCGATCCCTTACACGAGGTCGCATCGGAATGTGATCTGAGCAGATCACACCCCCGTGCGAATGGAGCCGCAAGATTGCGTGCGCATAGAGGCGAAATATACTCCACAGGCTTGTCGCCCGCCTCAATCGACCCCCTGCTCTGCTATGGTGGCGCCCTGGCGTTTGTTGGCTCGAATGGCGAGATCCGCGGAGCGGAGTTTGAACAGGCCTGCCGCTACTACAGAGCGACTTACAGTCAACCGTTAATGACTGATCAGCAACTTGCACAGGCCATTGCGGCTTCGTTGTGATTACATCTTTGATGGGCAGGTCTCACGCTTGGGTTCGACTTTTCAATTCCCATTGTCGCCCAATGGTTACTAGAGCCTGATCTACAAATGCTCACTGAATACCAATGGTCAGCGACTTACCGCACGCTAGGGCATATTTACGTAGCGCCTCCAGCGATGGTCAGTGCTTGCGCCTGGCCAGTGACATTTCAATGCGGGCCAGCGCCGAAGGTTTGACGCCCATGCGCTCAGCTACCTCGGCCTGTATAAGTCCTGCTGACTTGCGCGCCCGCAACAGCACTTCTAGTGGGGCAAATTCGTCTTGCAGGCCAGAGTAGGCATCCGCAAATGCAGCGTCTTCCTGGCTGCGCTTAGCTGCATAGTCTTGCGGGTTGAACACTACCGGTGCGTACCCATCAGCTTTTGGCGTATTTATAAAGTAGCCTCCTGTCTCTCGGCATTCTGCCGAACCAGCAATGAATAAAATCCAAGTTTTTTGAAAGGCTACCATCTGATGGCGAGCGCTAAAACAATCCACCAAATGCATCTTGTTTCCAATTCATTATGACCAGCCCCGCGTTACCTCAGCCTTTCCCTGCCGCTGATTCGTGGCCGTATACCGAATCTCAGTCGTCTAAAAATGAAATCCCTCAAACACCCTCCGAACGTCCGGGTGGTCGTTAATGCTGACCATCACCTTGCCTTTGCAGCGCCGCTTAACTCAGCCATGCGGTCGGTGGTAGCGCTCTGCGCACTCAAGCCAGGGCAGGTTTTCAACGTAGGTGGCTATACGCGCAGCAGAACTTCCCGCAGGAATACATCCAGGCACTGATGGGCCTTGCGGACGTGAAGATGACCAAACACTATCAGGACGGGCATATAGAGAAAGGTACCACAACCCCATCACAGGCTTGATGACCAGCATTAAACACCCGCTGGAGGACGCCATCGAGCTGGCCAGGGCAGCCAATTCAAAGCTGCCTCCTGTGATGGCCGGTGACGGAGAGCTGCTTATGATCCTGACAGGCGATCGCCTGCCCACGATGCGCAACCTGGTCGAACACTTTGAGGCCCAATGGTTGAAAGATCGCGGCTATGCCGCCCGTACCCTGGTAGAGATCCAGTTCAAGCTTGAGCGCTACCGGCAGGACTTGGGAGATCAATTGGTCGGCCAGTTCGACGTGCTTACCGCTGTGAAGTACATGGACGGCTTCAGCAACAAGGCTTACACCAAGCACCGCGGCTTGTAGATCCAGATTTTTGCCTTCGCGATGCCCAAGGGTTTGGCTGAGCGCAACGTGGCCGAGCTGACGCTGATCAAAAAGGAAGCCGAGAAGAAGCGCCAACGTCATACGCTGGCGGGCCTGATCATCCAGGCGCTGATGGGCCACGCGGACGCGAAGATGACCAAACACTATCAGGAGGGACACACAGAGAAAGGTATCGAGTACCTGGAGGTGGGGGCTGATTTGGCGTTCTGAGGTGGGGTTTTGCAAAAGTTTTGCAAATCGCAGACAACAAAAAA
>Ga0302347_1001006_pt1 | contig 37001 bp, 30 predicted proteins | sample PhyWR1_FD_202178 | JGI IMG/M metagenome (GOLD analysis project Ga0302347, IMG submission 202178) | Leaf surface microbial communities from wheat plants in UC Gill Tract Community Farm, Albany, California, United States - DLSL W.R1 (v2)... | ecosystem: Host-associated > Plants > Phyllosphere >... | reverse complement strand
TGGCTTGGGGTGTCGTGGTTGCAGCGGCGGGTGACGCAGTGAGGGTCGACATGCAGGCATTCCATACAAGGCAGCTAATCAGAGGCGGCCACTTCTTAAGGCGGCCATCCATTACAAAATGATTCGGCGTTCATGCTAGATTCGTCAGGAATGCCTGTCTCGCGTAATTCGGGCGACAACTATCGCAAAAAGGGCGAAATGATTAAACCACTGAACGAATTCCTCCAGGAAATCAATGAAGGCGCCTGGGCGGTCATCAGTTCCGCCACGGATTACCCGGAAAACTGGGTGATCCCCGAGCATAGCCACGAGAAGCACCAACTGCTCTATGCCATCGAAGGCGTGATGGTGGTGTACTCGGCGCTCAACCAATGGACGGTGCCGCCCAATCGCGGGATCTGGATGCCCGCCGGGCAGGTGCATTCCCTGCGTTGCGTGGGCACCCTGAAAATGCGCAGCGTGTTTGTGCGCCCGGATCGCTTCCCGAACATGCCCGGCGAGCCGAAGACCGTGAGCATCTCGCCGTTGCTGAGCGAGCTGATCAAGGCGTCGGTGAGCCTGAAACCGCCGTACGCCGAGGACTCGCGGGACGCGCGGATCATGCACCTGATCCTTGACGAACTCGCCATCCTGCCCGCATTGCCACTGTCTTTGCCCCAGCCCGCCGACCCGCGCCTGCAGCGCATCTGCCTCGCGTTGCAAGATGAACCGGGTGACGCTTCGACTGTGGCGCATTGGAGTGAGCGCCTGAGCCTGGACCAGAAAACCATCCAGCGCCTGTTCCGCAAGGAAACCGGCATGACCTTCGGCCAGTGGCGCCAGCAGGCGCGCTTGCTGCTGGCGTTGGAGCGCATTGCGGTGGGGGAGAAGGTGATCGATATCGCCCTGGAGCTGGGCTATGAAAGCCCGAGCGCCTTTACCAGCATGTTCAAGAAGCAGTTCGGCAAGACGCCGAGTCATTTCTTCAGGTAGCACCCTGCGTGACGTTGGCGTGCAGGTCCAGCAGGCCGTTGAACCCGTCGAAGTCCAGCGGTCGGCTGAGGAAATAGCCTTGGCCCTCTTCACAGGCCACGCTCTTGAGCATTGCCAAGTGCTCAGCGGTTTCGATGCCTTCGGCTGTCACCGTCAGGGCCAGGGCTCGGCCCAGACCGACAATCGCGTGGATGATTGCCTTGTCATCGTCGCTTTCTTCCAGGCGGGTCAGGAAGCTGCGGTCGATCTTCAAACCATCGAATGGGAACGCCCGCAGATAGCTCAGGGATGAGTAGCCGGTGCCGAAATCATCCATGGCGATGCGTAGGCCCAAGCGCTTGAGCGTGTGCATGACCTCCAGTGCGCCGCTGGCATCTTCAAGCATGACGCTTTCGGTGATTTCAAGTTCCACCCGCGCCGGGTCGATACCGGAGACCGCCAGTGCCTGGCGTGTGCGCTCCACCAGGTTGCCCCGCTTGAACTCGGTGGGTGACAGGTTCACCGACACAAACAGATGTTCCGGCCATTGGGCAGCGCACGCGCAGGCGGTTTCGAGTACCCAGTCGCTCAACGCCAGGATCAGCCCCGATTCTTCGGCAATCGGGATGAAGGTGTCAGGTGCAATCAGCCCACGCACAGGATGTTGCCAGCGCACCAAGGCTTCGGCGCCTACCATTTGCCCGTCGGCGATGCGATAGCGCGGCTGGAAATACAAGCGCAGCTCGCCGTGCTTGATGCCGTAGCGCAGATCGCTCTCCAGGCGTCGACGTTCGATGATCCGCGCGTTCATGTCGCCGGAGTAGAACCGCCAGGTATTACGGCCTGCCGCTTTGGCTTCGTACAGGGCAATGTCAGCGTAGCGCAGCAGTTCCGCGGCCTCGCGGGCATCGTTGGGGGCGATGGCGATCCCGATGCTGGCGCTGACGAACACCTCTTGCTCGTCGATTCTGATCGTGCGCTCTATGGATTCGATCAGGCGCTTGCACAGGATTTCGACTTCGTCTTGCGTACCTGCATCCGTCAGGATCAGTACAAACTCATCACCGCCAATACGGGCGACCAGATCGCCATGGCGTACGCAGTCGGCCAGTCGGGAAGACACTTCGTTGAGCACCCGATCACCGGCAGCGTGTCCAAGCAGGTCATTGACCGGCTTGAATCGATCGAGGTCCAGGCTGAGCATGACCAGGGGCTGCTCCGAGGTGGGCATGGCCTTGAACTTGCCTTCCAGGAACGCTTGCAGCCGCGTGCGATTGGGCAGCCCGGTGAGGGCGTCATGCTGGGACAAGAACTCGATGCGTCGACGGGCTTCGACTTCTTCCGTCACATCGGTGGCGGTGCCGCGAAACCCGCCACACGGCATCTGCCGTGCGGACAGCCGGGTGCTGCGTTCCAGCCCCAGTGCATCGACGTAACGACACTGCACGCTGATATCCGGGCGACGCCCAGGTGCGCTGAGCCACTGGGACAGCAGGCCGGTTTCGGTTTCCAGCAAATCGTTTATCGTGGCGCCGATCCAGGCATCGCGCACCAGCCCGGTCACACCTTCGAAGCGTTCCGACAGGTAGGTAAAGCGCCAGTCGCCGTCGATTTCCCAGACCCAATCGGAACTGGCTTCCACCACATCGCGAAAACGTGCTTCGCTGGTGGCCAGGGCATTCTGGCTGTTCTGCAGCGAGGAATGGCTGGCGTCCAGGGCGAGCGCGGCCGCCGTCGTGCGGCGCGAAATGACCCAAGACATCAAGCACACCAGCAACGCAGCCAGGCCCAACAAGGGCAGGCCTACACTCATCAGGCGCAAACCGGGGCGAGCCGGCTCCCAGTGCAGGCTGCCGGCCGCACCGTTGTCGCCGAGGGGCAAGAGCAAGGTCTTGCCGATTTCATCGGGGGTAGCGATGTGCAGTTTGTCCACGCCGAACTCATCGCCGATCGCTGTCAGTTTCGCGCTGTCGAGGATGTCGACAAAGATCAGCACCGACGCCGGTCGGCCGTCGGGCAACACCGTGGGGTCGGTGCCGGGGGTGATGGCGGCGGCGGCCACCAAAGCAGGGCTGCCGCGCACGTTGATAAAGGTCGTGGCGGATGTCTCGCTGTCTGCACCGGCGCGAGCCTGCTCGATAATTCCAGTGATGGGCCCGTCGAGCCACTGGGTGAGTTCGACTGTCTGCAATTGGCCGTCAACGACGGCATACACCGTGCGGTTGGCGTCGTCGACCACGAACAGGCCTTGAAAGCCGAAGTCGTCGAACAGCGACGCGCCGATGTTGCCCCGGACAAAGGCCCAATCGTCGTCCACTTTCACGTGCAAGTGCCGGTAGGCATCACTCCAGAAGGCGTAGTCCTTGACGGTCACCCGCAGGGATTTTTCCAGAGACTGCACGGCTCTACGGGTGTAGAACGCGCTTTCAACCTGCTCGGAGCGGTCCAGTTCTTGGGCAAGGAAAATCAGCGAGTAAGCGGCGACTGCAAAGACCACGGCCAGCAAGGCCATGAACCTGAAGAGTGAGGTGCGCGCCAGCGACAGGCTGGTGCGATCGGACAGTGAGCGGACGATAGGAGCGAGAGAGTTCGGCATTGTTTCCCGCAGGGCGTCGCTGCAAGTCAGGGGGTATCACGTGCTATCGGCTGCGCCGGGAAAATATTGAGACCGCTGGCGCGTGCTGCCAGCCACGGCGACCGATGGCATGCTGGCGTCGTTCGCGCGCCTGGCGGCGCTGCTCGATGAGCCTGAAGCAAGCCCCGTGCTAGCACCATTGATCCAGCGTGGCGTTCAAGGTGGCTATGAACGCCCTTCGCAGTTCAGCCGTGAGTACGGCCGGTCAATGATCGGACGTCAAATTAGCAAAGAATATGCAGCCGATCAGTCGCGCAAACAGGCTCAGGGTTTCCGGCAGGTTGGGGTCTTCAAACAGCATCGCCCTGGAATCGAGCGCACACAGCGCGCCAAAAAGGCGGCCATCGGGCAGAAAGATCGGGGCGCCGGCGTAACTCTCGATGGCGAATTGCTTGACCACCGGGCGGGCGGCGTAGCGGCCGTTCTGGCTGATCTGCGGGATGAACAAGGTTTGCGGGTTGATGCAGAACTCGCTGCACAGGGTGGTTTCCAGGGCGAGCACGTCGTCGACATGGATGCCCAAGTCGATGGTGTCATGTACTGAACACACCACCCATTCCAGGTCGGTGAATTTGGCGATGCCGGCGAAGCGCATCCCGGTCAGGCGGGTGACCAATTGCAGGATGCTGGTGGTGGCTTCTATTTCGGCGATAGCGGCGCGTTCGTTTGCGCTGAGTAAGGACTGCGAAGCGGTGACGCTTGGAACCATGGGTGACACTCCAATGGCAGGGTGGCCAGGGCCACCCTGTATGTTCAGGTTTTAATTGATGCGCGGATGCTGCTCTACAAGGTTCTTGCGCTTGGCTTCCAACTCGGCAATCTCGGCATCGATGTCTTCGATCTTCTGCTCGATGTTGTCGTGATGTTCCTGCAGCAATTCCTTGGCTTCTTCCATGTCCGAAGCCGCCGGTGCGGCGCCACGCAGCGGCTTGTTGGCGGTTTCCTTCATGGTCAGGCCGGTGATCAGGCCGACCACGGCAAACACCATCAGGTAGTAGGCGGGCATGTACAGGTCGTTGGTGCTTTCCACCAGCCAGGCCACGGCGGTCGGGGTGAGGCCGGCGATCAGTACCGACACGTTGAACGCACTGGCCAGCGCACTATAGCGCAGGTGGGTGGGGAACATTGCCGGCAACGTCGAAGCCATCACGCCGATGAAGAAGTTGAGGATCACGGCGAGGATCAGCAAACCGGCGAAGATCAGGCCGATCTTGCCGCTGGTGATCAGCATGAACGCAGGGATGGACAGGAACAACAGGCCGATACTGCCGGCAATGATGAAGGGCTTGCGGCCGATCTTGTCGCTGATAAAACCAATGAAAGGCTGCACGAACAGCATGCCGACCATGATCGCGATGATGATCAGTACGCCGCTGTTTTCTTTGTAGTGCAGGTTGTGCGACAGGTAGCTCGGCATGTAGGTGAGCAACATGTAGTAGGTCACGTTGGTCGCCGCAACAATCCCGATGCAGGTCAACAGGCTACGCCAGTGCTTGGTCGCGACTTCCTTGAACGAGACTTTGGGGCCGTGTGTCAGGCCTTCGCGGTCACCTTGCTCCATTTTGTCCATGTGCTGCTGGAAGGCTGGGGTTTCCTCCAGTGCATGACGCAGGTACAGGCCGATGATGCCCAGGGGCAGGGCAAGGAAGAACGGCAGGCGCCAGCCCCACGACTCGAAGTCGGCTTCGCCCAGGATGCTGGAAATCAGCACCACCACGCCCGCGCCCAGCACGAAACCGGCGATGGAGCCGAAGTCGAGCCAACTGCCGAGAAAGCCGCGCTTGCGGTCCGGGGCATACTCGGCGACGAAGATTGACGCGCCGGTGTATTCACCCCCTACCGAGAAACCCTGGGCCATTTTGCACAGCAACAGCAAAATCGGCGCCCAGATACCAATAGAGGCGTAGGAGGGGATCAGGCCGATGGCGAAGGTGCTCAGGGACATGATCACGATGGTCGCGGCAAGGACCTTCTGCCGCCCGTACTTATCGCCCAGTGCGCCGAAGAACAGGCCACCCAGTGGGCGGATCAGGAACGGCACGGAGAAGGTGCCGAGTGCGGCGATCATTTGTACGCTGGGTGAGGCGTCCGGGAAGAACACCTTGCCCAGCACATAGGCGACAAAACCGTAGACGCCAAAGTCGAACCATTCCATGGCGTTACCCAAGGCTGCGGCGGTGATTGCCTTGCGCACCTTGGTGTCGTCGACGATGGTGATGTCTTTCAATCCGATGGGCTTGACGCTTTTCTTACGTAATTTCATGCGGAGCACTCTAAAGCAGAACAGGGGAGGTGCCATCGTTGCGATGGCACCGCTCTGTCAGTTCAGATACAAGCGGACATGAAATAATTCAGCTCTATTTGCGTTTTTTTGCAGAAAGCTTGAACTTTACAGATTCACAGGGGAGTAATCCGTATGTCGGCCGTCGCGTCACGCCTGATCTACCGCCCACCCCAAGCGTGCGACGTGCAGCGATTGTTCGCGATCTACGGCGATCCGCAGACCAATGTGTTCAACCCCTCTGGCCCCATCGCCAGTCTTGAGGGGGCGCAACGCTTGCTGGATAAATGGCTTGAACAATGGGCCACCCAGGGCTACGGCTGGTGGGCGATTGCACGCACTGAAACGCCGCATCACATCATAGGCTTTGGTGGAATCGCGCCGCTCGACTACCTGGCCGAACGGCGTATCAACCTGGGGTACCGTTTTGCGGCGCAAGCCTGGGGGCAGGGCTACGCCACCGAGTTGGGCCGTGATGCCTTGGCGCTGGCATTCCAGACGCTCGGCCTGCGCGAGGTGTTCGGCCTGGTGCGACCGGACCATGGGGCATCAATCCGCGTACTGGAAAAGATCGGCATGCAGCCTTTCGGCGTGCTCGATGATGTGCCGGGGAAGGCACCAAGCCTGGTTTTTCGGATTTGTCATCCTACAACTGATTTTTCCTGATATTTCAAATACCCACGCAATACCGGGTTAAGCGGCAATCTTTCAGATTGACAGCGTTCAGGCGTCCCGATATAAAAGCCGTAGTTGTACGACGACATATGACGTTACATGTGTCCTATCTAACAAAAATAAAAAGTGATGCCATGAACTTGAACGAGCCCATCAACGCGCACCGCGTTGGCCAAGCTGTAGGCAACTATCGCTGGACCATCTGCGCGATGCTGTTTTTCGCGACCACCGTCAACTACCTCGATCGCCAGGTGCTCAGCTTGCTGGCGCCTCAGTTGTCGACGCAATTTGGCTGGAGCAACACTGACTACGCGAACATTGCGGCAGTGTTCCAGTTCGTCTACGCGATCTCCATGCTGTTTGCCGGGCGCTTTGTCGACAAGATCGGCACCAAGGCGGCTTATGTGGTGGCAATCGCCATCTGGTCCACGGGCGCCATCATGCATGCGTTCTCGGTGCCCATGGGCGAGGGCATTGCGGCCATCAGTGGTGCGATTGGCCTGGCGGTGATCCCGGTGTCGATTGCCGGTTTCATGTTGTCCCGTGCGGTACTGGCGATTGGCGAAGCGGGCAACTTCCCGATTGCGATCAAGGCGACTGCTGAGTATTTCCCCAAAAAGGAACGCTCGCTGGCCACGGGTATCTTCAACTCCGGTGCCAACGTCGGCGCAATCCTGGCGCCGATCTGCGTGCCGTTGATTGCCGGTCTGTGGGGGTGGGAAGCGGCGTTTATCGTGATCGGCGGCCTGGGCTTCGTGTGGGTTGTGGTGTGGATCGCGCTTTACCAGAAGCCGGAGGAGCAGAAACGCCTGTCGCCCGAAGAACTGGCGTATATCCGCAGTGATCAGACCGTGCAGCCCTTCACCCCAGCGCCGGCCGGCGCCCCGGAAAAGAAAGTCTCCTGGTTCAAGTTGCTCACCTACCGTCAGACCTGGGCGTTTGCCTTCGGCAAGTTCATGACGGACGGCGTGTGGTGGTTTTTCCTGTTCTGGCTGCCCACCTACCTGTCGGCGCAATACGGCATGAAAGGCGCCGATATCGTCATGCCGCTGGCGGTGCTGTACAGCATGACGATGGTCGGCAGCATCGGCGGCGGCTGGTTCCCCAGCTACTTCATGGCGCGCGGTGATGCACCCTACGATGGCCGCATGAAAGCCATGCTGGTGATCGCGCTGTTCCCGCTGGTGGTGTTGCTGGCACAGCCGTTGGGCTACATCAGCTTCTGGGTGCCGGTATTGCTGATCGGCGTGGGCGCCTCGGCGCACCAGGCGTGGTCATGCAACATCTTCACCACCGTGTCGGACATGTTCCCGCAGAAAACCGTCGCCTCGGTGGTCGGTATCGGCGGCATGGCCGGCGGCCTGGGCGGCGTGGTAATGACCAAGATCGGCGGTTGGGTGTTCGACTACTACAAGTCGGTCGGTGACATCCACACCGGCTACATGATCATGTTCGCCATCTGCGCGCTGGCCTACTTGGTGGCCTGGAGTGTGATGAAGACACTGGTGCCGCGTCACAAGGAAATCACTGACCTGTAAGGTCCGATGTCCCGCGCCGCAACGGCGCGGGCCTCTTTCACAACGCACGCGCCCAGGTCTGGCTGACCAGGGATTTGCCGAAGCTGTCCATCGTTTCTTCCTCGACCAATTCGAACCCGGCTTTCTGATAGAGCTTGCGCGCATCGCTGAGGACGTCCACCGTCCACAGCTGCATGCGCTGGTAGCCGACCTGCCGGGCAAAGCGTACGCACTCATCCACCAGCCGTTGGCCGATACCCATGCCCCGCGCGCTGGCATCCACGTAAAGCATGCGCAGCTTGGCCGTGGTGTCGTCGTGGCGGATCACGAACACCGAACCCACCACTTCAGCGTCTTTTTCCGCGATCCAGCAACGCTCGCAGGTGGGATCAAACGCCCTCAGGTATTTGGCGACAGTCTCCGCCACCAGCGCTTCGAACTCCCAGTTCCAACCGTATTCACGGGCATACAACGCGGTTTGTTGCTGCACCACCACGCCCATGTCGCCGGGTTGAGGATCGCGCAGCAGGTAGTTGGGCGCCGTGCCTTGCAGCAGGGCCTGGATGCGTTTCATGGCGTCGGTGAGTTGCCGCTGTTGTGGTTCAGGCAAGTTCTCGAGCAGGGTGATGACTTCGTTCTGGGTCTGCTGTTCCAGGGGCTTCAGCACCGCACGGCCGTGGTCGGTGAGATGCAGTTGCACCGCCCGTGCATCGGTAGCGGAGCGGACTTTCTGGATCAGGCCCTTCTTTTCGAAGCCACTGGTCAATCGGCTCAAGTAGCCCGCGTCGAGGCTGAGCATCTGACACAGGTCCGCGCTGGTGAGATCGCCGCGGGTAGACAATTCGTACATCACGCGGATTTCGGTGAGCGAATAGTCGCTTTGCAGCAGGTGTTCCTGCAGTACGCCGATCTGGTGGGTGTAGAAGCGATTGAAACTGCGCACGATGCCGGCGCGTTCGACAAGCAGGGGAGTGGACATGCTGAAATGCTCGAATAGTTGCCTGAAGCAATTATATTGTTGCTTCAGGCAACCATGTCAAACGGTTTGCTTAGCGGTTACGTGTCACCCGCCAAATGGTATTGGCCAAGTCATCGGCGATGATCAGCGCACCTTTTGGATCCACCGTCACGCCGACCGGGCGCCCACGGGTCTTGCCGTCGTCGCCGCGAAAGCCGGTGGCGAAGTCGATCGGCTCGCCGGACGGTTTGCCGTTGCTGAACGGCACAAAGATCACTTTGTAGCCCACCGGGTTGTCGCGGTTCCAACTGCCGTGTTCACCGACGAATACGCCGTCTGCAAACTGCTCGCCCATTTCCGGGATAGAGAAGTCCACGCCAAGGGCTGCCACGTGGGAGCCCAGGCTGTAATCCGGCTTGATCGCGGCGGCAACCTTGGCCGGGTTCTGTGGCTGGGCACGCGGGTCGACATTCTGGCCCCAGTAGCTGTACGGCCAGCCGTAGAACGCGCCTTCACGCACGGAGGTCAGGTAGTCCGGCACCAGGTCGGGGCCCAGTTCGTCGCGTTCGTTCACAACGGTCCACAGTTGACCGGTGTCAGGCTGCAGGGTCAGCGCTGTCGGGTTGCGCAGGCCCGTTGCATAAGGCTTGTGCGCGCCGGTTGCGGCGTCGATCTGCCAGACCATCGCGCGATCGATCTCCACTTCCATGCCACGTTCGGTGATGTTGCTGTTGGAGCCGATACCCACGTAGAGCTGGCTGCCGTCAGCACTCACCGCCAGGGACTTGGTCCAGTGGTGGTTGATCTGCGCCGGCAGGTCGGTGACCTTGGTGGGTGGGCCAGCGGCCTTGGTCTGGCCGTCGGCGTAGTCGAAACTCACCAGTGCATCCTGGTTGGCCACGTAGAGCTTGCCGTTGGCAAATGCCAGGCCGTATGGCGCGTTGAGGTTTTCGGCGAACACGGTCTTGAGTTCATAGGTGCCGTCGCCATCGGCGTCACGCAGCAACGTCAGGCGGTTGCCGCTCTTGACCTTGGTGTTGCCTTCGGCCTTGATCAGGCTGGCGATCACATCCTTGGGCTTGAGCTTGGCCGCGCCGCCGCCACGGCCTTCGGCAACGAGGATGTCGCCGTTGGGCAGCACCAGGGTCTGGCGCGGGATGGCCAGGTCAGTGGCGATGGCGGTGACGCTGTAGCCTTGCGGCACCTTGGGTTTCTGTTCGCCCCAGGGGGCCGGCTCGGCAATCTTCATGCTGGGTAGCAGGCTGCTTTGCTGTTCCGGCAACTTGGGGTCGGGGCCACGGGCCTGGGTCTTGTCGCCTTCACCACCACATGCGGTCAGCAGCAGCGCAGCGCTTAATAGGGTCAGGGTGCTGGACGTTTTCATTTAACACCTCCCGAGCGCAGGCCGGTCCAGGTGGCCGCCAACGTCAGCAGCAAGACAATCGCCGACAGGATCAGGCCGCCGGGCATCGAGGCGTAGGCGTCCTTGGCGTGTTGGAAGGCATTGACCAGGCCGAGTATCCAGGTGACCAGCAGCAACAGGACATATCGTGTGGGTTGCCCGGCCTTGCGTTCGGCACGGAGCAGGTTGACCAGCGCAAACAAAAACGCAAAGCCTGCGAATACCAGTGCACCGGCAATCAGCCAGGCCGAGAAGTTGGCCCATTGAATCTGGTAGGTCTGGGTGTAAGCAATGTCGCTGAGCAAGGCACCGAGAAACAACGGCACGGTGCCGGCGAGCAAGGTCGCATGCAGCGGCCCGGGTGCGTATCGGTAGGCGGGAAGGGTAGTCATAGGGGGGCGGCTCCTTGTTGTACAACGCCCCTGGACGGGGCAGCGCATAAGAAGTGAACGCAGCGTGTGTGAGAAAGTTCAGCGTGAAACGTTTCGAAATAGTGGGAACCCTCTAGGGCGGCGCCGGCCTAACGCCGTATCATTCCATTCTTTGCTTTCGCCAGGCGACTCCATGACCCACCCCCGCATCGGCTTTGCGTGCCAGTACCGACATCCCGAGCGCCTGCTGTCCGCCAGTGCCCTGAAGTTGATCGAGGGCCCCTTCAATCCGCGCACCACCACGTTGCGCTGGATGGACAGCGTCACGCCGCAAGTGGCCCGCGACAAGCTGGTGGAAGTGGTCACTCACAACCTGGCCGCCCAATTGCGCTTGCTGGCCTATGTCGCCGAACTGCCGCCGACCTTGCGCATGCTGCGCCTGAGCAGCGATTTGCTGCCGTTTTACAGCCACCCAAAAGTCGCCGCCGTGTACACAGACCCGGCCATCGAGCGTCAATTGGAGGAAGGCTTCGCGGCCATTGGCGAGCTGGCGCGTGCGTCGGATATCCGCCTGTCGTTCCACCCCGGGCAGTACTGCGTGCTCGGTTCGGAGAACCCCGGTGTGGTGGAAAACAGCCTGGCCGAGTTTGAATACCACGCCGACATGATCCGCATGATGGGCTACGGCCGGCGCTTCCAGGACCTCAAATGCAACGTGCATATCGCCGGTCGCCTGGGTGTGGAAGGCACCCGTGCGGTGTGGGCGCGGCTGTCGGAAGTGGCGCGCAACTGCATCACCTTCGAGAACGACGAAAAAACCTATGGCCTCGACCATTGCCTGCAAGTTGCCGACCTGGCGCCGGTGGTGCTGGATATCCATCATTGCTGGATCAATGAAAACGAGTACATCGACCCGCACTCGGAACGGGTCGCCCGCGTGATTGAAAGCTGGCGCGGCGTGCGCCCTACCATGCATTACTCTCAGCCCCAGGAAGTCTTGCAGGCGCTCGGTTTCGACGCCGAGCACAAACTGGAAATGGATGCGTTGTTGAAGGTGGTCGCCAAGCGCGACCTGTACGCCCACAGCGCGCAAATGTGGAACCGCTGGACCAACGACTACGCGCTGCAGTTTTTCGATCGCTTCGACATCATGCTGGAGTCCAAGGACAAGAATGTGGCAGCGTGGGCGTTTTATGAGCATTTCAAGCGACGTTCAGTTCAGTGAGGGAGCCTGCAACCATGCCAACCCTGCAGCTATTGTGCGGCAAGATCGCCTCGGGCCAATCAACGTTCGCGTGGGAGGAGGGGGGGATTGAGGTGCTTCGTTCGTGAGTGCAACGCATTTTAACGGCGTCGACGCCGAAGGTTTTGTCCTCACAATCCCAGAAACGCCCGTGCAGAGCGAGTTTCAGTCATTGCTTGAAGATGCCTGCACCGCGCTCTCGCACGAAGAGCTAGGAGTGGAGGGCATCTACCTCTATGGCAGTGTGGCGCGCGGTGATGCCGTCCCTGGTGTTTCCGATCTTGATCTCACGCTGGTGCTGCGCCAGCCGCCGACTTCACAGGTACTGGAACGGTTGGAAGCAATCCGGCGCGACCTGGAGCGCCGGCATTCGCAAGTCACCAAGGTCGATTTCGATATTGGCAGCCGTGGGGAAGTAGTGGCGGCCGAAAACCTGAACAGCTGGGGATTCTGGCTCAAGCACCATTGCCGATGTGTATGGGGGGAGGACCTTGCGCTGCACGTTGAGCGGTTTCGGCCTTCCGTGGAAATTGCCTTGGCCATGAACGGTGACTTCGAAAAGGTTTTGACCGACTACCTCACACGCATCGCAGGCGCCGACAGCGAATTGGAGCGGCTTCGCTGGCAGCGTGAAGCGTCACGCAAGTTGATCAGGGCGACCCATGTATTCCGTTCGCCCGATGCGGCTACGTGGCCGCAGACACTCGAAGAGCACGTTGCGCTGTTCGTCCAGATGCATCCGACGATGATGATTCAGGTGGCGTTCTTCCTGTTTGAAGCCCGCAACCCGAGTGCCGATGGTGAAAAATTCTCAGCCCGACTTCAGGCCTTTCTGAGCTGGATGGTTTCACAGCGAGCGTAGTGCTACGGGTGCTCGCCGGTATAACCAAACCACACGGGTCCTACGACTTGAACCGTCCCACCAGCCCATTCAACTCATCCGAGAGGTTGGACAACCGTCCCGAATCGTCCTGCGCCGAGTTGGCCAGGCTTTCCACCAGGCGGGCCTCGTCGTAGATCTGCTGGATGTGCCGATTGATCTCTTCCGCCACGCTGTGTTGTTCCTCGGCGGCGGCGGAGATTTGCAGGTTCTGGTCGCGGATTTCGTTGACCGACGTCTGGATGCCTTCAAAGCTGTCCCGCGCGCTTTCGATGGACGACACGCTGGCCCGCGACAGGTCCAGGCAACTGCCCATCTTTTGCGTGACTTCCTGGGTCTTGTTTTCCAGGGTGCCGAGCAGTTGTTCGATTTCGCCGGTGGAGTCGGAGGTGCGTTTGGCCAGGGCGCGTACTTCGTCGGCCACCACCGCAAAACCACGGCCCTGATCACCGGCACGGGCGGCCTCGATAGCCGCGTTGAGCGCCAGCAGGTTGGTCTGTTCGGCAATCGCACGGATGGTGCCGAGGATCTGGTTGATGCTGCGGCTGCCGGCTTCCAGTTCGACCATGGCCTGGGATGATTCCGTCAGGCGGCGCCCCAGGCGGTTGACGTTATCGGTGGTGACTTCGATCTGCTGCTTGCCCTCGGCCACGCGACGGTGCCCGTTCTCGGCGGATTCCGCCGCGCCGCTGCAGGACCGTGCGACTTCGTTGGCAGTGGCGACCATCTCGTTGAACGCAGTGGATACAAGCTCGACCGCCTCACGCTGGCGTCCGGCCGCCTCATTCATATTGTGCGCCACCTCACTGTTGACCTTGGAGGCGTTCTGCAAATTGGCCGAGGCCGCGCCGATGTGTTGGATCAGTTGACGGATCGCCGCGAGAAACTTGTTGAACCAGCCCGCGAGTTCGGCGGTTTCATCCTTGCCCTGGACCTGCAGTTCGTGGCGCAAGTCGCCTTCACCCTGGGCAATGGACTGCAAGCCGGTGCTGACCTGCCCGATAGGCTTGACGATGACCTTGGAGAAGGCCGCCGCGATCAGTCCGAAGATCAGCACCAGCACACCGACAATAAGGGCGGTGAGGTAGGTCATGCGTGTGGCTTCGGCCATGACTTCACGGTGTTCGATCAGCCCGATATAACGCCAGCCTAGACCGGGGGACGTCCACACGTTGGCCATGTAGTGCACGCCGTCGATCACCACGTCAGTGGAGCCCTGTGGTGTCTCGGCCAACTGTGCATAGGCCGCGCCCAGGTCCTTGAGCGGCTTGAAATTGTGCGCGGCGTTGCGCGGGTCCACCAGCACCACGCCGTCTTCGACCAGCATCACGTAGCCGCTTTCGCCCAACTTGATGCTCTTGACCAGTTCGGTGAGGTTTTTCAGCGAGACGCTGACCACGAATACGCCCTTGGCCTTGCCGTTTTCCAGCAGGGCGCGCGCGGTGCCCACCAGGGCGACGTCGTCTTTGTCGTAGTAATACGCGGGGGTGCGCACAGTCTTGCCGGGGCTGGCCATGGCTGCTTTGTACCAGGGCCGGGTGCGCGGGTCGTACTTGGCCAGTTGCGGGTCATCCGGCCATTTGGCGTAGGTGCCGTCTTCCAGGCCGATGGACAGGATCGCTGCTGCTGGGTGTGTGGCGCCATAGCGCGCGAAGCGCTCGATCACCGTTTGCGCTTCGGCGGGCATGGGCTGGCTGGCCGCGTCCGCGGGCTGATAGTTCTTCAGTGTGTTGACGGAGGTGTATACAGAATCGGTGGCCATCTGATCGACGTTCTGCAGCGTGCCGTCGAAGAATTGGCGGATGTTGCCATCGATCTGGCGGATTTCCCGGGTGCTGCCGTCGATGAACTGATCCACCGCTTCGGTTCGTGCGTTCATGACTGAAATCACGGCCACCAGGCTTACCGGAATGAAAGCAACCGAGACAAAGGCGAGTACCAGCTTATTTTTTATTTTCATCGAGACGACCATCAGCGTGAAGGGCGGCCAAATCGTCGCGCGCCTGTATCAGGTTTGCGGCGATTTGCTATCACTGCTGTTTCGGCCCGTAGCCGGTAAATCTTTAGGGTTTTTTGTACACAATACAAAGTGCTTATTGTTCTGTATCCAATCAGTACACATCACGCAAATAACGCTTCTGCTCACTCAGCTGACGCCAGTAATCCACGGCACCCTCAACGCCAAGCCCGCCGTGGGTTTGCGCGACGTGGCGCAGGGCCTGGTCGACATCTTTCGCCATATGGCTGGCATCGCCGCAGATGTACAGCTTGGCGCCATCCTGCAACCAGCGCCACAGCTCGGCACCCTGTTCGCGGATGCGGTCCTGCACGTAGACCTTTTGCGCCTGGTCGCGGGAAAACGCCAGGCTCAAATGGCTGAGCAGGCCGTCGCGTTGCATGCCTTGCAGTTCATCCTGGTAGTAGAAATCACTGGCCGCGTGCTGTTCGCCGAAAAACAACCAGTTGCGACCCTGATGACCCAGCGCGCGACGCTCCTGCAAGAACGCACGGAATGGGGCGATTCCTGTACCGGGGCCAATCATGATCATCGGCACGTCGCCGTCAGTGGGTGTGCGGAAGTGTTTGGAGGGCTGCACGAACAGCGGCACTTCGCCGTCGCCGACACGGTCGGCCAGGAAGGTCGAGGACACGCCCTTACGCTTGCCATATCGCACGGCAGCCACGGTGAGGTGCACTTCATGGGGGTGGGCCTTGGCGCTTGATGCGATTGAATACAGGCGCGGTTGCAGGCGTTTGAGCGTGCCCAGCAGCTCATCCGCCGAACACTCGATGGGGTATTCCTGTAGCACATCCGCCAGTTGCCGGCCCCACAGCCAGTCATTCAGTTCGGCCTTATGCTCGGGGTTGAGCAAGTGCTTGAGGCCAGGGTTGGCGCTGCGCTCGGCGATGAAGGCGAGGGTGTCGCTGCTGGGCCGGGCGATTTCGAAGTGCTGAGTGAGGGCCTGTTGCAGGGGCACGTCGCCGAACGTGTCGACGTTCACGCAGGTACTGGCCTTCAAGCGGGTGAGGTCGAGCAGTTCGTTGACCAGTTCGGGGCAGTTGCGTGGCCGTACGCCCAGCGCATCACCGGCTTCATAAGTCAGCCCGGAGTCGGCTAGGTCCAGGGCGAACTGGCGGGTTTCCTTGTGGGCGCTCAGCGGGTTGAGCTGGCGGTTAAGCAGCAGGCGTGAACCATACAGCTTGGTTTTACCCGCGGGTGTGGCGAGTGCGACGGGTTTTGCCGGGGCGAGGGTTTGCTGGAAGCGCACTAGCCAGGCATCGGCCAGCGCTTCAAATTCGGTATCGCAGTCGACGCGTTCCAGCAGGCGGGTGGCGCCCAGTTCCAGCAGGCGTTGGTCGAGTTGTTTGCCGTGGTTGCAGAACTGGTCGTAATTCGGATCGCCCAGGGCCAGCACCGCGAAGCGCAGCGACTCCAGGCGCGTCTCGGCGGTGCTGAGGCTGTGCCAGAAACCTTCACCATTGTCCGGTGGGTCGCCGTCGCCAAAGGTGCTGCTGATCAACGCCAGGGTGTGGGTGCTCGCCAGTTTGCTCGCCGGGAAGTCCGACATCGCGCTCAGTTCCACGCTGATACCCGCGTCGCGCAGGCGCTTGGCAAAACGTTCGGCCAAGGCCTCGGCGTTGCCGGTTTGCGAGGCCCACAACAAGGTGACGGCCGGGGAGGGGGTTGCGAGGGATTCTGTAGGGCTGAACAGTGCGCCGAGCAAGCCGTTCAGCCACAGCCGCGAGGCATCCGCCAATGGCGCATTCGTGGGCATGGCCGGGATGCCGACGGCCTGGCGTGCGGCGTTGGCTTGCAGGCCGCTGAGGAAGCCAGCGAGGTAGGTGCGCTCACTGTCGCTCAGTGGCGGCGCAGACAGGTGGCGGATGCCGGCGATTTCGGCGAAGGCGTCGAGGCGCGACATGGCGGTGTCCTCAGCTACGGGGGAAGGGCGGTCGAGGGACTGCAGGCCGATCAGCTCAACGCGGGCCAGGGCGACGGCGCAGCATTTGAACTCCGGTTGCAAGGAGATCGGGTCGACGGCGTCGTTGGTCACCGCGTTGATCGCCAGGTTGTCGCCGAACACATCGTTCCAATGGAAGGGCGCAAAGCAGTTGCCTGGCTGCACGCGGTCGGTGATCACGGCGGGCAGCACCGCGTGGCCGCGGCGGGAACGTATTTCAACCCGGTCCTTGTCTTTGATGCCCAGGCGGGCGGCGTCTTCGGCGTGCAATTCGACGAAGGGGCCGGGGTTGAGTTTGTTCAGGGTGGCGACCTTGCCGGTCTTGGTCAGGGTGTGCCATTGGTGCTGCACACGGCCGGTATTGAGTACAAAGGGGAACGCCTCATCGGGCAGTTCCGCCGGCGGCATATGGGGTCGGGCGAGGAACTGGGCTTTGCCGTTGTCGGTGGCGAAGGTGACGGGGCCTTTGTCCACGTAGCGGATCGGGTTGCGGTCCGCTGCAGTGTCCGATGCGCAGGGCCATTGCAGCGGCTTCTCACGCAGGCGCGGGTAGCTCGCGCCGCGAATGTCGTAGCCGGTCTTGGGGTTCCAGGCGCGTTTGATTTCCTCAAACACCTCGGACGCCGAGGCGTAAGTGAAGGCCTCGGCAAAACCCATCTCACTGGCGACCCTGGCGATGATCTGCCAGTCGGGCAAGGTTTCGCCGGGGGCGTCGACGGCCTTTTGCATCAATGTCAGGTTGCGCTCGGAGTTGATCATCACCCCTTCGGCCTCGGCCCATAGCGCGCCGGGCAACAGGATATCGGCGTAACGGTTGGTCTCGGTGTCGAGAAAGGCGTCCTGGGTGATCACCAGCTCGGCGGTTTGCAGGCCCTTGATGACGGTTTGCCGATTGGGCACGCTGGCGACCGGGTTGGTGCAGATGATCCAGCAGGCCTTGATCTGCCCGGCGGCCATCTGTTCGAACATCGCCACGGTGCCAGCCCCGGCCTGGCGCGGCAGGCTGTCAGGGGGGATCTGCCACAAGTCCTCGATAAAGGCGCGGTCGGCCTCGACCAGCACCGAACGTTGCCCCGGTAACCCAGGGCCCATGTAGCCCATTTCGCGCCCGCCCATGGCGTTGGGTTGACCGGTGAGGGAAAACGGCCCGCTGCCTGGTCGGCAAATGGCGCCGGTGGCCAGGTGCAGGTTGCACAGGGCGTTGGTGTTCCAGGTGCCGTGGGTACTCTGGTTGAGGCCCATGGTCCAGCAGCTCATCCACTCCGCGGCCTGGCCGATCCAGTCGGCGGCTTGGCGGATATCCGCTTCGGCCAGGCCGGTGATCACGGCGACGTGCTCTGGCGAATAGTCCTCCAGGAACGCGGGCATCGCCTCCCAGCCGTCGGTGAAGGCGGCGATAAAGGCAGGGTCGGTGTGGCCGTTTTTCACCAGCAGGTGCAGCAAGCCATTGAGCAGCGCCAGGTCGGTGCCGGGTTTGATCGGCAGGAACAGGTTGGCCTTGTCCGCCGTGGCATTGCGCCGTGGGTCGACCACGATCAGCTTCGCCCCGGCTTTGACCCGGTCCATCATGCGCAGGAACAGGATGGGGTGACAGTCAGCCATGTTTGCGCCGATCACGAAGAACAGGTCGGCCCGATCGAAATCTTCATAGGACCCTGGCGGGCCGTCGGCGCCGAGGGAGAGTTTGTAGCCACTGCCGGCGCTGGCCATGCACAGCCGAGAGTTGGACTCGATGTGGTGGGTGCGTACGAAGCCCTTGGCCAATTTGTTGATCAGGTACTGGGCTTCCAGCGACATCTGCCCTGACACATAGAATGCCAATGCCTGCGGCCCGTGCGTGTCGAGGATGTGGCGCAGGCGGCGCGCGGTTTCGCTGATGGCTTTGTCTATGCCGATGCGCACCGGGTCATGCTCCCGGGCCTGGCGGACATATGCGTTTTCCATGCGGCCGGAGTCGGCGATGGCTTGCCCGCAGGTGGTGCCCTTGGTGCACAGCCGGCCGAAGTTGGTGGGGTGGGCCGTGTCGCCGATCACCTTGACCACGTTATTGTTTTCTACCTGCATGACGATGCCGCAGCCCACGCCACAATAGGGACACACACTGCGTATGCTCTGATTGGCCATCTAAAACCTGCGTAAACAAAAAAGGCGCCTTGCAACCCTCCGTTGAGAACGGGGATTACACGGCGCCTTTGTCGTGAGAGGGCAGTCAGCGTTGACTGCTCGGTTGGGGTGTTCCTAGCAAGTCACGCGCCAGGTTGTCCAAGGCGCGGTTTGTTGAGGAACGCGGCCTGTCGTGATGAGCGGGCCTGCCCCGCACCGGGCTGCGCAGCAACACTCCTGAGACCGAGGCGCGGGGCAAGTCCGCGCACCCCAGAAAACGGTTCGGCAGAGGATGGGGTGTGCACATTTATGAAGCGGGGCGCACCAGTTGGAGGCGCCGCGGGCGGTGTTTTAGCGTGGGTTGTCGACGCCAGCGGCGTTGCAGCGGGGTATCCGACGGCTTGGCACAGACCCTGCAAGCTCCCCCACAACCCACTTCGGTCAACGACGATCGACACCAGGGGCAATAGCGGAGAATCCGGCGCAGTCGCCTGATCCGAACCCGCATAAGAACAGGCAAAGACGCCTGGAACCGCAAGGTTTCAGGCGTTTTTTTTTGCTTTTTTAAACCGTGATGAGCTTTGTCGGGTGCTTTATATGAACAATCTCAAAACCTTGATCGTCGTCGGCAATGGCATGGTCGGCCACCACTGTGTGGCGCAATTGATCGAGCGCGGCGCACTGGATCACTACCGTTTGCATGTGTTCAGCGAGGAGCCGATGCGCGCCTATGACCGGGTGCATCTGTCCGAATATTTCAGCGGGCGCGACGCCGAGTCGCTGGCCTTGTCCGACGCCTCGTTGTACCAGACGCCGGGTGTAACCCTGCATCTCGGCGTGCCGGTGTTGGAGATTGACCGCGCCCGCTGCGAGGTGATTACCGCTGACGGCTGCGTCGCCTATGACAAACTGGTGCTGGCCACCGGCTCCTATCCGTTCGTGCCACCTATCGACGGCGCCGAAGGTGATTCACGACTGGTGTATCGCACCCTTGAAGACTTGGACGCGATTCGCAAGGCCGCCGCCAATGCGCGGCGTGGCGTGGTGGTGGGCGGAGGCCTGCTGGGGCTGGAAGCTGCCAACGCGCTGAAAAGCCTGGGCCTTGAAGCCCATGTGGTGGAGTTCGCGCCGCGCTTGATGCCGGTGCAACTCGACGACTTTGGCGGCCTGGCGCTCAAGGCGCAGATCGAGCGGTTGGGCGTGGGGGTGCATTTGTCGCGCGCCACCCAATCCATCAGTGCGGGCGAGCACTACCGTTACCGCATGAATTTTGCCAATGACGAGTTCCTCGAAACCGACCTGATCGTGTTCTCCGCGGGCATCCGCGCCCAGGACGCGTTGGCGCGGCAAGCGGGCCTGGACATCGGCCCGCGCGGCGGCGTGGTAATCAATGATGAGTGCCTGAGTTGCGACCCGAACATCTACGCAATTGGTGAGTGCGCCTCTTGGAACGGCAGCCTGTTCGGCCTGGTCGCACCGGGCTACCAGATGGCCCGAGGCGTCGCTGCACTGCTCTGCGAGCAGACCGCCGAGCCGTTTGTGGGCGCCGACATGTCGACCAAACTCAAGTTGCTCGGCGTGGACGTGGGCTCTATCGGCGACGCCCATGCCCACACCCCCGGCGCCCGCAGCTATCAGTTCATCGACGAAGCCAGCGCCAGCTATCGACGCCTGGTGGTGGATGCCTCGGGCAAGCAGGTGATCGGCGCCGTATTGGTGGGCGACAACAGCTACTACGACACCCTGCTGCAATACATGCAGAACGGCATCGCACTGCCATCCGAACCGGCCAGCCTGATCCTGCCATCCTCCGTCGGCGCGCCGACCCTGGGCCCTGGCGCGTTGCCGGAATCGGCCACCGTGTGCTCTTGCCATAACGTGACCAAAGGCGCGATCTGCTCGGCCATCGACAGCGGCTGCAGCGACCTCGGCCTGCTCAAATCCCAGACAAAAGCCTGCACCGGTTGCGGTGGCTGCGCCGGGTTGCTCAAGCAAGTGTTCGAGCATGAGCTGATTGCGCGTGGGGTCAGCGTCGACAAGAGCCTGTGCGAACATTTCGCCTATACCCGGCAGGAGTTGTACGCCCTGGTGCGCGTGGAAGGCATCATTACCTTCGACGAACTGCTGGCCAAACACGGCCGTGGCCATACCGGTTGCGACGTGTGCAAACCGGCGGTGGGTTCGATCCTGGCCTCGTGCTGGAACCAGCCGATCATGGATGCGTCCCTGGTGCCGTTGCAGGATACCAACGACACGTTCATGGCCAACATGCAGAAGAACGGCACCTACTCGGTGGTGCCGCGTATTCCGGGCGGCGAGATCACCGCGGATAAACTCATTGTGATCGGCGAAGTGGCGAAGAAATACGACCTCTATACCAAGATCACCGGCGGCCAGCGTATCGACCTGTTTGGGGCGCAACTGCACGAACTGCCGGATATCTGGAGCGAACTGATCGCCGCCGGGTTTGAAACCGGGCATGCCTACGGCAAATCCACGCGCACGGTGAAGTCCTGCGTGGGCAGCACCTGGTGCCGCTACGGCGTGCAGGACAGTGTGAAAATGGCGCTGCAGATCGAAGACCGCTACAAGGGCCTGCGCTCGCCGCACAAACTCAAGTTCGCGGTGTCCGGCTGTACCCGCGAGTGCGCGGAGGCCCAGAGCAAGGACGTCGGCGTAATCGCCACCGAGAAGGGCTGGAACCTCTACATCGCCGGCAACGGTGGCATGCGCCCGCGTCATGCGGAACTGTTCGCCACCGACCTGGACGACGCCACGCTGATCCAATACATCGACCGTTTCCTGATGTTTTACATCCGCACCGCCGACAAGCTGCAACGCACCTCGGTATGGCGCGAAAGCCTGGAAGGCGGCCTGGATTTCCTCAAGGATGTGATCCTGCACGACAGCCTGGGCCTGGGTGCCGAGCTGGAAGCGCAGATGCAACAAGTCGTCGACCGTTACGAATGCGAGTGGGCCAACGCCCTCGCAGACCCGGAAAAACTCAAGCGCTTCCGCACCTTCGTCAACGACAAACGCCCCGACCCGGACATCCACTTCGTCCAGGAACGCGGTCAGCGTCGGCCGATCATGGCGGCCGAACTCAACCTGATTCCCGTCACCGAGGAGATTGCCTGATGAGTCAGCTCAATACCCAACGCAACCTGGCCACCTGGAAACGTGTGTGCAGCGAGTCCGACCTGGTGAGCAATTCCGGCGTGGTGGTGTGGTTGGACGGCGCGCAAGTGGCGCTGTTCTACCTGCCGGGCGCGCAGGACCAGACCTTGTACGCGATTGACAACCATGACCCGGAATCCGGTGCCAATGTTATCGGACGTGGCTTGATCGGCAGTATCAAGGGCGACCTGGTGGTGGCGGCGCCGATCTATAAGCAGCATTACCGCTTGGAAGATGGGCAATGCCTGGAGGCACCGGACCAGCGCCTGCGGGTGTGGCCGGTGCGGTTGAACGGTGGGGGGGTGGAACTGGCACTGGATTGACGCAGTGTGGCGAGCGGGCTTGCCCCGCTTGCCACAGGAAACGTAGATGGCCCTAGGCGATGCCCTCCGTCGCACGCACTGAATCGGCCTTGATGTCCTCTGCAAACTTGCGCATCAACCGCACCAGGTTGTCGAAATCACCTTCCTCCCAAGTGGAGAAGATCGACACACCGATCCTCTCCCGCGCGTCATCGACACGGTCAGTCATGGCCTTGCCTTTATCGGTAATCACCGACTCTCGCACGCGGCGATCAATTGCGCTTGCCTGGCGCAACACCAGGCCCAAGCTTTCCAGCTTGGTCACCTGCCGGCTCACCGTGGTGTAGTCGCGGCCTACGCGGTCGGCCAGTTCGACCACACCAATCGGACCCAGCCGCTCTACCAGCACCAGCAATGGAAACAGGGCGCGGTCCAGGGAAATCCCAGCTTCGCGGACCATCGCCTCGTCGCGTTGCGGGCGGTTCATCACCCCCACGATCTCAACTAATGAGCCATGCAGGTCACGCAGTTGGGCAGATATATGTGCGTTTTGCACATTTTTTATTGACACAGTGTTGGCCTCTCTTAATATGTGCGTATTGCACATATAGGTGATCCAGTATGAAAACGCAATTCGCTGTCGATGTACTGATTTGCGGTGCCGGTGCCGCTGGCCTGACCTTGGCGATCGACCTGGCGAGAAGGGGCATCACCTTTCGCTTGATCGAAAAGAACCAGCAGCCTTTCCCCGGCTCCCGTGGCAAGGGCATCCAGCCCAGGTCTCAGGAAGTCTTCGAAGACCTGGGGCTTCTCGATCGTTTGATGGCCGTGGGTGGAGTCTATCCGACTGACCGGCGCTACCGCGACGATGGCAGCTACCGCGACGTCGAATTCACCCAAACCAACGCCCCGACACCCGCTGAGCCCTACCAGCAACCGTTGATGGTGCCGCAGTTTTTGACCGAACAGGTGATGCGCGAACGTTTGCTTGAACTGGGCCACCAGCCTGAGTTTGGTTGTGAGCTGGTGGGGTTCGAACAGGATGCCGAGGGCGTCACCGCGCGACTGCTCGGCAAGGCCGGCGAAGAAAGCGTTCGTGCACGTTGGCTGGTGGGTGCCGATGGCGGTCGCAGCTTTGTCCGGCACGCCCTGGATATCGGCTTCCCCGGCAAGACCCTTGGTGTACGTGCCCTGGTGGCAGATGTGGTACTCAGCGGCCTCACACGTGATGCCTGGCACCGCTTCGGAGAGGGTGATGGGCAGCGCCAGATTGCGATATGTCCGCTGGCCGGCACCGACCTGTTTCAGATCCAGGCGCCGATCCCGGCGGATGTCGACATCGACTTCAGCGCCGAAGGGCTCACGCACCTGCTCGCCCAGCGCACCGGCCGCGGCGGTCTCCAGGTACACAGCGTGACCTGGTCGTCGGCCTACACCATGAACGCACGCTTGGCTGATCAATACCGCCAGGGCCGGGTGCTGCTGGTGGGGGACGCCGCCCATATCCATCCGCCCACCGGTGGCCAGGGCCTCAATACCAGTGTGCAGGACGCCTACAACCTCGGCTGGAAGCTGGCTGCGGTGGTGCAGGGAGCGCCTGATGGTTTGCTCGACACCTACGAACAGGAGCGCCGGCCGGTCGCCGCCTCGGTGCTCGGTTTGTCCACCCAACTGCTCGGCGAGATGAACATCGGCGAGCTGCGGCGGGGCAGGGAAGTGCACCAACTGGACATCGGCTACCCCACGTCCTCGCTGGCGTTGCAGCACCCCGTGCGCAACGGCGTTGCCGCCGGCGACCGAGCGCCGGACGCGCCGGTCCGGGGTGCCGCTGGGCAGGCATTGCGGTTGTTCAACCTTTTTCAGGGACCCCACTGGACACTGCTGGGCTACGGCGTGGCGGGTGGCTTAGTCAAGGCGCGGCCTGGTGTGCAGATTCATACGGTTGGGGCCGGCGGCGAGCTGATCGACGACCAGGGGCACTTTCAACGCATCTATGGGCTGGCGATTGGCGAGTGGGTGCTGGTGCGTCCTGATGGGTATGTTGGGGCGGTGGTTTCTTCAGCGCATGTCGATACGCTGGAAGACTATCTTCAGCGGGTCCAATGCTGACGCATTCGGTGCACCGAATGCATGACGGCTCCACTCAGCAATGAGCCAGTATTTCGTCGGTCTCTACAACCCCGGCATAGTCCATCGCCAGGTTGCTCAGCGACAACGCATGCACGTCTTCAGCAGGCCAAAGGCGCCCGGATAAATCGACTTGATCGAAGGTGTAGCAGGCGTCTGAAACCACCGTCACCGCAAAGCCCAGGTTGCCGCCTGAGCGTGCCGTGGACTCGACCGAGTTGTTGGTGATCACGCCGGCGATCACCAATTGCCGGATCCCACGCACGTGCAGCCAACGCTCCAACCCTGTCGCGGTGAACGCATCCGGAACGTTCTTCTCCACCACATGCTCCAGGGCAAGCGGTTGCAGCGCGGGCTGGAACTCGCACCCCGGCTGGCCCGGCCAAAACACCGAGTCGGGCGAGCGGGACATGTGCCGGATGTGCACGACCGGGCGGTTGGATTGCCGCCACGCCTTTAGCAGGCGTTGCATCTGCACTTCAGCATCCGCGTTGTTGCGTCGCCCCAGCTTCGGTTCGTTCATGCCTTGCTGCATGTCGATGATCAGCAGTGCGGCGTTGGTGGCTAACGGTTGCATGGCACCTCCCTTTGCGTGAGGCTCGAAACATATCAGCCTGCGTGTGCTTCCAGACAGCGAATTTTTCGAAGCCTGAAAGGTGGCGGATTACTGAATGAAAAAATAAATCCGTTACCTGTATTCGCTACCGTTGTTGTCCAGAGTACGAAGCAGGAATACTTCAATGATCCGCAAGGCATTACCCTCTGATGCAAAGACCATTGCCCAGGTGCATATCAGCAGTTGGCAAGCCGCGTATCGTGACCTGATGCCTGCTCAATACCTGAGTTCGCTGGAAGCCACCCTGGCTCAGCGTGAATCCTTCTGGATGCGCGCGTTAGAATCGGATGAGTCCAACGTGTGGGTCGCGCAGGTGGATAAGCAAGTCGTCGGCTGGATCTCTGTGGGCGCCAGCCGTGACGAAGATGCGGCTGGGGCAAACACCGGCGAAGTCATGGCCATCTACGTGTTAGCCCGGTATTGGCAAACGGGCGCCGGGCTGGCCTTGTGGAAGGCCGGCCTGCAGACATTGAGGGAGTGTGGGTTTCAGGGGGTGACGCTTTGGGTCTTGAGCCTTAATGAAAGAGCGATCCGGTTTTATCGCAGGGCAGGCTGTGTCGCGGATGCCGGCAGTGAGCGCAACCTGATAAGGGGCGGCGTGACACTGGAGGAAGTCAGGTATCGGCTGGCTTTTCCTGCACAACAAGGAGACGTCCATGACGGACCATGAATTTGAAGCATTTTTGGCGCAAGTGATGGATGAGCTGTCACTGAAACAGACGGAGTTGAGCCGGGTTTACGGGCTGGGCGAAATGGCCCGTTGGTGGTTCGAACAATCCACGGGGGTACTCCAGTTCTTCGACAGCCACGACAGGCTGGCCGTCGTGGCAGACGTCGTAAGCATCGGCAGCTACTCGGGTAAATTCAGCACCTGGAAATGGGCCTGGAGCAACCCTAGCGTCGACCCTGCATTGCGCGAGGCCGCGCTGCCACTCAAGCAGCTTCAAGCCATCACGGGGTTTGACCTGTTTGGCGACGACCAGGCCTTTGCCATTCAGGATGAAAGCATGGCCTGGGAACTGACCGCCGCAGCGGTTCATCACCTCCAGGCGCAAGGGTGCTATCGGGGGCCGTCCGGTCCCGATGGGCCGACGACCTTCCTGGCGATCACGTCGATACGGACGGTTCAATGACCCAAGATACTGCGTGGGGTGGCTGAACGTTAAAACAGACCTACCTTATCCCTGCGAGATCGTGATAAATCGAACTCCCGTTTTCAACGCAAAACATCTCAAGGACGCCCATGAAATACGATGATGCAAGCTGGCACCATGGCGGAGACTTTCCAGCAGGCCAACCACCGGAACATGGCGGCACACACATAGCGCTGTTCTTAAGATGGTGTTTTATTAAAGGCTGGGCTGGCGACTTTCACGCCGAGGAAGAGCCTGAAGCCGTCGCCCACGTGGTCAGCGGCGAACTCTCCGCCACCGAGTTTCTCTTTAGGTATTGCGATGGCAAATTTACCGAGGAGGACTTGAACGACGCTGGAAATGAGATTGCGCAACAGTATTACGGGAGCAATGGCCTTTACCTTCAAGACTACGCCGACCACTTTGGCAACTTGATGTATGTGGCCCCGGAATCCGCGCACGATTTTGAAGCGTTTTCCGCGATTCTGGATGCGCGGGTTAAGAGTGGCGTGCTGATTAAAGCAGAGGCGTAACCGTGCTTCTAGACGAAAGCAATCGTTGATCGACTCTGCGCCGCACATCCTTCATTACCTGTATGGCACACAGAAGTGTCCGCTTCGGGTCTAAAGCGGTCAGTCTTGACCGGCTGCTTTCGACCCAAAGCAGTCATCTGAACCGCATTGATCGACAGAAATGTCCACCGCCAATCCTAAAATCGTGAAGGTGGCTTATTTCCGGTCTTGATATTCGAAAAGACCTCATCTGGATCTGCCTGACACCAATATCTGAACAGAAGGCGAGGTTCGGTATTTCCGAAATATTGATCAACGGTGCTTTCGGGCGGCACGGTCAATTTAGGTGCTGGCCATTGCTGCGCTAAAACACCTATTGGTTTGTCAGACGACCAAATAATCCAAGTAGCCTTGCCTCCATTGATACCCGGTAAGTAGCCGGCTTCTTGTATCACTTCGATTAAGGCGCGCAGCGTTGCTGATGGATCGAGTGTGATCGACGTCGCATGGCTTCCCAGATCATCTCCTGCATGAACGCTATCTCGATCAATGGCAACTTCCAACGTGACTACTCCTTTTTTACCGCTGTGCTGTCACTAGATTGTCCAGCGTAGAGACATCAACGGCTACCTGTCCACAGTCTGCTTTTGGCCAAAAGCAGACGCTCAAAAATGGCAGGTATTGCACAATTGTGGTCAGACCATAAGGCCGCTAGGAAAATGGCCCCCGCTGTTGCTACAGGAATCGGACCATTACCTGCGTCCTGCTGCTAATTGGGGGCCATTTCTCGCAGCAACGCGGCTTGCGATGAAACGGCAACAGACCCTAGAGCTGAAAGCGCGAGATGTTCTCTCGCAATGTCACGCTGGTGCGTGCCAGTCCTTCGCTTTCCTGCTGAGCGCTGCGGAAGGCTGCAGCGGATTGCTCGGCGCTTTCGCTGACGGTCACGATGCCCCGGCTGATCTGCTCGGCAACGGTACTCTGCTGCTCGGCGGCAGCGGCGATTTGGTGGTTCATGCCGTTGATCCGCTCGATCATGGTTACGATCGTGCTTACCGCGTCACCGGCCTCGGAAACGCCGGACACCGACTGCGCACTGGAGCTCTTGCAGCGTTGCATATGCTGCGAGGTCTCGTCGGCAATTTTCTGCAGACTGGCGATCAGCCCCTCGATCTCTGAGGTGGCCTTCTGGGTACGCTGTGCCAGGCTGCGCACCTCGTCGGCTACCACCGCGAAGCCGCGTCCGGCCTCGCCAGCACGGGCAGCTTCGATGGCTGCATTGAGGGCCAGCAGGTTGGTCTGGTCGGCCACCGACTTGATCACTTCAAGCACGCCGCCGATATTGCCGGTTTCATTCTTCAGCCGGCCCATGGCCATGTTGGACTGTTCGATTGTCTCGGCCAGCTCGCCGATCATGTTGACGGCATCTTTGGCCTTCTGCTGGCTGTACAGGGCCGCGCTATCGGCCTCGCTGGCGGCACTGGCGGCGGATTCGGCGTTGCGCGCGACATCCTGCACGGTGGCGGCCATTTGGTGAACGGCGGTGACGATCTGCTCGACCTCGCACTGTGCCATGGCCACGCTTTCGGCGTTTCTCAGGCTCGATTGGCTAAGCTCCTGGCTGGATTCGGCCACGGTCTGTGAGGACAGGTTTATGCCCTTGGTCATGTCCCGCAGGTTCTCCTGCATGCTCAGCAGGGCGGCCATGATGCTGGCTTGTGGTGGCTCAATCGTGCGTTCGCTAGCGCGCAAATCGCCGTTGGCAACCCGTTGGGCGAGCTGGTTGAGTTCACTCGGTTCGGCACCCAGCGCGCGCAGCAGGTTGCGGCTGATGACGTAGCCCAGTACCGCTGCTAGTAAGACGGCCAGCGCAGTAATGGCGAGCAGAAGGTTGCGTTGTGACAGATAGTGTTCGTCATTTTCGCTGACCTGCAGGTCTGCTCTCTGGTTGGTGTAGCGCAGGTATTCGCCAATTGCCTGTGTCAGCTCGGCCAGTAATGGTGTGCACTGCTCGCTGACCATGCGCAGGGCCTCATCGTTTTCACCCTTGAACAGGTGTTCGGCAATGGTGTGCGCTACCGGTTCGTAGCGGCTCTCGACCTGCTCGATGGTTGAGAACAGTTCACGTGCTTTGGGCGACACATCACCATGGTTATCAGTTGCCTGGCGTAGCGCGGCGAGGCTGCTGGCCACCAATTGTTCGTTGGCGGCAATCGCGCCTCGCTGCTGTCCTCTCGCGGTGACATTGCTGTTTAAGGCGATGTTACGCAGGGCAATCGCACGCTGGGCGGCGGCGTCGTTCAGTGTGTTGGCCAGGCGGGTACGTGCATCAACGCCATTAACGTAGAGAAAAAAGTCCTTATTACTGTTAGCCAGGGCGTACAGCGAGATAGCGGCGATCAGCAACATAAACGCGAGCAGGCTGGCATAGCCGGCATAGAGACTGGTCCGTGTAGAGAGCCGGGGAGTGTGCGTTGGCATGATGTACCTGCGTAGTGGGAGGAGCAATTTAGGGACACCTGCAAGGGTATGTATTCGCCCTTGGTCCGCATCCTGCGCAGGCATTCTTTTGTTCGACGGCAACGAGTCGCGGCGTTATTTCCTAGTCGGTGGAATCTTGTACAAGAATTTGTTCTTGTACAACTCTTGTACAACTATATCGGAGCGATGTCGTCATGACATCACCCAATCCCGATGAACGGTCAGTAACCTCCGGTTTCTGGCAAGCGCCAGGAATAGAGGCCCGGCTATCGGGCTGACTACTGTTTGGCGGCGATACAGCCCAAGGCCCTCTTTGGGCCGATAGAATCCTGCGAGCGCTGTAAAAATGCGTAGTGCTATTTCTGTACAGGTATTTTGTAGGGGGGTGAGCCAGGGCACGCTAATTGTGAGCATGCTTTTCGCTAGGGGCTGTTGCCGTTTCATCGCAAGCCGCGTTGCTGCGAGAAATGGCTCCCGGTTATGGGGGGCAGGTTTGCCCGGAGTGCGGCGAGGGGGTTATGCAAATGGCGAGCGATGGCGTTGACTGCCCCACTTGCGGGACATTCATGCCGGCTGGCCGAGCATGAGAGGGACTAGCGGATTGATCGACATGAACGTCTGATTGGCCGATTTTGCCAACTTATCAGCCGCCGTTTATCTCCGACGTTAATGTCTGCTTTTGGCCGAAAACGGCCCATAGCGACATGCTCAAACCACAGTGGGCCGCAGCGCGTGCGCCAGATCAATCAATGCGCGTAATCGCGGCGGTACGAAGCGATGGCCCGAGTAGTAAAGCCTCAAACCGCCGAACGACGGGCACCACGGTACCAGCACTGGCACCAGGGCGCCGCTGGCCAGTTCTTCCTGTATGAACCACTCGGAAATGAAACCGATGCCAAGGCCCAACACCACGGCCTGTTTGATAGCCAGCATCTCGTTGAAAATGAAGCGCACCGGCAGATTCATCTGCAACTTTTCACCGTTTCGCTCCAGTTCCCATTGGTAGAGGCCGCCGTGGGCCATGCGCATGCCAATGCTCTGGTGGCTGAGCAGGTCTTGCGGATGCTCGGGCACACCCTGGCGTTCGAGATACTCGGGCGTTGCCACCACAAGCATTCGAATGTCATCTGACAGTTTTACGGCAATCATGTCTTGTGGCACCGACTCTGCCAGGCGAATCCCCGCGTCGAAACCTCCGGCGACGATGTCGACCATGCCTGATTCGCTGACGATGTCGATGCGCACGTCGGGATAGCGCTGAGCGTACTGCTTGAACAGCGGCTCCAGCAGCAGATAGGCCCCGCCATGCGGTGCATTGATACGCAGTGTGCCGCTGGGCTTGTCGGGGCCGACGCTGGCCTCTTCGCCGGCACTTTTGATCTGTGCCAACGCCGGGGCGATGCGTTCCACATAGCGTTGCCCGATGTCGGTGAGGGCAACGCTGCGCGTGGAGCGATTGAACAGGCGCACCTTCAGGCGCGCTTCCAGGCCGGCCACCGCACTGCTCACGGCGGTGGTGGACATGCCCAACTCTTGTGCTGCGCCACGAAAGCTGCTGCGGCGAGCAACGGCCAGAACCACTTCCAGTTCGGTCATTCCTGTTCTGTGCATGGATTGTCCTGAAATTGCGGATGCTTCATAAGTCAAAGGATAGCTTATCGGAACAATGATCCCTTCTTAAACTTCCTTCACAGAGGCTCGGTTCAGGCGAGTCATTTTGAGTGAGGAGTTGCCATGCAACGCATTGAACACATCTACATCAACGGTGAGTTCGTCATTCCAAACGGTCAGGAATGGTTCGACCTTCATAACCCGAGCACCGAGGAAGTCATCGGTCAGGTTCGGCTGGGCGATGCGCTGGACGCACAGCGTGCCATCGCCGCCGCCAAGGCTGCGTTCCCGGCGTGGGCGCTTACCAGCCGGGAGGAGCGCATTGAGGCACTGCGACGCATGCACCGGGCCGTGGCGGCAAAGGAGGAAGAACTGCTGGAAGCCATCCTGGTGGAATATGGCGCACCTATGGCCCGCGGGCGCTCGATGGCGACTTATGCGGCTGACGTGATCGCGCAAGCAATCAATGTACTGGAAGCGTTCGAATTCGAGGAGCAGGTCGGCATGGCCAGGGTCATTCTGACGCCCCTGGGCGTTACCGGTCTGATCACACCCTGGAATAGCAATGCGGGTTTTATCTGCAACAAGCTGGCCACCGCGCTGGCGGCAGGCTGCACCGCCGTCATCAAGCCCAGCGAGATGAGCGCGTTGCAGACGCAGGTCGTGGTCAGGGCGTTGCACGAAGCGGGGCTGCCACCGGGTGTATTCAATATCGTCAACGGACGAGGCAATGTGGTCGGCGAGGAAATCGCCCGTCACCCCGACGTTGCCAAAATCTCGTTCACGGGGTCGTCCGCTATCGGCCAACATCTGGTCAAAACCGGTGCTGACACCATCAAGCGCGTGACGCTGGAACTCGGCGGCAAGTCGCCCACCGTGGTGCTTGACGATGCGGATTTCCAGGCAGTCATGCCGCTGGTGTTGCAGGCCGGATTTCTCAACAGTGGCCAGGCTTGCATCGCGGGCACTCGCATCCTCGTGCCGCGCAGCCGGCTGGCAGAGTTCGAGCGGATTGCCAAGGAGGGTGTCTCACAGATTCAATCGGGCGATCCGCGCAACGCCGACACCGACATCGGCCCCATGGTGAGCCAGAAACAGTGGGAACGGGTGCAGCGCTACATCCGTATCGGCCAGGAAGAAGGCGCGAGGTTACTGTCGGGTGGCGAAGGGCGCCCGGAAGGCTTGCACGCCGGATGGTTCGTGAAGCCCACGATTTTCACTGAGGCCAACAACCGGATGCGCATCGCGCGTGAGGAAATCTTCGGCCCCGTGCTGACAATCATCCCCTACGAGGATGACGCTGATGCGATCAGTATTGCCAACGATACGGACTATGGGCTGAGCGCCCTGGTGCTGGGAAAAAGTCCCGAGCGTTGTATGAACCTCGCCCTTCAGATCGATTCGGGACGCGTGCTCATCAACACCCTGGCCCACGAACCGCGCGCCCCCTTCGGTGGATTCAAGCAATCAGGCCTTGGGCGCGAAATGGGCAGGTGGGGGATGAGCGCGTATCTGGAGCCGAAGACATTGGTCACCTATGACCCGTTGAAATGACCAGGTCGGGTTCCAGTCCGGGCGTGCTGGGTGGATAGAGGCGGAAGCAGGGCGGCAATCGTTCCTGGTTTCCAGCAGAGCTGGAGGCTGAGGTGGATCGAGTGGCCGCTTCTGGCTGATAGCTCCCCCTCAAAACGGTCACCAATAAACACTGCTAAACCACGCTCTCCCGATAAACACCCCTTACATGCCCAACCCCTGCCGCCTGTAACCGCGCCACCAAATCTTCCCGCGCCGCGCGCCCACCTGTGCGCACGTCTTTCTCGACGGTGCCCACGGACTGCCAGTGTCGGTCCAGGCATTCGGCGGTGGCCAGGCGAGCGGCGTGGTTGGCGGCGTCGGGTTCGGGCGACTCCGCTGCATTGGGCGTAGGCGCAGGTACTTCCGTTTTTGTCGATGAGCCGAACAGTTTCTTGAAGAAGTTCATGTGCAGTCCGTTGCTGGGGTATCGGCGCTTCAGGAATAGTTGAGCGCGCTCACATAGGCACGAAACATATCAGCCATGCCATCGGCGTAAACAGCGATTTCTTCAGGTGTGCGTGGACTGCCGGAGAAATCCTTGCCGACCGAACTGAGCGTGGTCAGGATCAGATCGCAGGCCAGTGTGCGGGTTGGCTCGGTCACCTCGGGCAATAACTCCAACATGAACGCCTCGAATATCTGCTGCCCCGCTGCGCGCACTTCCAGGGCTTCCGGGGCATCGCGATAGAGCGGCGCCGCGTCATTCAGCGCGACGCGCATCGGGGCCTCTTCGCATTCTGATCTGATGAAGGCATGCACCAGTGTGCGCAGGCGATGCAGCGGTGCCTCAGCATGTTGCGCCAGGATGCCGCGCAGCATCTGGGTGGTTTGCTGCCACTCGTCACTCTGCAACCTGAACAGAATTGCCGCCTTGTTCGGAAAATACTGGTAAACCGAACCCACACTCACGCCAGCCTTCTCCGCGACCCGTGCGGTGGTGAAACGGGTGGCACCTTCCTTGGCCAAAACCTGAATAGCCGCTTCGAGAATTGCCGCCACCAACTCGGTAGAGCGTGCCTGTTGTGGCTGTTTGCGCGTGGAAATACGCGGGGTCTGGCGGGTGGTCATACAGGGTTCCGGAGGCAGGGCTAATGCGAATAGCGGACGCGATAAATCACTCGCATACTTTTAATGCGACGAATTAGTCGCATCTTAGTCCCAACTCTACGGAAATCAATTATGTCGAGCCTGTCCACTGCGCCTTTGGCGCCCCTGATCGAACGGTTGTATACCCAAGCCGGCGCCGCTACCAGCCCAGTGCTGAACACGCTGTCGAAGGATGAGCGCGAGCGGCTGATGCACAGCAAGACCGAATATGTGGCGCTGTATTCGATGCTCAAGGACCTGTGGCTACCGGTGTCGCGCGACACCGGCAAACTGCTCTACATGCTGGCGCGCAGCAGTAAGGCGCGGTCGATTGTCGAGTTTGGTACCTCGTTTGGCCTGTCCACATTGCACCTGGCTGCTGCGTTGCGTGACAACGGTGGTGGTGTGCTGATCGGCAGCGAATTCGAAGCTTCGAAGATCGCCCTGGCGCGCGAGCATTTCATCGAAGGCGGCGTGAGTGACCTGATTCATATCCGCGAAGGCGACGCGCTGGTCACCCTGGCCAGCGACCTGCCGGACAGCGTAGACCTGCTGTTGCTGGACGGCGCCAAGACGCTGTATGGCGACGTGCTCGGCCTGGTGGAAAGCCATCTGCGCCCCGGCGCACTGGTGGTGGCGGATAACACCGATTACTGCCCTGAATACCTGGCCCATGTGCGCGCACCGGAGAACGGCTACCTGTCCGTGGCGTTTGCCGATGACATCGAACTTTCAATACGCCTGGGCTAATCGCGGACGCAACTCGTGCACGTATTTGCCACTGGAGCCGCCGGCTGGGTGGGTTCCGAATCAGCGCTTGCTGAACGCCAGCCGCGCAGCGAACAACACAAAGATCATGCCGGTGGTGCGGTCCATCCACTGAATGACTTTTTCACGGCGCAGGAAACCGGACAGTGGTTGCGTAGCACCGATCAATACCAGTGACCAGGCCAGCCCGAGCAGCACATGGATGCTGACCAGACCGAACGTCCAGAGGATCAACGGTTGGCCCTGGGGGATGAACTGCGGCAGGAACGACACGTAGAAAATCCCCACCTTGGGGTTGAGCACGTTGCCCAGCATGCCCTTGATCAACCAGTTGCCCGCGGGCTTGGCATCCGCCCCGGCGTTGGTCAATGAGCGACGGGGACGCAGCAACATGTTCAAGCCCAACCAGGCCAGGTACGCGGCGCCGCAGTACTTGAGCAGGTTGAAGGCGACTTCCGACACCGCAACCAACGCCCCCAGGCCAAACGCAACCGCCGCGCCCCACAGCAGGCAACCGGCGTTGATCCCCAGCATGGCTTGCAGCGCCTGGCGCTTGCCTTCGACCGTGGCGGTCCTGAGCACCAGAGCGGTGTCGAGACCGGGTGTGAGCGTCAGCAGTGTGGCGGCGAAGGTGAAGGCGAGGAGGTTATCCGTGATGGACATGGTCGGGCTTCGTGCTGGGTGGAGGTGGTGCCCAAGCATATCGCCATTATCGTGTGGTTCGCGATTTTCTTGTGGCAAACGCGCTCACCCCAGGAAGCGCGCTTGCCACGACACGTTCAGTGCAGGCTCAGCGGTTGAAGCGCTCGACCAATGCGTATTGGGTGGACGCGGTGTTCGTCAGCTCCTTGCTCAGGTCAGTGGATTGATGGGCTTGTAGCGAGGTCTGGTCGGCCAGTTCGGCGATGGTGGTGATGTTGCGGCTGATTTCCTCGGCGACGGCGCTCTGTTCCTCGGTGGCAGCGGCGATCTGGGTGGTCATGTCGGTGATATGCGACACGGCTTCGCTGATGCCCACCAGCGCCTGGTCCGCCTCAAGCACCCAGGCCACACCTTCCTGGGCCTGGCGTTGACCGTTTTCCATGCTTTGCACGGCGTTGTTGGAGGACGCCTGCAGCTGGGTGATCAACCCGTGGATCTGGGTGGTGGACTGCGACGTGCGCTGCGCCAGTTGGCGCACTTCGTCAGCCACCACGGCAAAACCACGGCCTTGCTCGCCGGCCCGTGCGGCTTCGATGGCGGCGTTGAGGGCCAGCAGGTTGGTCTGGTCGGCAATGCCTTTGATCACGTCCACCACGCTGCCGATTTCGTTACTGTCCTTGGCCAGTTGCGCCACGGTGACGCCGGTTTCGCTGACCACCGCAGACAAACGCTCGATCGCCTCACGGGTATCCCTTGCCACTTCACGACCGCGGCCCGTCAAGACGTTGGCCTGCTGGGTGGCGTCGGCGGTGCGTTGCACGTGGCTGGCGACTTCCTGGGTGGTGGCGGCCATTTGGTTGACGGCGGCCGAGACCTGTTCGGTTTCAACGCGCTGACGGTCCAGGCCTTTGGAGCTGGCGGAGGCCAACTGATCGGATTGCCCGGCCAGGGCACTCAGTTGCTCGGCGCTGTCCTGCAAGCGGGTGAGGCAGGTCTTCAGGCGCGCGTTCTGGCTGAGGAACGCCGTTTCGAGGCGTGCCTGAGGCCCACGTGCGTCGCTGTACATCTGCGCGATCAAGGCATCCGAGGTCGACGGCTCCACGCCGTGCAACAGCCGCAACGTGCTGCCTTGACGCCAACGCGAACAGAGCACGCCCACCGGTACTGCGACGGCAACGGCCACAGCGATGGCGACGGGCGCACTGAGGAACATGCCGGCGAGGCTGCCGGTAAGCCCAGTTGCCACATATGGGACACAATTGATAGCGGCCGGCAGCCAGGCGTCCTGGCGAGGAACACCCGGTTTGCCCTGGCTTATGCGTCGGTACAGGGCCTGGGCCCGGCGGATCTCATCGGCCGTGGGCTTGACCCGCACGGACTCGAAACCGACGACCTTGCTGCCGTCGAAAATGGGCGTGACGTAGGCATTGACCCAATAATGGTCGCCGTTTTTCGAGCGGTTCTTGACGATACCCATCCAGGGCAGGCCCTGTTTGAGCGCGCCCCACATGTGCGCAAACACGGCGGGGGGCACATCCGGGTGACGGACGATGTTTTGCGGTGCCCCAATCAGATCCGCACGTTCAAAGCCGCTGATATCGACAAAGGCGTCGTTGCAGTAAGTGATGACACCTCGGACATCTGTGGCGGAAATGAGTTTTTGCGAAGGCGCGAGGGAAATCTCACGCTGTGTTACGGGCTGGTTATTGCGCATTCCGACTACTCCATGGTTGCACTCAGTCCATCGGCGCCATCTGCGAAAAGGTTAATTCACATTGGTCAATTCGCCAGCCACTGGTCAAAAGCCTGAAACTTCCCGATGAAACCCCTCATAATGGCGGCCATTTTTGTTTAGCCGTTATTCTGGTGTGCCCCCATGGAAATCAAGGTCAACTTTCTCGACAACCTCCGACTTGAAGCCAAGTTCGACGACTTCACGGTGATTGCCGACCAGCCCATCCGCTATAAAGGCGATGGCTCGGCACCGGGGCCG